>Ga0134126_10011308_pt1 | contig 11259 bp, 3 predicted proteins | sample KB31752_FD_96881 | JGI IMG/M metagenome (GOLD analysis project Ga0134126, IMG submission 96881) | Terrestrial soil microbial communities with excess Nitrogen fertilizer from Kellogg Biological Station, Michigan, USA - KB3-175-2 | ecosystem: Environmental > Terrestrial > Soil > Unclassified ... | reverse complement strand
TGGCATGAATTGCAGGTGGGATCTGCGCGATGCTTGTCCAGTTGCTGGCGGATGGTCACGGCGCCGCGGATATCCGGTTCGATGGCGGGCACACCTGCCGGTTGCGTGAGGCGGTAGCCGAGGATGCGTTCGATGATCCACACGCCGCGGAGAACAGGCGAGGTCGTCGTGCCGTTGGCGGTCACTTTCAGCACGCTTGCCTGCGTCATCAGTCCACCGCGGACGGAGTCTTTCGGCAGGGTCACTTTGCGCATAGCGGCTCCCGTGACGCCCGCAATTCCGTAATGGTTCGCCAAACGTTCATTGAGGAACGTGAAGTCGGAATCGACGACGGTGCGGGCAGGGAGGTTGCGCTTGAAGAGTTCCTCCACGAAGAGACGCGTCTCTTCGACGGCGGCGAGTTTGAGGGGATCGTCGAGTTCGTAGTCGTTATAGAGGGTAGTGGAGGGCGAGGTATCGTCGATTTTGCGGAGGTCGAGCCAATAGTCGGTGAACGCATCGATAAAGCGGCGGGATTTCGGGTCGTTCAGAAGGCGATCGGTCTGCGCTTTGAGGACCTCGGGCTTGCCGAGCCGGCCTTGTGCCGCCAGTGCGCGGAGTTCGTCGTCGGGCGGCCCATTCCAGAGGAAGAGGGCGAGACGGGTGGCGAGGGCGTAATCGTCGAGCCTGCCGGGCTTCTCTTGCACATATAAATAGCGGGGCGAGCAGAGAATCGCAGTATAGGTGGAGATCAGCGACTTCGTAAAATCGTGACGTAGTTCGAATTGCTGGCTGAAGAGCGCGAGGAACCGTTTCGCGTCCGCTTCCTCAACAGGCCGCCGGTAGGCATGCGCCAGGAATCCACGAATCAGCCGTTCGGCGTCTTCGTGCGGATGGTCGCTCACCACCTGGACAGGGACCTCCTGGGTTCGCGCAAAGCGGCCGCGGCCTCCTCCGCCGAATCCGAACCCCTGTCCGGGTGGCGGTGGAGGAGCAACGGTGGCGACACTGACGCCGCCCTCTTGACCTTTTTCGAGGCGGCGCATCGGCAGGTCGCCGAACATGAGGCGATACCCGGCCGCGGCGTTGGGGTCGGGCAGCGGTCCCTCGACTTCCACCCACTGGAAAGCCACGCCCGGCATTCCGTCCGGCTGAGCCAGCGGGTTTACATAGGCTTCCTCGCTCCCGTTGACACGGGTTCGGAAGAGACGCATGGGATCGGTCTGGATCACCTCGTTCGGGCTGAGAAGGACCTCCACTTCCTGCACGGAGGGTTCGGGCGTGAAGTCGAATGCGGCTAAAGGACGGGACTGGCCGGAGCTTTGGGCGTAGACCCCGATCGGTTCGTTGCGACGGCCGGGCCAGACTTCGTCTGAATTCGGCCGGTGGTAGGTGGTCGGGTACAGGTACGCCACCTTTTCAGGCCCGAATCCCGTGTAGGTCCAATGGTCGATGGCTCCGCCGCTGACCCAAATGGAGTAGCCCTTCACGCGAATTCGGTACCGGCCGGCAGCAGGAACGCGAAAACTGCTCCAACTGAATCCGCCGGCATCGGAGAAGATGCTGGAGACACGGCCCACAGCCTCGCGCTCTTTGGTTTCAGGACTCGAATTGGGGCTGCGGCCGGCGCGAACATCCGGTTGCGCGTGGGAATCGAGGACTGGAAAGCTCAAACGGTCGTTGCGGGTATTCCCTTCACGCGGCCGATAGTTTCGCATCGAGGGCTCCTGGCGCGCGTAAACACGAGTGATAGTCGTAGGCGGCTGGACGAGTCGCGCGGCCATGGCTTCGCGAAGGGCGAGGTCGGCGGAACTCATGTATCGAGTGAGCTGAACGTGCGAAACATCGAGCGCGGTACCGATTTTGTTAAAGCGCCACGCTTCGCCATCCTGCGGCAATTTCGATTTGATCTGGACCCACGGAACATTGAGGAGATCGCGCACCGCGTTCTCATATTCGTAAGAGTTGAGGCGGCGCAGCCCAGCCCGGCCCCGCTCGGTGACGACGCCGCGTTCGTAGGCGGTCAGTGCCGCGCTGAGGCTGTTCACGAACGGCGTCAGCGATTCAGCGGGGGGTCGTGGGAGAGGCTTGGGCGGCATCTCGCCGGCCGATACGCGGTCGTAGATCTTTACCCAGATCGCGAAGTTGTCCGCGTTGGCAGGGTCGTAGTCGAGTTTGGTGAGATCGAGTCGCGCAGCCGGGGCGGAGGAACTGTGGCAGCCGGCGCAGTTCTTCTGAACGAACGTGGCGGCGCCTGGAAACGGCGAAGCTGCATGAGCGGTGAGAGCGGCGAAGAAGAAGCACCCGAGCAGGAAGGAGGCCATCGAACGCGGTTTTCCCTCCCTTCTGGCGTGCACCATGAGAAACCGTCGTTGCACTCAGTAAGTATAAACAACTCCAAAGACCGGTAGAGGCCGTACCTACGCGATGAAGATATTCCCCGCGGAGACGCGCCGGCGCGTTCCCGACGCTCCACAGCGCGCGCAAGCAGGCGCGAGCGAGTGCAACCGGCCAGTGCAGCTTGCGGGACCGTGATGAAGGCGCTACCATCGGCGTTTATTTCGCGCATCCGGGCAAGACACCCGGCGTGGAGGATAGACGTGAGAACCGCTGGATTCGCTTTCGCTTTTCTGACTTGGAGCATTTCTTCGTTTGCGCAAGCGCCGGCTAACGCACCCTACATGAACCCGAATCTGCCGCCCTCACAGCGCGCGGCCGACCTGGTCTCGCGGATGACGCTGGAAGAGAAAGTGCTCCAAATGCAGAATAGCGCTCCGGCGATTCCACGCCTCGGCGTTGGCGTCTTCAACTATTGGAATGAAGCTCTGCACGGCGTCGCCTCCGGCCGCGCGACAGTCTTCCCCGAGCCTATCGGCATGGGCGCGAGCTTTGACCCGGAGTTGGTGCATCGCGTGGCGGATGCGATCTCCACAGAAGCGCGAGCCAAGTACCACGAGGCGCAACGCCGCCCGCCCATCCCCGAAGTGCCACCGGGGAACTCTCCCGGCCGTATCGCCTGGCTGACCTACTGGTCGCCGAACCTCAACATCTTCCGCGATCCGCGCTGGGGACGCGGGCAGGAGACCTACGGTGAAGATCCATTCCTGACCGGCCGAATGGGAGTGGCATTCGTGAAGGGCTTACAGGGTGACGATCCGCACTACTTGAAAGTCGTCGCGACTCCCAAGCACTTCGCCGTGCACAGCGGGCCGGAACCTTTGCGCCACACGTTCGACGCGAAGCCCAGCGAGTATGACCTGGTGAATACCTATTTGCCGGCGTTTAAAGCCGCCGTGACCGAAGGCAAGGCGGATTCCGTGATGTGCGTTTATAACTCGGTGGATGGGGTGCCGGGCTGCGCCAACACGGACTTGCTCGAAAAACGGCTGCGGGAGCAGTGGGGTTTCCAGGGCTTTGTGGTCAGCGATTGCGGCGCGATCGGCGACATTTTTCGCAGTCACAAATACTCGCCCACACAGGGCGCCGCGTCCGTGGCGGCCGTGAAGGCGGGCACGGATCTGACGTGTGGCGGAGAGTACGCGACGCTCGTCAACGAAGTAAAGACCGGCGCCATCCCGGAAGCCGAGATCACGCGGGCCGCCGAGCGGGTGTTCGAAGCGCGTATCCGCCTCGGCATGTTCGATCCACCGGAGCGCGTACCTTACACGAAGACCCCCTACTCCGAGAACGATTCCGCGGTGCACCGCCAACTAGCGCGTCAGGCCGAGCGCGAGTCGATCGTGCTGCTGAAAAATGAGGGCGGTTTCCTGCCGCTCAAGTCCACTGTTACCAGGATCGCGGTGGTCGGACCTTCAGCAAACGACCCGGTCGGCCTGCTGGGCAACTATAACGGAATTTCCTCCAGGCAGGTCACTCCACTCGAAGGCATCAAACAGCAGTTCGCCAAGGCGAAGGTGCAATACGCGCTGGGAGCCACCTACACGGCGAACACGCCGGCGCTGATCGACGCCAGCTTCCTTACGCCGCCGGACGGCAAAGGAGAGGGCCTCCAGGCCGAGTACTTCGACAACGCGGATTTCCGCGGCGAGCCGGCGCTGCGGCGCATTGACTCGCGCATCTACTTCGATGCGAACATCGAAGAGCCGGCCGTGGTGAAAGCCTTCCATGGCGACAAGTACTCCATCCGCTGGACCGGCACGCTGGTTCCACCCGCCTCGGGCGATTACGTGATTTCCGCGCGCACCGGACAATGGAACCGCGAGGGGAAGATCACCCTGTTTCTGGACGGCAAAGAGGTCAACTCCGGCGGACGCGGGGGCGCTCGTCCCGCCGGCTTAGGTCCGGGGCAAGGACAGGGATTCGGCGGCCGGCGCGGTCCGGCGCCGGTGCAACTCGAAGGCGGCCACAGCTACACCATCAAGGTGGAGTACACCCAGAACGGCCGCGGCGGCGGTGCGGAATTGAATTGGATTCCACCGGCGCCCGTGCTGCTGTCCCAAGCCGAAAAAGTAGCGAAGGAGTCCGACGTGGCGCTGGTGTTCATCGGGCTGAACGGATCGCAGGAGGGCGAAGGTCACGATCGTAGCGCGATCGATCTTCCGGAACCGCAGGAAGGGCTGGTTAAGGCTATGATCGCTTCCGGCAAGCCGGTGGTGGTGGTCCTGACCAGCGGCAGCGCTGTCGCCATCAATTCCGCCGCGGCAGGAGCGACGGCGGTGCTTTCGGCCTGGTACGGCGGAGAGGAAGCCGGCTCGGCCATCGCCGAGACACTCTCTGGCGTCAACAATCCAGCGGGCCGCCTTCCAGTTACGTTCTACAAGAGCCTCGACCAGGTACCCGAGTTCACCGACTATTCGATGAAGAATCGCACCTACCGATATTTCAAAGGCGAGCCGCTCTACCCGTTCGGCTATGGGCTGAGCTATTCGGCCTTTGCGTACTCCGGCCTGAGCACGAAACGCACTGCTCGCGGCGCTGAGATCGGCGCCACGGTGAAAAACACTTCCTCGCGCGAAGGTGATGAAGTGGTTCAGCTCTATGTCGGCGGCGGCGCCGACGCTGACGCGCCAATTCGGAATCTGCGCGGATTTCAGCGGATTCACCTCAGACCCGGCGAAACCCGCCAGGTGAAGTTCACCTTAACAGCCGCCGACCTGCCGCCATCCCAGGTGGAAGTGAGCGTCGGCGGCGGACAACCCATCGGCAGCACGCCGTGTGTGAAGGGTTCGATGTAGCCGCCGGCGGCACACGCGGCGGTCACCGGTGCTGGGACCAACCGAAAAGATTTGAGGATGGGGCGGAGTTACAAAGGCCGCGATGCCGCTAACGTCATCGTCTTCCCGGACGCCCGGTCTTCCACAATCAGCTTCCCGTTCTCCAGGCGGACGTCGTCCACCCGCGTCATACCCTCCGGGCTCTTCGCATAAAACAAGAGAAAGCGCGTGCCGATTTTCGATTTCGCGGGCAGCCAGCGATACACCGGGGTATCGAACATGCGGTTCAGCTCCACCATGTCACGGTGCGACAAATCGAACGGTTGCGTGGCAAACTCCACCCCGCGCCCGATCCAGCCGCTGCCGGAGTACTGCATATAGTTCTGAACCCACGGATACTCTTCGCGGCGAAACACGTATCCCAACAGGTAATGACGCGCCTTATTCAAGACGGTCACCCACGCGAGCGGGTGGGCCGGGTCCATCAAGGTAGTCGTGTGCCCCATTCCGTTCAACTCCGTCGGAGTCTCCCGCACGTCGAAGGCAGCTCCTCCGGCCCCCGGCGCCTTAGGCCAGGTGAAATCCTGCGATTGTTTGAGAAGCGTGCCCGGACGCGTATTCGCCGGATACGTACGCGTCTTGGAACGTACGCCCGAGACGTCCACCACGGTATTCCCGCGCTCCACGAACGGTGGAAACAGAAAGGGGTGCTCGCCCCAGTTGGCGGTGCGATCGAACGCCGTATTGCTGGTGAGTTCGCTGTCCACATAGATGACGTTCTCGCCGTCGACCATCTGCAGCGAGCGCGCGAAAGTCTCCTGAAACTTCGGCAGGTCCACGGTGAACTTCACGGTTGCGACACCGTCCTGCTTTTCAGCGCTCACCAGCTTCCACGGCTGTAGGTACGCTTCGCCATGCATCGCGAGCCCGGCCGCGGCCTCCTCCTTACTCGGCGGCCCGAACCCGTCGACACAGACGAAGTGTCCAACCATGGGACCGTTCAGCTTGCGGTTGTCCGGAACACTGGGCACGAGTTCGGGATTACCGAACGGGCTGATGCCCTGCGGATCGCCCTGAATCTGTATGCGGAGCATCGAGCCGCCCTGTTTCACGATGGCGACTTCCAGTTTGTCATTGCCCACCAGCAGCACCGGCCGGTTGTACACCGTGGCCTCCTTCACGACAGAAGGAGTTTGCGCGGGCACCGAAATCGCTGCCAGCAGTAGCGAAGCAGCGACCGGCGAGCGCTTCCGCCAGCCGCAATGAATTGCCATTTCCCAAATCTTCCGCATATGGTTCGGTCTCCAGATGGTCAATTGTCGGACGCCGCTGTAGCCGAAAGCAAGGAGTTTGGCGGCGAGCATGAGAAACGAGGCGCACTCGCGCACTTGAAGTGAGTTTTCGTCCCGGCGGCAAACGTCAGAGAGCGCATTGGACGCTGATATCGTAGAAGACAATGACTCGGCTGGTTGCACTCCTTCTCATCTCCGGCGCGGCATTTGCCCAATCTTCCATCCAGGGAGTCGTCGTCGACCCGACGGGAGCGGCGGTCCCCGAGGCGACGATCACGGCGGTGTCGGATGCGACCTCTGCGGCGCGCACGGTACAGACAGGCGCTGACGGCCGGTACCGGATGACGGGTCTGACAATCGGCTCTTATACGATCCGTTGCGCGAAGGGAGGCTTTCAGACGGCCGAGATGAAGGAGGTCTATCTCGGCCTCAATCAGACCGTAGAGAAGACCATCCAACTGAAGCTCGGGGCCGCGGGCACGAGCATCGACGTCACCGAGCAACCCGAAGCCCTCGACACCACCACCCCGACCGCGGGCACGGGCATAAGCGGAGAGACCCTGGAGGAAACGCCGACGCAGAACCGCAGCTACATGGGCGTGGTCCTGATGGCGCCGGGAGTCGCGCCGGCGGCGGGTTCCAATACGATGCGCACCAAGGCGGGGATCCGCAGCGCGACGCCGGACAGCGGCTTCGCCGTGGCCGGGATGCGCGCCCGCAACAACAGCCTCGACATAGACGGCCTCGACAATCGCGATGAGACGACGGGTTCGACCCGCGTCGCCGTGGGGCAGGAGGCCGTGGCGGAGTTCCGCGTGACGGCATCCAATGTCGCGCCGGAGTTCGGCGGCGCGGCCGGGGGTAACCTGAACGTCGTGACGCTCTCGGGAACGAACAAATACCACGGCGACGTGAACCTCTGGGCGTCCGACTCCTTCATTGAAGCGCGCAACCCCGAGGCGGAGTCGAGCGCGAAGCCAAGCCGGCGCGAGTGGCAGCCGGAGGCGGCGCTGAACGGACCGTTGCGCCGCGATCGGACGTTCTTCGCGGGAACGGTCGAGCTCGAACGCGAGGCTGGCGAAGAGTTCTCCGAGGTTCCGGGTGCGGGGGTGCCCTCGCGGATCAATGCCGCACTCGCGACGCCGGCGTTCGCTCGGGCGGCGGTTCCGCGCGTCGCAGAGGGCTACTTCCCGACGGAGTCGAACTCCACGGAAACCTCCTGGAAGCTGACGCACCGCTTGACGCAGAAACACGAGATCATGGGGCGCTACGCCTTCTCTCGCGCCTCGATCAGCCGCGAGGTGCTCGGAGACGACAACTTCAGCGAGCAGTCGGCGCGCGGGTCGAGCTCGAATCAGGACCAGTCGTTCGCCGCCGGCTGGCAGTTCGTCCCCGGGCCCTCGCTGGTGAACGACTTGCGCTTCCAGTTCGCGCGCCGATCGGTGGAACTGACGCCGAATTCCCGCGGGGCTCTGCTGGAGATTCCGGGCGTCGTAAACATCGGCCAATCGACCGTGCTCGACGCGTCGCGAACGGAGGACCATTTCCAAATCGTTGAATCCGCCTCGTGGCTGCGCGGGTCGCATCAGTTCGGCTTCGGCACCTCCGTGCAGCGCGTCACGCTGGACGCGCGACTCGCCGACCGGTCCGCGGGCGTCTTCGTCTTCCCGACCGTCGACGCTTTCACGCGTGGCACTCCCGACGTCTACCTGCAAGCGTTCGGCGACATGCGGACGCGGTACGCGACTGAGCCGGTCGCAATCTGGGCGCAGGACCAGTGGCGTCCCGCCCCGGGTGTGACGGTCGTGGGCGGAGTCCGGTATGAGGCGCAGAAGCTGCCGGCGCCGTTCGGGTCGGCAACGCACAACATCGCGCCGCGGCTCGGCTTCGCGTGGCAGCCCGGCGGAGACAGCGGGTGGGTCGTGCGCGCGGGCTTCGGCCTTTTTTACGACCGGTATCCGCTCGCCTTCCTCAACAACGGCATCCAGAAGAGCGGGGTGACCGGATTCGAGCAGTACGCGGTGGGAGCCGACGCGCTGCGGGTGTTTCAGATCGCGCAGGGCGGGACGCTAACCGCGCCGCTGGCGTTCCTTCCTATTTCGACGTACAAGCCGGACCCGAACTTCGACACGACGCCGACGTACTCGCGGAAGCTCACCGCCGGCGTCGAGCGCCGCCTGGATGCGGATACCACGGTCACGATCGAGTACATGAACATCGCGGGCTTCCACCTGCCACGCATCCGCAACGCGGCTCTCACGCTCCCGCCCGAGTACTCGCTGGAGTTGAGCTCGTCATCGCGATATCAGGGCGTCAGCGTGACGCTGCACCGTCGCCTCACGAAGGAGCTGACCTATCTGGTGGCCTACACCGGCGGGAGCGCCCGCGATGACGCCAGCGATTTCGACGAGCAGCCCATGAATCCCGCCGACACCCGTCTGGACTGGTCGCGGTCGCGGCAGTACCAGGCGCACCGCGTCGTCGCGAGCGGCATCTTCGAACTACCCTTTGACGACGTGCCGGTGAAGTGGCTGCAGGCGATCGGGCGGCATTTCGATCTAGCCCCGGTGGTCACCGCCGGCAGTCCGCGGCCCGTTAACGCACTTGCGACCACCGACATCTACCGCACCGGAGCGTTTCCTATCTCGGCGCGGCCCGACGGTCTGGCGCGCAACCCTTTCTACGAGCGAGGCGTCTTCACCGTCGACCTGCGCGTGACCAAAGGCTTCGTGTGGTGGAAGGACCACGGGATTTTCCTGTTCGGCATCGGCTTCTACAACTTGACGAACCACACGAACGCCCTGCGCGTGAGCGAATACGTCGGCCTGCCAACCTACCGCGGCCTCATCGAGACGCTGAATGCGCGGCAGGCGCAGTTCAGTTGGCAGTGGGAGTTCTAGCGGCAAACCTCCTTAACTTCCAAAAAGAGAACTTGGGGCGGACAGCGACTCGATGGGAGTTGGCCCATGCGTTCGGGCTGCATTTCAGTCCGCTGACGGTGAGAAACTCGGCACCAGGACAGAGTCTCGGCGGTGCGGCTGACGGTCGACGACGGACGCGACTCCAAACTGCAAGGCCGAGAATGCCTGATGCGACGAGGATAGTCAGGACTGCGCAGGCGAGTGGCGGAATAATCGCATGGATCCTTCACGTCGTGCCCGATCAACTTCGAACTTCGGGGCTCGCGAGTATGCGACAGTAAAGGGCTCTTGCGGACGCCACTCGCGTGCGCCTGCGCGCTGATCGCGCCGGGCTTGAAAGTGCTGCGAGCCAATCACTTGGACGAGGCACAGTTCAGGACTCAAATTCTGCCCGCGCCGCCGCTTCCGTGATAGGGCATGATCGCCGGACTGATGCCCTCGCCGATCACTTGGCTGCGCCCTCCCGCCGCGAAGTGATCGGCTACAGCAACCGCGACGCGATCGCGGTGGCACAGTTCTGTTCGGTAGCCACGTCCGTCAACTGCTTTATGGATGGAGGCGTGTCGCAGAAGATTCGCCGAGCTTTCGCACCTGCACCCAATTCCGTTCGGTCGAGAGACCATTTAGAATCTGAAGGCCGAAGAATCAATCCGAGTTTCTTGGCGTCAGGGCTGCGACTTCGTGGCTGCATCATTGAAGCAGTTTAGAAGCGGAATTTAGCCACCAGCTCCATGTTGCGGGATCCGACACTGGTGCCCGAGATTCTGCCGACGTGCCCGGGGCCGATTGCCTTGTCCGGCAGCGAGAACGACGGGTGATTGATGACGTTGCTGGCATTGGCGCTGAAGTCCAGCTTGAGCCGCTCCGTAAAGCTGAAGATCTTGTGGAGCGACGCGTTGACGGAAGTCAAGGGAGGGCCCCAGACGCTGTTTCTGCCCAGATTCCCGAAGGTGCCTGGAGTGGGAGACGCAAACGCGTTGACGTTGTACCAGTGATCGATGGTCTGGCCACCCGGCACGTCCCGCCAATCTCCGACGACGTTGGGATACCACACGTTGTTCGAAGACAGCGCATAGCTGTTGTTCGTCTGCATGTTGACGGTGAACGGACTCCCGGTTTGCCGGATGAAATCTCCGAACAACGTCCAGCCACCGATAACTGCATCCAAGGGCCTGCTCTTATTCGCGAACTCCCGCCCCTTGCCGAACGGAAGATCGTAAGCGACGTGCCCCTTGAACATGTGACGAACATCGAAGTTCGAATTGCCGTAGTTGGCATCAGGATTGTACGCCCTCTGATAAGGCGTGGCGCCCTGCTGCGAGCCCCAGCCGGAAGAGTCCTGGTTGGTCAGCATATGGGACCAGGTGTAGTTGAAGTTGAACATCAGGCCGCTGCGGATGCGGCGAGTAATTCCGGTTTGGAACGCGTTGTAATTCCCATAGCCTTGGGTGGTGTTGCTGCTGACCGTCTGGAAAGGATAGGGACGGAACTGTGCGTCATTGGGCGACAGCTTGTCCTCAGGAACTTGGTTCAGGTCAGTCACATAGTAAATGTGGGACTGGTTGCTGCCGACATATCCGAAGTCCACCACCATGCTGTCGCTGATCTGCCGTTGCACAGTCAAATTCCAGGACCGGAGGAGAGGAGACGGCGCGTTGTATTGGTAGGAGCTGACGGACTGCCCGTTGTAGGCGTCGGGAGTGGTCGGCTTGGGGCCGTAGATGGCGTTGATCGCCTTGCCCCGAGACCCCTGGTAGTTGGTATTTCCGTCGGAAGAGAGGATCACCACGGGTGACACGTTGCCGGTAGAATCGGCTTCATTGCCCTGGCTGAGTGTCGCCTGCCCCAACCCGCCGCCATAGCTGTCCACATTCCACGGGAAGGTGTACATGC
>Ga0134126_10011307_pt1 | contig 11259 bp, 9 predicted proteins | sample KB31752_FD_96881 | JGI IMG/M metagenome (GOLD analysis project Ga0134126, IMG submission 96881) | Terrestrial soil microbial communities with excess Nitrogen fertilizer from Kellogg Biological Station, Michigan, USA - KB3-175-2 | ecosystem: Environmental > Terrestrial > Soil > Unclassified ... | reverse complement strand
GCGACGATACCAAGCAACGATACGCCGACGCCAAAATGAGCAAGCATTGTACCCAGGATCGAACGAGGGGTACCTCTGAGCCGCTGCCAAACGGTGGCGAAGCCCGTTTTTCCCAATCCGGAGCGCGCAAACATCTCCGATAACGCACCGACCATAACGTAAAAGGAGAGGCCGATACCGAATGCTGCCAGGACTGGGGCGCCTGTAACAAGGAAGATTACGACGAAAGCAGCGGCAAAACCGATGGTGGCGGCAAAATAGAGACGTTGAGCTGCAGCTATAAGATCTGCGCGTTTCCATGCAAGGATAGGACCGAAGGGAACAGCGAGCAGCAAAAGCACGATCAGCGGCGTGAAAGTGAGATTAAAGAAGGGAGGTCCGACCGAGATCTTCGAGCCGGTCAACGTCTGTAACAACAGCGGGTAGAGAGTCCCAATGAGAACGGTTGCCGCTGCCGTTACGAGAATTAGGTTATTGAAGATTAACGCCCCTTCGCGCGATAGAGGCGCGAAAAGTCCATCGGCTCTTAACGTCGAGGCTCGCCATGCGAACAATGCGAAGGCACCTCCTATGAATAGAGTAAGTATTCCGAGAATGAATATTCCTCTCGTCGGGTCGCTGGCGAACGCGTGGACCGACGTCAACACTCCCGACCGCACGAGAAATGTTCCAAGGAGCGACAAAGAAAAAGTGAGAATAGCCAGCAGGACGGTCCAGATCTTCATCGCCTCGCGCTTTTCTACAACGAGGGCCGAATGGAGAAGCGCAGTCCCTGCGAGCCATGGCATGAAAGCGGCATTTTCGACCGGATCCCAGAACCACCAGCCGCCCCACCCGAGCTCATAATAAGACCAATACGAGCCCATGCAGATACCAGCAGTTAGGAATGTCCACGCCGCAAGTGCCCAGGGCCGCACCCATCGCGCCCATGCTGCATCGACGCGGCCCTCGATCAGTGCGGCGACGGCAAAAGCAAATGTTATCGAAAAGCCGACGTAACCCAGATATAAAAGTGGAGGATGAACCGCTAATCCAAAGTCCTGCAGGATTGGATTGAGCTCTCGCCCTTCGTCAGGCGCAGGAATAAGCCTCACGAAGGGATTCGATGTCAGAAGAATGAATGCGAGAAAGGCCAGAGAAATCCAGGCCTGAACGGCGAGTGTGTTGGCCCTTAACGTCTGAGGTAGATCGTTTCCAAAGGCTGCCACCATTGCCCCGAAGAAGACCAGGATCAAAACCCACAGCATCATCGATCCTTCATGGTTTCCCCATACCCCGGTGATTTTAAAAATTAGTGGCATCATCGAGTGTGAATTCTGCCAGACATTGAGGACGGAGAAATCGGAATGAATATAAGCTTCCGTGAGCATCAAATATGAGAATGCAACAAGGCCGAATGCGATCATCGCGCACATCGGGGCTATGTCCATAAGACTCGAATCACTCCGGCGGGATCCGATGATTGGCAAAGTCGCTTGGACCAAGCTTGTCGCGAACGCCAGTATGAGAGCGAAATGGCCGAGCTCGACAATCATTCCGGTTACTCCAAAAAGTGTGATGAGCTTCGAAACCGCTTTTATCGGGGTCGTCACATATGCTTATCGGGCGCGAGGCCGAGGCCGGCGGCAACCGCTAATAACTCCTTGCCGGCTTCACTCGCCGGGTTGAAAGCCTTTAGGGCGCGGGTAAGTGCGTCTTGAGCTTTTGCCTGTTCTTTCAGCACCACATACGATCGTACTAACTGTTTCCAGCCTTCGATATTTTGTGGGCTTTTGCGGAGGCGTGCGTCGAGTCGGCGTACCATCCCGACAACATCTACAGTTGTTGCGTGATCTTCATGTGCTTGCGCTGTTCCGGAACGACTTGCCGGCGCAATCGCCTGCGAGAGATCGTTCTTTTTCCGATCATTGCGTTCGAGTTCTCCGATCCGCTCACGAACCGCGCCCAGCCACGGCGCGTCGGCGGGAGCGTGCTTCTCCATCGTGCGAAACGCTTTGATTGCTTCCCAGGGATGGCCGCTCTGAGACAATTCAATTGCGAGATAGAATGATGACTTTGGATCGTCTGGTCGAAGCTTCTGAGCGGCCTCGAAGGCCGTCTTTGCCGGCTCGGTGACGCGTCCGTCATTCATCATTACCAGCACTTCGCCCAATCCCGATTCTCGATATACTGAGGGACCAAGAATCCTAATCGCATTCGAATAAGCGGCCTTTGCATCACTTAAGCGTCCGATCCGAACGTAGATCGGGGCAATTGAATCCCAACCCTGACCGTCGTTTGGATTGGTGCGTAAGTTGGCTTCGATTTGGGTAAGTGATTTTGCGGCCGGCTGTAGTTCAGCTGTGTGCGGCATAGCCACGACACGCCGGGCTGATGGGAGACGCGGATTTCCGAGAAGCAAATATCCACATATGCTGGTTAGAGGTACGAAGATCAAAAGCGTTATCGCTGTACGCTCTCGCCAGAAGTGTGGGAGTGGCCTGGCAGGTACACCCGCGTCTTTTTCATCGATAGCTTGCAGCAATCGTCGAGCGATTTCTGCGCGTGCTAATTCAGTCTCGAGACTTCTCTCTTGAGAGGAATCCACCTCTTTATGGAACTCGTCGAGCTGCCGCCGATACAATTCGACGCTGCGCGCACCATTATCGACCGTCCGATTGCCTAACAACGTGCGAAGTAGAGCAATATCAACGACGAGAATTAGAACTGCTGCGACGAGCCAAAAGATCACAGCCATAGATATGCCTTAAGCGCTTTGTCGGAGCTTTTGCCTTCCTCCAACGAGATCAACTGGCAACGCTGGTTCGACAAGCGAACCATACAACCTCGGCGCTGCCAGCCAGACGCAACAGTTATAAAAAAGTCATTCCGTCAACGTCTCTATTGGCACCGAGAAGGCCACCGTCGGGGGCGACGGCAAGAGAACAAAGTTGACGGAATGACCGGGACTCACTTCGTATCAAGCATCGGATAGAACTGCGTCCACACGTCGTCCTTTTTCGCACTTGCGATGTGGCAATAGGCGCATTCTTCCTTGGGTCGCACCTTAGCAGTTTTCGCTTTGGGTTCGAAGTGATTGAAATTGTAGTAACCCCAGCCGCCGCTGGCCGCGTAGCGCTTGGTATCCTTGACCGTCACGTCGGCGCCGTTAAATGGGCCTCCAAAATATCCTCGTCCCGAAGGCTCTGTGCGAGAACCGTCTGGATTTTCCTTGGGCAGCGTCAGCTGAAGTTCTTTGAAAAAGATCGTTCCTTCAGGAAATTTGCCGGTCTTCTGATAAATCTCATATGATCCTGGCTCGATGTACACGTTATGGAATTCAGGGAAATTGGCTTTGCCATTGTTGAGCGCGTTCGGCGTTAACGGCGAACCCACGAACACCCAGTGACGCCAATTTTTTGGAATAATCAGATCACCGTCCGATGTATATTCAGGCAGGTATCGGGCCGGTGTTTGCTCGAACCATGCTGGAACCTCTCCATCATGAGACCAACCAGTTTCGGCGGTCGGCGATTGAGCTTTGCTTGAGGTCGAACGGACAAATACGCCTGTTGCTAGGGCTCCACTCGCTACGAGAGCAAGCGCTATAGCGATTTTAGGGGTCAAGGCCAAATCTCCATTATCTAAGTTGGTATAGTCATGCGCCAAAGAAATGCTGGCGGCTGGTCGACCTAGCTCGGGCACTGGCCGAGTTCCAACGGATGCCGCTAAAATATACGACAGCATTCTAATCTGGAGGTCCTAAAGTCGTCTCCGTTGATCCAAACTTAAGAGCAACATTGAAGATGCTGGTATTCCAGTAGCAACAAGGTCGTTGGCCTAAGAGACGAAGAGTTGGGCAGTACAACTGTCGTGCGCTTAACGAAATCGCGATACCCGAAGTGCCGCTTCTGAAATCACGCGCGCGTTGTCAGAGATCGCATCACCGGCCGCCACGCCCCCAACTTTGACTTCCGGATTTGACCAAATTGGCAAACGAGGACAGCCGTCGCAGCTTTCCGCATAGCTCATCACCGTTCGCCATTTCTTTCCATAAATGAAGCCATGGCCAAACGCGTATGGAAATGATGAGTTGTCTAATCCAATATCGTGCCGCGCCCCTAACATATGTCCAATTTCGTGAGCAAGCGAGTAGCTTGTAGCTGCGCACTCGTGATGGACAACGGCAAAAGCACGATCGGCTTTGGGCGCGACTCCTGCCGAAAGTCCACATCCATTAGGATCATCGACTATTAAAACAACAACATCTGCGCGATAGGCATTTCGAATCGCATGGACTTCGTCCATGTAGCCATCCCCCTTATCGGCGAGGCGGAATACATGGTCGAAGTGGGTCGCGCTGTCTTCGATATAATTCGTCTGGTAGCTGTAGACGAGACGAAGGCGGACATTAGTTACCCCGCTATTCAGGAATGATTGATTAGCTTCCTCAATAGCTAGCTCGATAAGTTCGTGTTTGATGTCAACGTAACGAGCTGCGGCTTTGGCCGTATAAGGCACCAGTACATGGATTACGATTTGGTTCTCCGGTCGTTGGGGTGGTGACAGGTTGGGAATATTAAAAGCTAAGTTGACGTGCTGATCGCCACTTGGCGCGGCGTCCTCGAGATTGCGGAGCGGCTCGTTGTCGATCCGCTGTTTTCTCGGTGGCAAAGTATTGAGTTCGCCTTTTAAAGCACGGGCATCTCGGTCCGGCATCTTGCCCATGGGCATTTGGGCGGTCGGAGGGTGTTCCGGTGGCATCAAACTTGGGATCATCTCCACAACTGCAAATTTTTGGCCGCCGAGATGGCGAATTACGAAGCGATGCCCCTCATAATATATTTGTCCGGTGAGTTCGCCGCCCAATCGCCAGATTAACGTGACGGGTTCGCCACTCGCTTCGATATTGCCATGCCAAGCATAGCCGTTTTCGATGCTTCGCACGCTCGTGCGAACAGCAGTAGCTTGGAGATCGACGCGGAGCGTTACAATCAATGCACCGCGATCACGACTCTGTCGCTTACGTCTCGTCAAAACATATTCCATGACCCTCGGATCGGGTAAGGAAATGACGCAGAATTTCGTTGCGGCCTTTGATTCCATCGCCATCGACATCATTTTTCCCTGCTGTTCGCTCATATGGTGGGAAGTTGGCAGGGTCGCCGCATCGCCGTTAATGGAAGGAATAATTGTCGAAATTCCTTTTTCTCTCGCGAGCGCCTCTATCGCGTGGATTCGACTCGTATTGACAGTCCATGCCTCTGAATGCGTGAGAGGCAGAGGCTCAACTATTGGATTACCTGCTGCCTGCAAAAGAGTACGGTACATAGAATCCGATTTACTGGGACCATTTGACAGAATGATCGTTGTTTGAATGGTCGTGGCGGCGTCTGCTGGAACAGCAACGGCTTTTATAGTCGTGGCAGTTAGCACGACGAGAAGGAAGGATAGACAATGTCGGATAGCGAAGAACAACACACGGCCTACGTATAAACACTACCCGAAGTATGCGCTTCGCTATCAAGCCGGAAGGCCATAGAGAAAGAAACCTTATTTACGAATCTTGGCCGCCATCTCTTTCTCTATTTTGTCCCAAATGCCGTGAGGAGAAAAATCGTCGCCGGCCTTACAAGAGTCGTATCCATTAAGCGATTTGCGGAGCGCATCTGCAAGAGTGTATCCGTTCAGTCTGTTGATGAAGATTTGCATCTTCTCCATGTGGCCCTTGAATCCTTCGTCGCAGTCGTAGGCCAACGCCGAATTTGAAAACGCAGCACATGCCGTCAAAATCGCACCAAAAATGAGCATCTTCATCGCAGACTCCAAATCCAGTGTCTCAACGGACGAGAGACGCAGGCCAGGCCGAACTATGAGCGCCCGCCCGCGCTAAATCGATGAACGGGTTATATCGTGCCTATCAGATCCAATCATCCCGAACAGGTAGCCGAACGTCCAAATTTGAGGACGTACGATTATGCGTTGGCGCACTTCGTTGCAAAGCGGCCGCGTAGTCGTATGGGATGATCAAAGAAATCGTCCCGCAAAATAACGACATTCCGGAAGTCCGTCTTTGGATGCCGGAAATCTATGATTTTCGAATTGCGCTTGTGTTTAAGAAACTCAATACGGAATATGAAACGTAGAGGTTTGCGAGGCCCGAGGCATCATGCGGTCGGGGTCGCATATGTGGATTGCAACACAAACAGGGTCGTCCAGTAATGGTGTACAAGCAGAGCCTGGATGATGCTTTGGACGCAGTGAAGGACGAAGGTCGCTATCGCATCTTCGCTGATTTGATGCGTCGGCGCGGAGTGTTTCCGCGAGCAGAAGTGATTAGGAAAGGAATTGCGAAGCCAATAACTGTGTGGTGCTCAAATGACTACTTGGGTATGGGCCAGCATCCTAAGGTCATCACGGCTATGCATGAGGCCATCGATCGGGTTGGCGCCGGGTCCGGTGGCACCCGTAATATCGCAGGCACAACACATTATCACGTAGAACTCGAACGAGAGCTGGCAGATCTTCACGGAAAGGAGGCCGCGCTCCTGTTCACATCGGCATTTGTCGCCAATGAAGCAACTCTCTCTACTCTTGCTCGCCTGCTTCCTGGATGTGTTGTCTTTTCGGATGAAAAAAATCACGCTTCGATGATCATGGGGATCCGCAACGGGCGCAGCGAAAAGCAGATTTTTTTGCATAACGACTTAGCCGATTTGGAAGCGCGCTTGAGGAGTGTTCCTTACCGCCGGCCAAAAATTGTTGCTTTCGAAAGCGTCTATTCGATGGACGGGCATGTGGCTCCCATAGGCGCGATTTGTGATCTAGCAAAAAAATACAACGCGATGACCTATCTCGATGAGGTGCACGCGGTAGGTCTCTACGGTTCGCGAGGCGGCGGTATCGCCGCGCGCGATGAAGTTATGGACAAGGTTGACATCATCAATGGGACGCTCGCGAAGGGTTTCGGCGTTATGGGCGGTTATATTGCCGCTTCCGCTGCGCTCTGCGATGCCATTCGCTGCTACGCACCTGGGTTCATCTTTACGACGTCCATTGCCCCCGCAATTGCTGCGGGCGCACTTGCATCAATTAGGCATCTAAAATCGAGCACCTTTGAGCGAGAGGCTCTTCAGGAGCGAGCCCAAACTTTGAAAGCTCGCCTCACAGCGGCTGCACTTCCCGTAATCGCAGGACCCAGTCATATCGTTCCATTGTTGGTAGCTGATCCCTTACGCTGTAAGGCATTGACTGACGTGTTGCTCTATCGCTGCGGCATCTATGTACAGCCGATCAATTATCCGACTGTTCCACGAGGCACCGAGCGGTTGCGGTTGACGCCTTCACCACAACATACCGCCGGAGATATCGACCATCTGGTAAATGCGTTGTCGAATCTATGGTCGCAGTGCCCCCTTACACTGATGGAAGATTTAGCTGCCGCTGAATAACGCAGCAAACGCGATGTAAGGTTGAGCGCACCAGAAGAGCCTCTTCGGTTTTGTAAAAATCGAATGCCGAGTGATCGAGAAGATGGAGAAGGGGCTCGGATACCGAGCTAGCCAGACATAGCAGGATCAGACATGGCGAACGAAATCGCAGCTAACGGCAAAGAGGCCGCCTATTTCGGCGTTCCGTGGGAAAATGCCTACGGATACGCGCAGGCCATTAAGGTCAAAGACACGATCTATGTGTCCGGCCAGCTCAGCCACGACGACAAGGGCAAGCTTGTTGCGCCCGCCGCTCTAGACAAATTCGGCAAGGCGGCCGAGTTCTCGACGATGGAGCAGCAGATGCGGACGACCTATGCCAATGCCGTCAAGCTGCTGGCACGATTCGGGGCGACACTGGACAATGTCGTCGAGGAGACGCTCTACGTTCTCGATGTCGACGCCGCGTTTGCTGTTGCCGGCAAGGTACGCAAGGAGGCTTTTGGAACGGCGCGACCTCAGTGCGCCAGCAATCTGATAGGCGTATCAAGACTCGCCTTTCCTGAACAGCTTATCGAAATTGCCTTCAAGGCCGTTCTGTTTGGAAAAGAAGCAAAACCGAATTGACCTTCGCGATACTCGGTTGATGCGAGGCCGTTCCACTAAGTGCTTCGACGAGGTCGCGGTAGTTGCTGATCGCGCAATTCGAGAATCAATATTACGTCGGCCGAGATCTTCGTTCGGTCATACGAGATGTGTTGGGCTGATTTAATTCAATGAGGGCTCAAAGGATTGTAAGGCATGAGGGCCTCTTCGTGAAGGTCGGCTATGCCTCGCTACCAAGCGAACGGCTTGGTTGAGCCGATCTTCTAAGCCCCTCCCGAGCCGTCTGCTTTCGTTGCGGCCGGCGTCAGGTTGATTGAGGCTGTAAAGGCGCCGCCGATTGAGGTCGCGGCGGCCACGGCGAGGCCGACTTCGTAGCCCGACGTGAAAGGCGCGACGCCGGCGGCCAGTGCCACCCCGGCAAGCTGCGCAATCCGGCTCGCCGCATTGTTGATGCCGGAGGCGAGCCCCACGTCCGTCGGGTCAACGCTCGACATGACGGACGCGGTTAGCGGTGCCACGAGCACGGCGAAGAACATGCCAAGCAGCGTCATTGGTACGATCACGCCGAGCATCAAAGATTCTTCCTGACCGAGCGCCATCCAGACATAGGCGAGTGCCGCACCTGCCGGTCCCGCGATGAGCAAGGCGCGCGCGCCAATCTTGTCCGCCAACCCGCCGAAAAACCTCGACAAGAATCCGACGCCGAGCGTGAAGGGCAGGAATGCCAGCCCGGCATCGGTCGGAGATAGGCCGCGGCGGTCGATGAGGTCAAAGGGGAGCAGGAAGAACATGATCGCAAGCCCCGCATAGACCATCAGGGTCGCGACGTTCAACCCGAGGAAGGCGCGGTTCTCCACCAGACGGGGTGGGGTCATCGGGTGTTCGCTTCTGCGCTCCCAGAACGCGTAGAGGGCGAGCCCAACAATGCCGAGCCCGGCGACGATCGTGAGCGCCGTGCCCGTTTGGGCAGGAGCGTCCGCGGCGGCCTGAGCTTCACTCGGGCCGATCTGGCTGAGTGCCCAGGCGAGCGCCCCGAGCGCCGAAGCGAGGATCGCGGCACCGATCACGTCGAACCGGCGCTGGACGCGGCGACCCTCGGGCGCGAAGACAAGCAGAACCCCCACTGCGACGAGCGCGAGCGGTGGGTTGATCCAGAACACGGACGGCCAGCCGAAGGTCTCGGTCAGCCAGCCACCTAGGACGGGACCGCCGGCGGTAGTGAGAGCCGACGCTGCCGCCCATACGCCGATCGCCCGGTTCCGCTCCGCGCGCGGATAGGTGGCCCCGATCAGGGCGAGGCTCGCAGGGGTGACGATCGCTGCGGCCGTTCCCTGCACGACGCGGGCGGCGATCAGCCAAACAGGCGAAAGCGCCAGCGCGCAAGCCGCGGACGCCAAGCCGAACAGGACGCAACCGAGCCTGAGCATGCGTGCCTTGCCATAAACGTCCGCGAGCGCGCCCCCTATCAATGACAGCGAGGCGAGCGCCAGCACATATCCGTTGAGAACCCACTGAACGGAGGCGAGGTCGGCACCGAAATCGGCGCGCAATCTCGGTAACGCGACGGTCAGCGCTGTCGCATCGATGAACACCATCGAGGACGCGAGCACGCAGGCGGCGAGCACCATGCGCCGGCGCCAAGGCAGCGCTTCCCGGCCGAGCTCCCGCGGGCAGGGTTCTGCATCGATAACGCCGCGGCTGCATGGCTCTACAAACGTCTGCGTCATTCATAAATATTCTCGAGCGGCGGGGCAGGCAGACCTGCAATTCCCGTCTCCATAAAATCCTCCATACGCGGCCGCGAGCCGCAGGTTCGCTAGGCGGCGGCACCGCTCCTGTGCGGCAACACCCAATTCGGACGTGCAAAATGGCAGGTATATCCGCGCGGAATTCGTTCGAGATAGTCCTGGTGTTCGGGCTCGGCCACCCAGAAATCACCGACTGACACGACTTCGGTGACGACCTTGCCAGGCCATAATCCCGATGCATCAACATCTGCGATCGTATCGAGCGCGACGGCCTTCTGCTGATTGCTGGTGAAATAGATCGCCGAGCGGTAGCTCGTACCACTGTCATTCCCCTGACGGTTGAGCGTCGTCGGATCGTGGATCTGGAAAAAGAACTCGAGCAATCGGCGATAGGTGGTCTGCGAAGGATCGAAGTTGATCTCGATCGCCTCGGCATGGGTGCCGTGATTGCGATATGTCGCATTCGGCACGTCGCCACCTGTATACCCAACCTGGGTCGAGATCACACCAGGCAGCTTGCGGATGAGGTCCTGCATGCCCCAAAAACAGCCACCGGCGAGAACAGCAAGTTCCGTCGTCATTACACGTTCCGTCGTCATTAGATGTCCTCCACCTAGTTGAGATATTCACCGTAGCCCTGCTCCACCATCTCGTCGCGGGCACGAAGCATAGCGAAGCCGAATTGATGCAGTAGCGCAGGCCGCCGCGATCGATCGGTCCGTCATGGAAAACGTGGCCGAGATGGCTATCGCCATGTGTCGAACGCATTTCGGTCAGGATCATGCCATGGCTGGTGTCGCGCAGCTCATTCACGTTTGCGCGCTCGTTCGGCTTGGTGAAGCTCGGCCGTCCACTGCCCGACTCAAATTTGTCTGACGATGCGACAGCGGTTCACCTGAGACTAGTCGACATAAATGCCTAGTTCTTTGTCCGGCTCCCGGACGCTCAGTCCCACTCTCCTGCGTCACCCGATATTCCTCAGGCGACAGCTTAACCATTGCAGCGTCTGTTTTCTTGTAGGCTGCCATGGGTTCCTCCTTCGAATTCATGCCAAGGAAGATCGATACTCGATCCGTAGGTGTCCCATACGCCGCGACTATAGTTTCTATTACCCACGGCATGCACGCCGGGTGCCGCCATTTGTCGTGAGGCGCTTGCACGATCACCCGCAGCGTCGCCTTTCAACGCTCCCTTTCTTTTGAGAACGGACTGGTGTTTCCGTATTCTGGAATCCAGCTCCTCGACGCGGTGACCCTCCGAGCCTCCTTCCCATCTTTAGACATATCTGGTGCACGCCTGGCGCATTGATCCTCAAACGCCCGCGCTCTGGATTCCAGAAGGCGTGCCCGCCCGTCCAGGGATGTCCGCCGCGGGTTTCATCAGGCCAGATGTGGCATAGCTTTCGGATATAGCGCCTCTGCGCGCCGCGTGGTGAACGATGAAGGCGATCGTTGTGACGGACCGGGCTGCGGGAACGGCCGGGATGAAGCTGGTGG
>Ga0134126_10011306_pt1 | contig 11259 bp, 15 predicted proteins | sample KB31752_FD_96881 | JGI IMG/M metagenome (GOLD analysis project Ga0134126, IMG submission 96881) | Terrestrial soil microbial communities with excess Nitrogen fertilizer from Kellogg Biological Station, Michigan, USA - KB3-175-2 | ecosystem: Environmental > Terrestrial > Soil > Unclassified ... | reverse complement strand
TGGACCGGCCGTGCCGCAACAGGATGACGGTCACGTCGCGCTCACCGCCCCGGTTGCCAGCAGGATCATCACGGCGATGCCGGCCGCCACGCGATAGCCGACGAACCAATACATGCTGTGGCGCACCAGGAATCGCAAGAACCACGCCACCGCGGCCAAGCCGACCACGAACGCGATGCCCATCGCCACCACCAGCTGCGGGCCCGTCGCGCTCATGCCCTGCAGCACCGGATGAAACGCGTCCGGGATCGAGAACAACCCGGACGCGAAGACCGCCGGAATCGCCAGCAGGAAGCCGAACCGCGCGGACAGTTCGCGTTGCTGGCCGAGGAACAGGCCGGCGCTGATGGTCGCCCCCGATCGCGAGACCCCGGGCACCAGGGCGAGGGTCTGGGCGATGCCGACGATGACGGCATCGCGCCAGGTCAGCTGCTCGACGTCGCGGCTCTGCCGCCCAACACGTTCGGCCAGCGCGATCACTGCCGAGAACAGCACCAGTGCGGTCGCGATCACCCACATGTTGCGCACGCCCGAGCGGATCTGGTCCTTGAAGAGCAGGCCGAGCACGCAGATCGGGATGGTGCCGATGATGACGTACCAGCCCAGCCAGTAGTCGGCGTTGCGATGTGCGGCGGCGCGCAGGCCCGAGAACCACGCCACCAGAATCCGGCCGATGTCGCGGGCGAAGTACACCAAAACCGCTGCCTCAGTGCCTAATTGAGTGACAGCGGTAAACGACGCACCGGCGTCGTCGGCAAAGAAGACCCGAGACACGATCGCTAAATGGCCAGAGGATGACACCGGCAGGAATTCGGTCAGGCCCTGAACGACGGCCAACACGACAACCTGCCACCACGACATCGCCTGCACCGCATGCACGACGACGACCGTACCGGGTAGCCGAGGTCGCTACGTGAAACAGCCCTGCGGTATCTAAGCGGACGCTTCGGCGAGGGCAATCGCGTCGCGGACGGCGGCACCCAGGCTGCGCTCGTCGGAAATATCGACGTCGACCACATTTCGTCGTGCGGTGGCGATAACGTCCTCGGGCTGCGGGACCAGGCCTTTGAGCCCTGGCCGGTACACCTCGACCAGCAAGTTCTGGCCCTCGATGCAAAACGAGAAACTTCGGCCGTCGCCGACCTGTCCGAAGCCGCTGGCTAGGATATTGGCGGAAAAGACGCCCAGCCACATGTCCTCGATAGCAAACTCTCCGTCTGAGAATTGGCCGTGTTCGGCAACGCTCATACGGCGACCATACCCCGCCGCATTCATTGGGAAACTCCGACAGACCCGAGCCGCGCCGAACAATGATCTCTAGGATCGAACTCCAATTGGACCACCCCTATTACGCCGGCAAGCCCCCGATCACCTGAGAGTTACCCCGTGCCAGCAAACCGCAAACGCGATGCACATCTGCGTCGGATAGCTGCCATTGGCCTGCTGTTTTCACTCGTCGTTCCGACCGCGTGCTCGAAGAAACCCTTCGACGACCTCCCTGCCGGGGTCGAGCCGGCGCACGCGGCGCAGTCTCCCCCGGTGACGCAGGCTCCCGCGGGGACGGTCCGCGCACTGGACGCACGCGCGCAGACCGCGCTGTTCGACGGACGGACCGGGCAACTGGCGACACTGGTTTCCGGGCCCTCTTCAGGTACGCCGTCAAGCCTGGTCTTGATGGGCCTTCAGCAAACATCTCCGCGGGTGATACAGCTGCCGGGATCAGCCACCGGACTGGCCGGCGACAGCGCCGGTTCCGCCTATCTGTCCACGCGCGGTGGCTATTTCGTCGTCGACTTGGCGGTCGGGCACGCCACACGGGTGGATGTTCGTGATGCCGACCACGTCGACTTCAGCGCGATCACCCGTCGTGCAGACGGCACGGTGGTGCTGGGTACGGCCGACGGGGCGCTGTATGCACTGCGGCCCGGCGCGACGGAAGCCAGTCGGACGGCCGTGCACGCCCACGTCGATTCGCTTGCCGCGCAAGGAAATACCGTCGCGGTGCTGGATCGCGGGCAGACGTCGATTGTCACCGTCGGCGCCGACGGCCGCATCGGGCAGTCGCTGCGCGCCGGCCAGGGCGCGACGACCATGGTGGCCGATCCCGCGGGCCGATTGCTGGTGGCAGACACCCGGGGCGGTCAGCTGCTGGTGTTCGGGGTCGATCCGCTGATTCTCCGGCAGGCCTATCCGGTGCCGGAGTCCCCATACGGCGTCGTCGGGTCGCACGGCTTGGTCTGGGTGTCGCAGACGTCGGCGAACACTGTTATTGGTTACGATCTGTCAACCGGAATACCACTGGAAAAGGTACGGTACCCATCCGTGCGGCAACCCGACGCGCTGGCCTTCGACGATGCCACGGGCACGTTATACGTGGTCTCGGGTGCCGGTGCGGGCGTCCAGAGCATCGAGCACGCGGCGACGGGTGCGCGTTGACGGCGGCCCGGCACGGCAGAATGCCGGTGGAGTGGAACAACGACCTGTCCGACGAATACGAGTGGGCCCCTTTGCGTCTGCCGCCCGACGTCACCCGGCTCAGCGCCTCGACCCGACTATCCATCGAAGCGGAGTATCGCGGTTGGGAGCTGACCAGGGTGCGGCTCTACACCGACGGAAGCAGACGGGTGTTGTTGCGCCGCAAGAAGTCTCGCGCTGAAAACACAGCCGATCAGCCGGATCAGTGACAGCGTACTCAGCGCTGCGCGGTCTGCTGTTCCTGGTGCCCGCGGAACGCATCCACCGCGTCGTGTTCGCCGGGCTTCGCGCCGCCACCGCCGCGACCCCGGTCCGGCGCCAACTCCGCCGTCGGCTGGCACCCTCGGATCCGGTCCTGGCCAGCACCGTATTCGGCGTGCACTTCCCCGGCCCGCTGGGCCTGGCCGCCGGCTTCGACAAAGACGGCACCGGCCTCAATGCCTGGGGCGCACTGGGTTTCGGCTATGCGGAGGTGGGCACCGTCACCGCCCACGCGCAGCCTGGCAATCCCGCGCCGCGACTGTTCCGGTTACCCGAGGACCGCGCCCTGCTCAACCGAATGGGCTTCAACAACCACGGCGCCGCCGCGCTGGCCGCGCGGCTGGCCGGCCACCGGCCCGACGTCCCGATCGGGCCAACATCGGCAAAACCAAGATCACGGCAGCCGAGGATGCCGCCGACGACTATCGGGCCAGCGCGCGACTGGTAGGGCCGCATACCGCATATGTGGTGGTCAACGTGAGCTCGCCGAACACTCCCGGGCTGCGAGACTTGCAGACAGTCGAGTCGCTGCGGCCGATCTTGTCGGCCGTGCTGGCGGAGACGTCGACACCGGTTCTGGTGAAGATCGCGCCCGACCTGGCCGATGCCGACATCGACGACATCGCTGACCTCGCAGTGGAGCTCGGCCTGGCCGGCATCGTCGCCACCAACACCACGGTGTCGCGCGACGGCCTGCGCACGCCCGGTGTCGAGCAACTCGGCAACGGCGGCATCTCGGGGCCGCCGCTGCGCGCCCGCGCCGGCGAAGTGCTGCGGCGTTTGTACGGCCGAGTCGGCGACCGGCTGACCCTGATCAGCGTGGGTGGTATCGAGACCGTCGACGACGCCTGGGATCGGATCACCGCGGGAGCGTCACTGCTGCAGGGTTATACGGGCTTCATCTACGGCGGTGGCCTGTGGGCCAAGCACATTCACGACGGCCTGGCTATTCGGCTGCGCGACGGCGGTTTTGGCTCGGTGAGCGATGCGGTGGGGTCGGCGACCCGCTAGGCCCATTACTTCTGCTCGTAGGTCGCGTGGATCACCGCTCGTGCGATCGCGTGCTGAAAAAGGTTGAAGCCCAGGAACGCTGGACTGGCATCCTCTGGGAGGTCGAGCTTGTCGACGTCGACCGCGTGCACGGCTACGTAGTAGCGGTGCGGCCCGTGGCCCGCCGGCGGCGCGGCGCCGAGGTAGCGACGCTGGCCGGCGTCGTTAACCAGCGTCAGGGCGTCGCCCGGCAGGTTGCTGCCGTCGCCCGCACCGGCGGGCAATTCGTGGACCGAGGCGGGCAGATTGGCCACCGCCCAGTGCCAGAAGCCGGAGGCCGTCGGAGCATCCGGGTCATAGACGGTCACGGCGAAACTCTTTGTGCCGTCGGGAAATCCCGACCAGGACAGCTGCGGGCTGACGTCCTCGCCACCGGCTCCCATGATTCCGCTGACTTGCGGCTTGGCCAGCGCCTGCCCGTCGGTGAAGGACGCCGACTCCAGATGAAACGACGGCAACTTCGGCAGGGCGGCGTACGGGTCGGGTGATGCGGTCATCGTGGGAGTCCCCTCTCGTGTTATGGCTAGCAGTGCAGCAGGAAATGTGCGAGTACCTCGGTGCCGAACTTCAATGCGTCGACGGGTACCCGTTCGTCGATGCCGTGGAACAGCGCCGCGAAGTCAAGGTCCGGCGGCAGCCGCAGCGGCGAGAAGCCGAAACAGCGAATACCCAAGCGCTCGAAGGCTTTTGCGTCGGTTCCACCGGATAGCATGTACGGCACGATCCGGGCGTCGGGGTCGACGGCCAGCAGGGCCGCGTTCATGGCGTCGACCAGGTCGCCGTCGAACGTCGTCTCATACGACGGCAGGCTGGTGACCCATTCACGCGTCACGTCGGGCCCGATCAGCTCGTCGACCTCGGCCTCAAAAGCCGTCAGGCGGCCCGGAAGCACGCGGCAGTCCACGATCGCCTCGGCCGTGGCCGGCACCACATTGGTCTTGTAGCCGGCCTTGAGCATCGTCGGATTGGCGGTATCGCGCAGCGTCGCTTTCACAATTCGCGCGATCGGCCCGAGTTTCTCCACGACCCCATCCAGGTCGGGCGACTCGGTGTCGAAGGTCAATCCGGTTTCTTCGCCGACGGCGGTCAGGAATTGCACGACGCTGTCGGTCGGCACCACCGGAAATACGTGCCGCCCCAGGCGCGCGACCGCCTCGGCGAGCGTGGTGACCGCGTTGTGGTCATGGACCATCGAGCCGTGGCCCGGTCGACCGTGTGCGGTCAGCCGCATCCAGTGCATGCTCTTCTCGGCGGTCTCGATCAGGTAGAGCCGCCGCTCGCCGCCGTCGCGCCGCGGAATGGTCAGCGAGAAGCCGCCGACCTCGCCGACCGCCTCGGTGACGCCCTCGAACAGGTCGGGCCGGTTGTCCACCAGCCACTGCGAGCCGTACTTGCCGCCGTTCTCCTCGTCGGCCACGAACGCGAACACCAGATCGCGCGGCGGAACGATGCCGTTGCGGCGGAAATGCCGGGCCAGCACGAGCATCATGCCGACCATGTCCTTCATGTCGACCGCGCCGCGGCCCCAGACATAACCGTCTTCGACGGCGCCGGAGAACGGGTGCACGCTCCACTCGGCCGGCTCCGCGGGTACCACGTCGAGGTGCCCGTGGATCAGCAGCGCACCACGCGAACTGTCCGCGCCGGGCAGGCGGGTGAACACGTTGCCCCGGCCCGGTGCGCCCGATTCCAGGTACTCGACCTGGTAGCCGGCGTCCTCGAGCTGCGCGGCTACCCAGCGGGCGCATTCGGCCTCGCCCTTGGTGGTGTCGAGCTCGCCGGTGTTGGTGGTGTCGAACCGGATCAGCCTGCTGACCACGTCCACGACGTCGTCGATCGGAGTCTCCGCGGGCAGCGTCACAGTCACCTTTCCTACCATTGACGCCGACGTCGCCGCGCGCCGCGCTGCTCGCCCGGGCTGGTTTGGGCGCGGGCGAGCAATCCGATAGCCTTAGCTGCCAATTCATTGGCGTCGGTCCGAGTGGCGGAATGGCAGACGCGCTAGCTTGAGGTGCTAGTGCCCTACTAATGGGCGTGGGGGTTCAAGTCCCCCCTCGGACACCCGACTGAGGCGAGCGAAATGAATGCTCGCATTCATTTCCGAGCCGATGGAGGGTGCGAGCGGCGAAGCCGCGATCACCCGACTGAGGCGAGTTCCCGCCGCGAAAGTGCAACTGGCGACGCATTTCCCAGGTAGACCCGTCGGTAGTTGCACTTTCGACGCGGCATGGGCCCTGCCGGGTTCACACTCGAGGCATGCGCACCTTCCGCGACCGCCGCGAGGCCGGTCGCGTGCTCGCCGCGGAATTGTCGTCATACCGCGGAAAGGACGGTCTGCTGGTGCTGGGGCTGGCCCGCGGCGGCGTGCCGGTGGGCTGGGAGGTCGCCGCGGCGTTGGGCGCGGAACTCGATGTCTTCCTGGTCCGCAAGCTCGGGGTGCCGCACTGGCCGGAGTTGGCGATGGGCGCGCTGGCCAGCGGCGGCGGAGTTGTGATGAACGACAACGTGGTGGCGAGCCTGCAGATCAGCGACGAGCAGGTGCGCCGCGTCGTCGATCAGGAGACCGCCGAACTGCGTCGCCGCGAACACGCCTACCGGGGTGGACGGCCGCCGGCGGATCCACGCGGCAGGACCGTCATCGTGGTCGACGACGGAATCGCTACCGGCGCAAGCATCCTGGCCGCTGTGCGGGCCCTGCGGGCCGGCGGTCCGGACGCGATCGTCGTCGCCGTCCCGGTTGGGCCGCCGTCGGTATGCCAAGTGCTGGCAGAAGAGGCCGATGACGTGGTCTGCGCGACGATGCCCGAGGATTTCGCAGCGGTCGGGCAGGTTTTCGCCGACTTCCGCCAAGTCAGCGACGACGAGGTCCGTGAGCTACTGGCGACCCGACCCCGGCCCTAGTGGTTGGTGTGATCGTCGCTGACACTGTCGTCGACGGGCTCAGAATCCGGGTGCGCCGAACCGCCGTCGGCCGCCTCGACATCGTCCACCGGGTACTCGGCGGTCTCCTCGTCGTGGTGGTCGACCTGCGTCGATGGTTCGTGGGCCGTGGTGCGCGCCTCACGTCGCTGCCGTTCCTGCAGTGCGTCGACGATCAGCAGGATGACGCCCAACACGCTCGCGCCGATGCAGACCCAGGCGACCAACTCGTTGCTGGTGATGACCGCGAATACGAGTGCGGCAAGGCCGATCACTGCTAGCACCAGCGAGATAATCAGCATCGGTTGACCTCCAGCGGACGGGGCGACACTGCCAACTGTGCAGGATAGCGGCAGTTGGCGTCCATATCGCCGACCGACCTAGTTATTACCCCGATTGAACTGGTTGAACCCCGAGTCGTTGGTGGCGCTGGAATCCACCGGTGCCGCAGACCCGCGCTGGCCCAATTCTTCGAGCTGGGATTCCAGGTAAGTCTTGAGCCGGGTCCGGTACTCGCGCTCGAAGGTACGCAGTTGCTCGAGCCGGCCTTCCAGCACAGTGCGTTGCTGGTTGATCGTGCCCATGATCTCGGAGTGCTTGCGCTCCGCGTCGGCCTGCAGTGCGTCGGCCTTCTCCTGAGCCTGACGCAGCTGAGTTTCCGACCGGGTCTGCGCGTCGGCCAGCAGCGCATCGGCGCGCTGACGGGCCTCGGAGATCGTGGTCTCGGCTTCGCGACGGGCGTCTCCGACAATCTGTTCGGCGTTGGCACGCGCGTCGGACAGTAGCTTTTCCGACTCCGCCTGGGCGGTGCCGGTCAGACGGTCGGCAGTGTCCTGCGCCAGGCTGAGCACGCGGGCGGCCTTGATGGCCTGCTCCTCGCCCAGTTGCGGCGAGGCGACCGGCGCCGCCACCGGCGCGGGCTGCGGCGGCTTGACCGGCTCTGGCTCGGGCTCGTACGCCGGAATCGTTTGGGTGGCTTGAGCACTGGCGCCCCCACCGGCCCGGGCGCTGACCAATTCCTGGTCCAGCTCGGCGACGCGCTGACGCAGGTCGGAGTTCTCTTCGATGAGGCGGGTCAGCTCGTTCTCGACCAGATCGAGGAAGGCATCGACCTCGTCCTCGTTGTAACCACGCTTGCCGATCGGCGGCTTGCTGAACGCCACATTGTGGACGTCTGCGGGTGTCAGCGGCATTCTTAGCCCCCTCGAGTGTGGACGGTCATACCGACCAGGAAAGTGTAGAACGGGTTGAACGGTGTCGTAGCCATACTGCAACTGCGGCCCATCCTGTCACACCAGACCCGCCGGTTGCCGATTCGGTCAATAAATAAGACCGAATTTCAAAGATTAAGAAGTAACAAATCGGCCCCTTATGAGACCGATATCCACGCGCCAGCAAACTGCCTCAGCCGCGAAATGCGCGCCCCCGCGGGCCGCCTCCGCGACGGGTCAGGCGCGGTAGTCCAGCGCCATGGTCATGCCGATGAACGCCACCAGCAGCAGCACCATGATCGACAGGTCGAAGCGCACCGCACCGACGGTGAGCTGCGGTATCAGCCGTCGCAGCAGGTTCACTGGCGGATCGGTGACCGACAGGATGATTTCGAGCACCACCACGGTCAGCCCGCGCGGGCGCCAATCTCGGCTGAAGGACCGGATGAACTCGACGACGACGCGCGCGATCAGCAATAGCCAAAAGATGAACAGCGCAAAACCAATGATGTGCACGATCAGCGTCAACGAGAGCCCGACCTTAGTGATGAAGATGTGACCATGGCGACAGCCCACGCTGCATTTCAGCAGGGCGAAAGTCAGCCTACCGGCTCGGCGGCCGGTCCGCCGGGCGGTTACTGGTAGGCGTAAAACCCGGTCTCGGCGATGCGTCGGCGCTCTTCAGGGGAGACATCGACATCGGCAGGTGAGAGCAAGAACACCTTGGTGGCCACTTTGTCGAATGAGCCACGCAGCGCGAACGCCAGACCGGCGGCGAAATCGACCAGCCGCTTGGCGTCGGCGTTGTCCATCGAGACCAGGTCCATGATCACCGGGGTGCCGTCACGGAACCGCTCACCGATGGTGCGGGCCTCGCTGTAGTCCTTGGGGCGCAGCGTGGTGATCTTCGACAGTGGGCTGCTCTCGTCGAACAGCATCGCCATCCGGCGCGGATCCATGGCCAGAGCGCCTCGGGTGGAGCCGCGCAGCGACCCGAACCGCGGCCGGGCCATCTCGCCCCGCTCGTAGTCCGGCCCGCGGAATCGTGGCTCGTCGGCGTAGCCGCCACGGTAGCCAGCGCCGTATTCGGCGGGCTCGCCACGCGGATCGTCGTACTCGCGACCCTCGTAGCGGCCGTATCCGTCGTCGGCGAACCGCTGCCGTGGGTAACCGCCGGTCCGGGCCGCACCGTGGTCGTCGTAGTACTCGTCGTCGTAGTCCTCCATGGGAGCCATGCCGAAGTAGGCCTTGACCTTGTGCAGTGTGCTCATCGCTTGACCCTTCTACAGCTCTGGGGACTTAGGACTCTGGGGATTGAGGTGTCTGTGATGAAGATGTGACTGGAGTGACTATTGACGGTGACGGTAACTCTCTGGGGCCCAACAATGCGGTACCGACACGCACACACGTCGAACCATGTTTAACCGCCGTTTCGAGGTCGTTCGACATCCCGGCGGACAACCCCGCCGCGTCCGGATGCGCCCGGCGCACCCGCTGGTGCTCCGACTGCAGGCGCGCGAACGCCCGGTCGGGCTCCCAGTCCAGCGGCGGGATGCCCATCAGGCCAACCAGTTCGAGGGACTCGGCGGCGTCGACCTGCGCACAGATCTCGTCGACGGCCGCGGTATCGGAGACGTCGACGCCGCCGCGGGACACGTCGCCGTCGAGGCTGATCTGGACGTAGACGCGGAGCGGATGCGTCCGGCGTCCCTCGCCGAGTGCGCTCGCGACGGCGCGGTCGAGCGCACTCACCACCGGGGTGCTGCTGACCGAGTGGGCGGTGTGCGCCCAGCTGGCCAGCGACCGTGCCTTGTTGCGCTGGATCTTGCCGACCATGTGCCAGTGCCGGCGACCCGATCCGTGGTCACCCTCCCCGGGACCGTCCAGCAACCGATCGACTTCGGCCGCCTTTGCCGCCGCTTCCTGGTCGCGGGATTCACCGAAGTCGGCGCATCCCAATCGCGACAAAATCGCCACATCGGTTGCCGGAAAGAATTTGGTAATAGGCAGGAGTTGAATTTCGTCGAGTTTGCGGCCGACCGACTCGGCAGCGGCGGCAAGCCGCGAACGTAACGCCGACAAAGAATCGGCCAATTCCATTTCCCGCTCCGACCGGGTTGCACGGTTTACCGCCACACTCATTCGATCCACACCAACGAGGCAAATCGTCCGGTCGGGGCACCGCGGCGATGGCTGAACAGGTTGGTGTCGTCGACCGTGCACCGCGGGTCGACATCGATCGCGCTCACGCCCAAAGTCTGTAACTGACAAGCGATTCCGGCGCGCAGATCCAGGCCGGGCGTGCCCGCCGAGGTGGTCGTGCGACTGCCGGGCAGTGCGGCCTCGACCTCGTCGGCCATCGCCGCGGGCACCTCGTAGTTGCGGCCACTGACCGCCGGACCCAACAGCACGGAGATATCCGGCTCGTGCGCGCCCAGGCCGACCATGGCCTCGACAGCCCGGGCCACCACCCCGTCGCGCGCGCCCACCCGGCCGGCGTGCACGGCTGCGACAACCCCTGCCCGCGCGTCGGCCAGCAGCACCGGAACGCAGTCGGCGGTCACCACCGCCAGCGCCAATCTCGCTGTGCGCGTGACCAATCCGTCGGTGTTGTCGAAAGAGGTGTCGCGTGGGCCGTCGACCACCTCGATGTGGTCGCTGTGCACCTGGTTCATCCACACCACCCGATCGGCACCCAGGCCGATGGCGGTGGCCAACCGCTTGCGGTTGGCGGCCACGGCGGCCGGATCGTCGCCGACATGGTCGCCGAGGTTGAAGCTGTCGAAGGGCGGCGACGAGACACCGCCCGCCCGGGTCGTGCTGACCCGCCGGATGCGAACACTCACCGTTCCAGTATCCGGCCGCTTCACGGCCTGCATCGTCGTACGGCTAGCGCCGCATGAACGGCGGCACGTCGACATCGTCATCCTCGCCGCCGATGTCGAAGGTCGCGCCGTTGGTCGGCACCGACACGCTGACCGCGTCGGCCGGTTCGAACAAGCTGGAACTGACCGTGCCGTGCTTGCCCGACGCGACGATTCCCGATGACGACCCGGCGCCGGCGGTGCTGATGACCGGCTTGCGACCGGGGCCGGCGGCGTCGAAGCCCGCGGCGATCACCGTCACCCGGACCTCGTCGCCCAGCGAGTCGTCGATGACCGTGCCGAAGATGATGTTCGCGTCTTGATGCGCGGCGTCCTGCACCAGCGAGGCGGCCTCGTTGATCTCGAACAGCCCGAGGTCGCTGCCGCCGGCGACCGATAGCAGCACGCCCTGGGCACCTTCCATCGAGGCCTCGAGCAGCGGGGAGTTGATCGCGATCTCGGCTGCCTTCAGGGCGCGC
>Ga0134126_10011303_pt1 | contig 11261 bp, 5 predicted proteins | sample KB31752_FD_96881 | JGI IMG/M metagenome (GOLD analysis project Ga0134126, IMG submission 96881) | Terrestrial soil microbial communities with excess Nitrogen fertilizer from Kellogg Biological Station, Michigan, USA - KB3-175-2 | ecosystem: Environmental > Terrestrial > Soil > Unclassified ... | reverse complement strand
CATCCAAAAATCCGGCATCCGGATAGAGGACCCGGCGCAGTTCTACCACGGGTGGAATCCCGACGAAATGCGGCAGCTGGCGCCCGATCTCCAAGAAGAAATGCTACAATCGCTAATACGCGAGGCCGCGCAAAATCCGAAGCCATGAACCACCATATCCAAAAACAGCAGTTCATCCTGACCGTTCGACAGGGCATAGACGCCTTCGCCGCTCAGCATGCCGCGAGCCGTTGGCTACGGCAGGGACTGTTGCCAGTCCTGGAGAAGATATTCGACGAGCTGTCGGGGGAGGATGAGGTCATCCGTCTGGATCATTGTATCATCGACCTGGGTATCATCCCGGAATCCGTCCTGCAAAGCGGGGTCGTAGACGAGGTCATGTACCGGCAGCTGAAACAGGAGTTCAAAATGGCGATTGAAAAAGAATTGTCGCTGAGACCCGGCGCGATCACCCGCGCCGCCGAAGGCGTCATGCAGCGCTGGTGGTATTATATGGAGCACGGCCGGCTTCCCTGGAATGCGGACAGTCTCGGAGAGGAGGATTACCGGAGGGTGCTGGAGTTGTTCTCTGTCGATTTTGTACAGATAACCCGACTCCGAAACGCATTGGTGGAGGGTTCGACCTTCCTGACGCGGGTGGTCGCGCAACACAACGGACGTTTTTTGGAAAACCTCGTGACCGTGCTGGTCTCATCGCGACAGGAAGGACTGGCCGAATCGGTCATCCGGGCGACCGAAGCGCATCGAATACTGGAAGGGGTATACCGGCTACGTGCAGCCGCAGTTGGGGGAAAACACACAGTAGCCGCGGCATTCGAAACGTCGCAGCACCGGGATGTCCCGGAGAGCCTCAGGCGGTGGGCCAGCCAAATGACAACCTTCCGGCAGGCGCCGGTCTATGAACAAAAAGCGATCATTTGGCGACGGCTGTTGGTTTTTGCGGTGCAGCACCGGGATAGATTTGTCCGGGCGGGCGGTGTGCAGGTCCTGCTGCAGGATATACCAGAAGATCTGATGGAAATCCTGGTTGCCGCCCCCGAATTCCGGGGCGGCGACGGCTCTTTCCTGCAGGCGATGGGGCGCGCGGCAGAAAGGCGCCGCGAAAAGCTCGATGCGGATCTTCGTCCCGCAGGCGAAGCACCAGGATCCCCGGCGGATGAAAAGCACGGACCATCCATTTACTCCGCGGATGAAGCCGTCTCCGCCAAACAAACTCCTGCGGGTGAGACGTCTGCGCCCGAAAACAAGTATGGCGATCACGGCCAGGAAGAAGGTCCGGCCGAACCGCGGCCCGGTGAAAAGTCTTCACAGCAAGGCAACCACGTCCCTGCCCAGGCAGCAAAACGCCCGATGTCCGACGAGGACCAGTTCCGACGTGAACAGGTCACCGAAGAAGGCATCTATCTTTCGAATGCCGGCCTGATCCTTCTGCACCCTTTTCTCAGCACGTTGTTCAATCGTCTCCATTTCTGGGACGGGGGTGGCTTTACCAGTCTCGAAGCACGTCAGAAAGCCATCTTCCTTCTGCACTTCCTCGCCACCGATGAGCGGACCGCGCCTGAATACTCCCTCGTCTTCCCGAAAATGCTATGCGGTTACACCCTGGAAATGCCGTTGCCGGCGGAGATGACGCTGAGCGACGAGGAATGCGCCGAAGCCCTTCTGCTGCTGGAAAATGTAGTCCTGCGTTGGGAAAAGCTGGGTAGCACCTCACCGCAGGGATTACGCGAGGGTTTTCTGCAACGCCGCGGCAAGCTGTTCGATAAGGGCGGGCGGCTGGCGCTGTTGATGGAGTCTTCGGCCGTCGATGTCCTGCTGGATTACCTGCCATGGAATATGAGCCTCGTGAAACTACCGTGGCTAAAAGATATTTTATATGTAGAGTGGAGATAACGATGAGAATGCACAAACCCAAAGAGCCAGCCCTTCAGGCTAAAGAGAAACCTCCTTTCTTCGGAGGACAGGGCTTTTTTTCGGCAGCACCGGCACCGATGATCCAGCGCGACATCGGGCAGTCGATACCGGTTGCCTCCGGAGTATTCGACATAGATATGCGTTCCCAGGAAGGAGCTAAGGCCTCGCCACCCACGTCGCGTGCCGGCGAAGACGGTTCCATCGCGTTCGATCCGGCCGTGTCATCTCCATATTCAAATGAGATCCGATTGATCCAGGTGATCCGCGAGAGGGATACTGCCGGAAATGATGTCAATATTAGTTCCATGCCGCCCGGTCGGGGAGAATCCCTGCGGACAACGGCGGGTCTCGGCTCGGACGTGGAGGCCGGATTTTCTACGGATGTCCTCCACCAGGACTTTGATAATGCGGGAAACCCTACGACGGTTACTCCTCAAGGCGCTCAAAAGGGGCTGGCGTATGAAGGAGGAACGCCCATTTATGGCTTTAAGCGATCCAACGATCCCAGAGATATCAAATCCGCCAGAATAGAAGATACACCTTATTCTACGGGTGACTGGGATTTCGATTTTGAAACAGTAGCAAAAGGCGAGGATACGGGTGTCATATACGGCAGTCTTCACTGGTCTTTCGGTACCAGGCACGGACGCGTGGTAAATGAAAAGGTGGATGCGGAGGATGCCCAGTCCGCCACCTTCGATGCAGCCGTGGAGAAACACCGCGATTTTTATGTACACGAACCGGTCGTATTCTATTTCGACTATAAAAAAGACGAGCTCAGCACAACGGAGGCGGCCAAGATCGATGAGTTCCTGGATTATCTGCATCGGTTCCCGGATGTTCGTCTGTCTCTGGACGCCTACGCCGATAATAAGGGGGACGCGCTTTTCAATTTGCACCTCTCCGAAAAACGAGGAGACAACGTCATCAAGGCATTGATCGCGAAAAAAGTCGACCCGGCAAGGATCTCTAAAGCTGTTTCGTCCTGGGGCAGCACGGAGGAATTTACCAGCGGTGATCTTGCGCCTAATCCAGGCCGAAGCCAGAACCTTGAAGCCAACAGAAGGGGCAATCGCAGGGTCGTGTTGACCTTTTCGCATACTCAATCGTTACCGGCGCCCTGATTACCCGTATTCTGACGCAACAATAAAAAATACCTTCTTTGAAAACGGCAGTTTCAAAAATACCGGCCTCTTCCGCCAAAACGGTCTCCCCCTTCTTTAGTAAAGAAAGGGGTCAAGGCTTCTTTTCACCTTCGGGACATCAGCGCGGCCGAAAGGGCAACGCCGGCGGGGCTTTTTTCTCCCAGGCGGGTCCGGTCCAGACCAAGTTGACCGTCGGCCAGCCGGGAGATGTGTACGAGCGGGAGGCGGACCAGGTAGCCGACAAGGTCGTTCAGCGGATGAGCCGCCCCATCTTTGAATCCAAAGCGGAGAGGAAAGAAGAAGGGATACAACGTAAATGCGCGGCCTGCGAAAAAGAAGAGAAATTACAGAAAAAAGAAAACCCGGGTGCCAATCAGACGGCCAGCCCTCATACCGAGCAACAGTTGCACGCCAGCCATGGCGGGGGTTCGGCATTGTCGTCTGCCGACCGGGCCCCCATGGAACAGACCATGGGCGCAGATTTTTCCGGCGTACGTATACATACCGGTTCCCAGGCACAACAAATGAATGAGCAGCTGAATGCGCAGGCATTCACTCACAAGAATGACATCTATTTCGGCAAAGGGAAATTCGATACCGGCAGCAAGGCCGGACAACACCTGCTGGCACATGAGCTGACGCATGTCGTACAGCAGGGCGGCGCCGCTGTAAAAACGGCTCCGGCCGTCCCGGACCAGGTCAACGGCGGACAAAATGTGCCGGGGACAAGCGTCCAACCCGAGTCCACACAGGCGGCCCCAAATGCCGCGGGTGGGGCGGCGTCTGCGATACCGCAAACAGCAACTGCAAAAACGGCAGCCGGCACACCGTCTGCCGCGCAGGGTAAGGCAACTGCGGGAGGACCGGCGACTCAGACAGCTGCGGGAGGACCGGCGACTCAGACAGCTGCGGGAGGATCGGCAGCTCGGGCAACTACGGGCGGACCGGCGACTCAGACAGCTACGAGTGGACCAGCAACTCAGGCTGCCCCCAATGGACCGGTCACCGGGCAAGAGCCAAAAACCGGCGACCTCCCATCAGAGCAGATGGGGAGACTGACGCATGCGCATAACAGCGTGTACAAGATTGCCGCGGTCCGGCAAGCGGCCCACCTGGAACAGGACGTAGTGCTGAGCCGCGCGCTCATCGACCAGATCGCCGTGGCGCGGACGAGGGAGATCAGACAATGGTTCGACGGAAGAAGAATGGAGATCAACCAGTTCTTTATAGGAACCGGACAGGACGTCCTGAACACCATCCAGCAAAAACAGATCCAGTTCATGCAGATGAGCTTCGATGCCATGAACAGGGTCCAGGCCTTCGTCACGGATGCGGAACAAGGCACCATCAAGCTCGGAGACCTGTTCCGCGATCAATTGTCCGCTTTCATCGATGGGATCAGCAACGGTGTCAGGGATTCCATCAATGATATCGCCGGAACGATCACCGGGCTCATCTCCTCCGTACACCTTCCCGATCTTCCGGGCGTCGGAATGGTACGGGATATGATCGTTAGCATCCTGAACCAGGCGGCATCTGCCGCCAGGGGAGTGATCTCCCTCGTCACTAGTGCCCTGCAAGGTGCATTGACCAAGGCGTCACAAATGATAACCGATGTGATCCGGACGGCGGGTCAACTCATCCGGCAATTGGTGAATAAGATCTTCGAAGTCATCCTGGGCATTCAACAAACCCTGTTCATGGCTGTGCAGCGCGTTGGGAACATGATCCTTTCGCAAATGACCAGCTTCCTCCAGGGCACTCTCTGGCCGATCCTTCAGGAGGGTGAAGACTTTTTGGTCGAACAGGTCGAGGAGGCACGTTTGATAAGACTGATGCAGCTGGATGACAACGAGGCGCAGGTGTTGAAAGCCATGGCAGACGTGATCGATCCGAAAACCAAACCACAGAAGAAAGGCGCGGCGACGACAAGCCGCGAACAGCGCCTGCTCTACTTCACCCAGGTAGAACAGGTTGGCGTCCGGCGCAATGCCGAGATCGTTGCAAATTTTGTGGCGGAGACCAGCTCATTCTTCATGATCGCGATCCACCAGATCCTCGCCTTTAGCGAGTTTGTCTATCATGCGTGGCAGACTGCTCTCCGTCAATTCGATGAGAACATCAGTTCGATGGTAAACAGCGCGATCCAAAAAGTGGGGGACTTCATATCCGGCGAGATCGACAAGATCAAGACATTGTTCAGCAAGGCAGTGGACAATGCATTGGAGCTCGTGTCCAAGTTTATCTTGCTGGTAGGGAAAGTAAAAGATGCGATCGTCAAAATGCTAACCTCCTCAGTGAGCGCCATCGGCTCCTACATCGGCCGGCTGGTGGTCCAGTTTGTCTCCGGAGGCGGGACCGGGGCCGACGTCGCTGCGGCATTCACGGGGGGCGGAGGCAGTGCATTGGCGAATTTACCCGCACCGCAAACGACCCCGGAGTGGGAAGAATTGATCACGGAGCTGGAGGAGCTGGAGCCGCTGTTCGATCAGACCTTAAAATTGGCGGGAGAAGAGCTCGCGGTGGTGGAAGAAGCCACCCTTGTCGCCGAGGAGGCGGAGACCGCGGCAGAGGTCGTGGTCGATGGATGGGAAGTGGTTTTGATCATTCTGATCATTGTCCTCATTCTTGTGATCATTGCGCTGGTGGTCTATCTCCTGTATCTATTGATCGAAGAGCTGCTCAAGCCGGTGCCCACACCCGAACCTATACCCATACCGGAGCCCGAACCCGCGCCCGAGCCTGATCCGGACGATCCGGATGAAAACGATTGCAACGACGACGAGTTCCCCGATCCGACGGCTCCTACCGGTATGACGCCGGCAGACCCCATAGACATCATTTGGTTCAAACCGCTGAATCAATATGAGAACCCCATCGTTCTAAAGGGAACGACTTTCACTATGACGTCTCGTAAGCCGCTGCCGCCGCCTCATCAGACCGATACCATCGGTGTGCTGGGTCCATTCCTGCCGGCACATCACAAGGCACTGCAAATAGACAAGAACAACAAACGCAGGACGCAACAAAGGAGATTCAAAAGGGTATTGGCCAGTCTTGGATTCAGCTGGAAGAACTCGGCTGGAGACAACCTATCGCCCGATCATGTCCAGGACCTCTTTTGGGAGGGTCCGGATGATTTTGCCAACCTCTGGCCTTTGGAATCGGCCTATAATGAGCGGGCCGGCTCCATCCAGAACAATGCGCAACCGATCTATTTCCGCCCCGACCCGGCCAGACCCTGTGCGATCGAGATCCCTATCGGGACGGCGATAAAAAGATTCCCCAATATGGTGATCCGTCACTATACGATCGATGATATCCGACCGTTGCCCTGAAGAAAGCACGAGCGCTAAAGAACAGAACATGAAAACGATGGAATCACATAGGTCTACTTCCGCGGCTAATAAGTCGGGCCCCTTCTTTCAAAAGAGCAGGGGGAACGGTTTTTTTCAGCCTTCGCGGTCAGGAGGATTCTTCTCCGGCGGCGCGGCTGGATCCGGCGGTATGGCACCCTCCGGCATCGTACAGACCAAGCTGACCATCGGACAACCACATGACGTCTATGAAAAAGAAGCCGATTCGGTAGCCGACAAAGTCGTCCAACGGCTGAGCCGGGGCGGTGAAAGTCATGAACCGGCGCCGGCCCCTGCGCCTGCGGTGACACCCTTTATGCCCGCCGGAGCCAATGCGGCCCCGATACAGGAATGTGCCGCTTGCGATAAGGAAGACAAGCTGGATAGGAAGGAAGAAGAGACAGGCGGGGAGGAGAAAGGAAAGATCCGCAAGAAGCCGATCTTCCAAAGTAATGAAGACCCTCCCGAAGACGACCACCCCATCCAACGCAAGTGCAAACACTGCGAAGAAGAAGAAAAGCACCTGCAAAAAAAAGGCGCCGATGGCGCGGCGGCGAGTCCCTCCATCGAAAGCAGTCTCAGCAGCCACCGTGGCGGAGGAAGCCCGATGAGTCACGACACCAACAGCTCGATGAGCCAGGCCTTCGGCGCCGACTTCAGCGGTGTCCGGATACACACCGATAGCTCGGCCGCCGCCATGAACAATGAGCTCAACGCGCATGCCTTCACTCACGGCAGCGACATCTATTTCAATTCGGGAAAATACGACGACCGGAGCAAGGAAGGCAAGAAGCTGCTGGCACATGAGCTGACGCATGTCGTCCAACAGAACGGAGATACCCTTCGCCGCAATCTCTGGGACGATTTCAAATCGGATGTATCCGCCGGCGTGGATGCGGCGGGTCAGGGACTGTCCGATGCAGGACATGCCATTGCCGGGGCTGCGGAAGACACCGGTGAAGCCTTGTATCACACGGGGCAGGCGGTGGTCGAAGGTGCAAAAGATACGGGTCAGGCCTTATATAACGCCGGAAGCGGAGCCGTACAGCAAATAGCCAGCGCGGGTTCGCAAGCGATGGACTGGCTTCAGAGCGAAGCCGGGCAGGCCGCATCCGCATTGGCCGATTTCTTCGGCGTCGATATACATATCACCGCCACCGGCGGTCTCGAGATCATTCTGCCCCGGACCTGCCCGATCGACGCCATTACCGACAGATCGGTCCTCGATCCCTGGGAAAAAGGATTCCTGGTGCCCATCGTCAATTTCGAGATACTGCCCGGTCTTTTCATCACGGGAAGCATAGGATTGAAAGGCAGCCTGACGCCGGAGATACAGACGCAGCTTGGTCCCTTCTGTCTGGAAGGCGCAAGGATCCTCATCGATCCGTTGTCCAACCATTACAGCGTCAGCGGAGCGATCAGCATGGCTGCAGCGGCTTCGCTCGGTGCTGAAATCAGAGGAGGCGTACAGGGCGAGCTTCGCCTCAACGGAGTGGTGTTTGTCGGAGCAATCCCCATCCCCGTAGATTTTCCGTTGATAGAAGCTGAAGGCGGTCTTGCCGGTCTGGTACGTGGCATCGGAGTGGGACGCCTGACCCTTGGCGGCAGCCTCGACTATAGCGGCGGCACGATCACAGCCGGCGGGTTTGGCAGACTCGAGCTGGGTCTCGGCGCCGATCTTTTCGCCGGCGCCTATGCGCAGTTGAAGCTGCTGGATAAATACCTGTGCAGGATATATTGGCAGCCATATGAATGGCATGGCGGCATCGCCTATTCCTTCGATCTCTCGGGTGGAGTGCACGTGGGCACGGGCGCCTTGCCGGGCGTCGGCGGCTGTCATGTCATCAAGCCGAAGATGGACGAGATCCCCTTCGACCAGCTACCGCTGGCGATCTCGCGCGAAGGCTTTTCCGACGATTGCCCGCTGCTCGACATGCTATGCGAGTACCTTCGGGATAAGAAGCTGCTGCCTTCACAGAACGGCGGAGTATGGGACCCGACGGGTACCGGGCATGGAGGCAAATACGGACCGGGGCCGCGACTGGCCGGGCCGCTGAACGTATACCAGCGCGATCCCAAAATCGTCAGTGGAGCCTCGTGCAGGGGCGCGTGCGGCGTGAATTGCGATACCTGCGAGGTTTATCCGAGCTACACCTTTACCGACCCGGTCACCGGCGAAGTCTGGCTGTATACGAATTTCCAGGATTGCGACACCAACGGCGGTTGCCGCGAGCATGACGCGGCTTTCGACTGGGCAGCAGCGGAAAAGGGGGAGACTGGAAAAGGGGCCATGTTCATGCCCTGGCATATGGCAGCCACGATCGAATGTACCTGTAACAATCTCGCAGGTAACTGCATCGCCTGGGCATTCGGTCTTCCGCCATTCGATGGCAAGCTCTATTTCGCGGATAAAGCCGAGCCGTTGAGCGGGGTCCTCGCCCAGAACGAATGCAGGGACGCCAATCCGGATTTTACCGATTGCACGGAAGACGGTTCCGACAGGGATAGGGTATTGTCGGAATGGGCGGCAAAGAATGGATATAAAGACGTCCGCGATTGTAAAAAATTCGACAAGTTCCCGCCTTACAAGAGTGGCGCCCCGCGGGAAGTCTGTGGTGAAGACGTTCCGGGTGAGACCTGGCATTGCACCGCAACGGAAATAGCAACGGGGAAAAGCGTCACCATCAGCATCTTCGGATGTTTCTGTTGCAATGACGATACCGGTTGGTCGGGCATCGACTGGCGCTCGCCCCATGTTTCGATCCGGTTGACGGGGACCGCCGCGTTCAGCAGGGACGTGCCGATGATCGAAACAAAGACGTTCAACGACGTTCAGCGCCTGATGCGGAGCAAGCGGTATGCCGACGCGCTGGATGTGCTGATGAAAGACCTCGAACGGAATAAGCATGTCGACCCCGCCAAATTCACGATCAGATTCGTGAATCGGACCGATAAGGGTGAAGGGCTGACGAACACGAAATTCCACAAAAATCCGGCAACGGGGAAAATGGATCCCAGCGGTCCTTCCCGTGTGACCATCTATACGCCGGCATTCGGGAGCATCCAGGAACTGGTCTCCACCGTCATGCACGAGTACCAGCACGTTCTCCAGGACCAGGTGCCCGGTCAGGACCCCGCCAATTTCATCGATGAGGCGCACGGAGGTCATGCCGGAGAGGAACTGGAGGTTGCCGAAACGGAAGCGTATCTGTGGGAGATAGAGAACTCCGATCAAACGGGTCTCGCCAGCAGGGACCGTGACATGCTCGAAATAGCCCGTCGTCTTACGGAACACTATGATGGCATCGGCGGCTTCAGCCGGACCCGTCAAAAAATTTATGAGGTCCGGTACAATAAGGCACAGCAATTCGTAAAGGACCTCGTGGCGCCGCCACCCCCGATGCCCGGCTACTCCCATGTCTACCATCACGGCACCAACTATGACGACGTCGAAAAGCTCCGCACTGTAGACATCAAAGGCGTCTCGCCTGTGGATTTCGGCGGCGCATTCTATACCCATACCAAAGGCAACTGGCGCCTGGCCCGCGATTGATCGATCCGCGGGTCGCTGGGTCAACGCGGCTGGGGAGTCATCACCTTCCCCATACCGGACTCCTTCTGGACAGCATATATCCACAGTGAGCTCTATTTCAGGAACACCAGGAGCAAACCCGCCAATATGCCGATCAATCCCGATACCGGAAAACCATTCAAAGACTGGAAGGATTTCGTCGAATATAACAAACGCGAGAACAGGAAAGGGAACCTGCCGGACTGGGGAGCGCGCGCGGGGTTCGATGTCATCGAAGGCCCGCTGTGGGGAAGCCTCGCCAAAAAGCCGAACATCCACCAGGTCGCCTTCACGAGCAAAGGCGTCGACGTATTGAACGATCCGGCCGTCAAGAAGCTGCGCTTCCTGCGGAAGTGGTTATTTTTGAGATTCAGATGAGACACCGATGAACAACTATGAACGATACAGTAGCAGACAGTTGTACGACGCCGCCAATACGGGGCCCGAAAACCTGCGCAGTTACCTGATCGGGCTCCTGATGCAAAGAGAAGACAGGGACCCGTATATCAGAGAAGTGCTGGCCAGCTCCGACAGGGAATTGCTGCGCGCGGGTTTGAGATCATTATCCCCTTCCGACGCCGTCCGGTTCGGGTCTGCATTGGAAGGATTGTTATCGACCGGCGACCAGGATATCAGGAGGACCATCGTCAAAAAATGGGGCGAAGCCAGGGAAAAGACCGCCATCCCATTCCTGCTGACGCTGATCGACAACGTCAATGAAGACCCGCTGTTGAAAAAGATGGCTATCTTCTCTCTTGGAGAGATCGGCGGGGAAGCGGCCATTTCGCCGCTGAGCGCACTCTTCGGCGAGAAAGATGCCGATACGAAGATAGCCATCCTTATCGCGTTGAACAAGATCGACCGTGAGGGGTCCCATCCGCTCTTCATCAGGGCGAGCACCGACCGCTCGCCGGATGTCCGGCATTGGGCCGAAGAATTTTTAAAGAGTCTCCCTCCGGCGCCCGTGAAGGATGATCATTCGATCACGCGTACATGGATGCGGGATCCCCTGGCCTGGCCCGACCGGGACCGTCTTTCTTTCCTGTCAAATGGCGAAGGTGTTTATGAAGAAGACAAAGCAGGTGAGACGACGCTTCTTCTTAATTTCCGCTACAGGCTCGAGACGAGCCGGCAGATCGTCATCCTGTCCCGCGGCGACAGCGAATACGCAACGGGGTATACCATCAGTAATGATATCTTCCATCATCCCTATGAAGGCAAGATCCCCTGTCTAACCCTTGAATTCGCCGATAAGAAGATAGCCATCGACGGGAT
>Ga0134126_10011302_pt1 | contig 11261 bp, 10 predicted proteins | sample KB31752_FD_96881 | JGI IMG/M metagenome (GOLD analysis project Ga0134126, IMG submission 96881) | Terrestrial soil microbial communities with excess Nitrogen fertilizer from Kellogg Biological Station, Michigan, USA - KB3-175-2 | ecosystem: Environmental > Terrestrial > Soil > Unclassified ... | reverse complement strand
TGACTGTTGGCCACGTAGAGAAATGCTCCGTTTGCGACTGTGCCTTGAATGGGACCGTCATAGTCGGGATGGTTCATCTCCATGATGTCCACCGAAGAGATATTCTCTCCGCCTCGGCCCAAGCGCAGATGCAGCACGCGCTGCGGCTGTACTCCGATCTGAACAGCGATGAAGCCGTCGGGCACGCGCGAAAGGCCATCCAGTCCACCCAACCAAACGCCGGAGGGAGACTCCAGTTGGCGCGGCTTCTTGGAAGCCATGTCCAGAGCCCAGACCCCATCGGAGTAATCGGCGACATACAGGACCTTATCGTCGCGCGAGAATGCCAGTCCCTGCGTTGCACGAAAGACATTGCCAGGGACAAATACTTCGAGTTCATTCTTTCCGAGCGCAAGTTTGTAAATGCCGGATTGCGCCGAATCGGAGACGTACAGGTCCCCTTTTTGGTCCAGGGCCAGTGCGTTCAGGAAATGCTGTTTGCCATCGTTGGGAAGCAAGGCCTTTCGGAGCAGCTTGCCCGATTTCAAATCGAAGGCAAAAACGCCAGATCGCGCCGCATCGCCCTTCTGGTAGCCGGCCATGAACGGCGCGGTAGCCGTGCTGGCAAACAGAACATTGCGTTGGGTATCGATAGCAACCGACGCCCCGGCCAGAAAGCCGTCCTGCGCCGGCGAAATGAAATCGGAAACTGCCCCATCTTTGCTGCGCCGCACAATCTTTCGCTCGCGTACGCTGGCAACGTAGGTATCGCCATTTTTGGAATCCACGGCGATGCCGGTGGCGAGGAGATCGGGATCGCTCAGCCGAAAAGCAACCGTGCTCCGGACGACTGGCTTGCGGAGTTGCGCGAGTCGAGATTCAAAGCCCGCCCAGTCTTCCGTGCTGCGGATGGCGGAGAAATCTTCGTCCGTCTCCGCTCCTAAATCGAGCTTGAGTGCGAGCAGTTGATCGAGCTTCGCCACTGCGGCATGAGAATCTCCCGTGAGCGCATCCCCACAAGCGACGTTGTAGATGAGCCGAGGATTGCCCGGCGACAGCTCCAGAGCACGTTTCTCGAAGCTTAGAAACCGAGGGTAGTCCTTCTGCTGATAGGCTTTTCTCGCTTCGGCGTTCAGGCTTGCCAGCGTGTCAGCTGCCGGAGAAGGCGAAGCTGCGCTCGTTTGCGCGGTTAATGCAAATATCGATGGAGGAATTGCGAGCAGTATAAGAACCGCAACAGAGCCAACTCTTTTCAATGTCTTTCCTGTCCTTTGTGAAATTGGGGCTTTCTCGCCAGCTCCGATGTGAGACGCTAGACAAGCAAAGAAGATCATTCTACAGACATGCTTGCGTTAATCCGCCGCAACAAGCTTTTCTTCGCGCTATTTCTCATTTTGGGATTCCTGCTGCGCGGATACATGCTGAAGTGGCATTTCCTGTTTCAGGGCGATTCCCTGATTTACGGCGATCTTGCCAAGAATTGGCTGCTGCACGGGATCTATGGTGTTACAGATGGAAGCTCGGTGTTGCCGGTGGATATTCGCACTCCAGGATATCCGGCATTTCTGGCCGCTTGCTTTCGTCTGTTTGGAATTGAGCACTACGCCGCAGTCGTGCGCGTGCAACTCGTCGTCGATCTGCTGACATGTTTTGTGATTGCTGCCGGGGCCCGCCGGCTGCTCTCTGACTCCGCGGCGAAGGTGGCGTTTGCGCTGGCCGCGCTCTGCCCGTTCAGTGCCAGCTACTCCGCTACGCCATTGCCGGAGACACTAGAGATTTTTTTCGTGGCTCTTGCGCTGCTCTTTGCCGTTGCCGCCGCGCAGAAGATGCGGCGTGCCCCGCCGTGGGACGTGCGGCATACGTTTGCCTTGTCCGATTGGACTGTCGCCGGCCTTGCGCTCGCCGCCTGTATTTATCTTCGCCCGGACGGCGGAGTGCTGCTGATTGCGATTGGCCTCTATCAGCTATGGTTGTCAATCGAGTTCCGACAGAGCGAATACATCGTCGCAATGGTTGTTCTGGGCCTGGCATCGCTGCTTCCCCTATTACCTTGGACTGTGCGCAATTGGCGCACTCTGCATCAATTCCAGCCGTTGGCTCCATTTTATGCCGAGATGCCTGGGGAGTATGTTCCCGCAGGGTTCAATCGCTGGTGCCAGACCTGGGTAGTGGACTTCATCTCAGTGATGAATGTGGAGTGGAACGTCTCCACTGGTACTGATGGAGAAGCGGTCGATGTGAAGGACATACCCAATCGCGCCTTCGATTCCACGCAGCAGCGCCGGCGCACGGAAGCACTCATCCGCGAATATAACGAGTCTTTACAGCTCAGCCCGGAGCTCGATGCGCAATTCGCCGCCCTGGCCGAGGACCGTGTTCGCGCGCATCCCATTGCCTACTACCTCGGACTACCGCTGGCCCGAGTGGCCGACATGTGGCTTCGCCCGCGGACGGAGATTTTCAACCTCGAACTCGATTGGTGGAATTACCAAAACGTGTGGCAGGAGTCGGCGATGTCGTTAGCGCTCGCCGCCATAAATCTTTTTTACCTGCTCGCAGCGATTCTGTCATTCCGACGCCAAATTCCAGGCAGCGGGATCCTGTGGCTCTTCATCCTCTGCCGCTCTGTGCTGCTGGCCACACTGGCGAACCCCGAACCACGCTATACGCTGGAATGTTTCCCAGCAGTGTTGATGCTGGCGGGAATCAATTTTTCACCACGGAGATACAGAGGCACGGAGAAAGACATTTGGTAATTGTGTAATTTCGAAATTCGGTAATTGAAACGCAGGAATCGGCGGCACGGAAAGCAATTGGGAAATTATCCGATTTTTCTCCGTGCCTCCGTGGTGAAATCAGTCCGCCATCGGACGGTCGGACATGCGGAACTGGGTGCGGAAGTGTTCTGAGAGCAATCCGATAGCATCGCGGTTGGCTTCTGGATCGGTTTGTGCCAGATACTTCATAGCTTCCACAAGCAATTTCTGACCATCGATGTAGCGCTTATCGCTGATGCGCGGCGCGCGACGGCGTTTAGGATCGGGCATCGCGGGAATAGTGAACACTCTGGCCAAGATCAGTCCTTAATTTTTGGGCGAAACTGGGTGCGGCAGGAAATTACGCGACAGATTGAATCCGATTTCAATGCCAGTATAGGTGCCCATCTACTCTGGAGAAAGAAACTTTTTGGGGTAGTCACCGATTTTTCAACACTCACAACCAGAGCCGCTACGTGCCCTTGATCGTTTTGGTATGGCCGCTGGTATGAAGTTTGAAAACATCGTCGGATATCTTGGTGTTCAGTTTAATATTGCTGTAGCGAGCAAGACGGTAATCTCCAGACGGCTCAAATGCCTGCTGTTTCAACGAGATGCCCCGAGGCGCATCGACCCAGAGAATGATCTTCTCAAACATGTTTTTCACCTTGGGCGCCTTCGGCGTTAACTCCAGCTTTGCGGTCTTCACCCCATCGACATCTTCATTGCCGTCGAACTTGACATCGAACTGCTGCTGCAACTCACGGCCGCTGCCGCCAAAACCAAGTACGAGAAAGCTTTCGACCTCCGCCCGGTTCTTGCCGGCAGAGTACTCGTTTACTTGATTAATTCTGGGCTGGTAGAACTGGATTCTTCCACCGGAAAAGAGCAGATATTTGGGCTCGGGAGACTGAATATCGGCGGCCATCTCCGTCTCTTTGCCTTTGGCGTCGCGCCGAAAATAGATTTTTCCCTTCTGCGTGTCGGTTTCGTTCACAACTTTTTGATATTGGTCCCAGACGAAATCGGCAGTCGCGGAACGAAACTGGGCAGCGGCTGCGTCCATCTGGCTCAAGACACCGTCCAACGTGGATGCCGTTGTCTGCCCCGGCGAGCGTTCGGTCTGAGCGGAAGCTGGGGGACTCCCGGCTGCAAGGGAAATCGTCAGCAGCGAGAGCAACAACACTGGAGCAAGAAACGAAAGTTTCTTGAATTCGAAATGTGAGGATCGCTTGATCATCATCGCATTAGATTTGTTTGTAGCTAAAACGCTCAGGAGCGGTGCGCCCAAACGCGGTATCCAGCGAGCTTTCCCGAGCTATCACGAACTTCTTCATAGCGCGAGATTTGCACTTGCCCGGCGGCCGGTTCAATGGCGCGTTGCAGTGCGCTCTGCATATCAGAGTCGCCGGACGCGACTGCGGATGCCGGCAATTCGCAAATAATCCCGTTGTGGCCGTCGGATGTGATTATCACCTGGCCGGAGCGCGGCCAGCGAGCAGGGGTTCGGTCCTTGAAGACGCTGGTAGGAGTGAGAAAAATAAAGGCCAGGATCACTGTGACCATCACGTCATAGTGAATTCCCCCACGGGGATGGGTCCACAGAATGTAGCTCCGGATGGTTTGTCCTATGTTCAAAGAGCGATCTGCCTCAAATCTAGTTTAGAAGCGCATCTGCCGTTGTGCAATCTGGCGCAAGAAAGCCAACGCCACTGCGTGGACCCGGTGGACCCTTTGGAGGAGATGGACTTCAGTCCACAAAGTCCATGCCGGGCCACAGTGTCTAGTGTCTACGGTAATTTGGCTTTCTCCGCGATTGCGGCTAAAATCAGCCCGTCTGCATCTCAAATGCAGGAACAGGCGCTATCCACCTGAGGTGGAGGTGCACTGGAGGAAATATGAGTCTCACCTCGCCACGGAGCGGTGACGCGGCCAAAGTCACGCTCATTTCCATACAAGCGAAAAAGCAACAGCATCAGCCAATCACCTGCCTCACCGCCTACGACTACGCGACTTCGCGCCTGGTGGACCAAGCGGGCATAGACATGATTCTGGTCGGCGATTCTCTGGCAATGGTGGTACTGGGCTATGAGAACACGCTGCCTATCACCATGGAGGAGATGCTGCATCACGTTCGTGCCGTGCGCCGCGGGGTCAAACGCGCGCTGCTGATTGCCGACATGCCCTACGCCTCGTATCACCTGGATGAGAAAACTGCAGTGAAAAATGCCGCGCGTTTTGTCAAAGATGGTGGTGCCGAGGCGGTGAAAATTGAAGGCGGAGAGAAGCGGGTGGGCCTGGTCCACCGGCTGCTCGACGCTGAAGTTCCCGTAATGGGACACATCGGACTCACGCCGCAATCGGTGCACATGATGAGCGGATACCGCGTGCAGGGCAAGACCATCACTGCCATCGAGCGACTGATGCGCGACGCAGTGGCCCTCGACCGGGCGGGCGTCTTCTCCATCGTCCTCGAAGGAATCCCGCGTGAAGTTGCGGCGATGGTCACCGAAGAAGTCGGTTGCGCAACGATCGGGATCGGGGCTGGACCGGAGTGCGATGGCCAGGTGTTGGTCATTCATGACCTCATCAACCTGACGGACCGGCAGCCGGCAAAATTCGTTCGCCAGTACGGGGATGCGACTGCGTTGATCGCAAATGCCGTTGCGCAGTTCAAAACCGATGTGGAGTCGAAAGGGTTTCCGGCAGACAACGAGTCGTATCACTTGCCGCAAGAAGTGCAGGCCACGCTTGAAACCATTCGCGAACGCAAGCGAGCGATGAGTAGATAAACCATCGGGCAGAGTGGAGGTGGGGGGTGTTCGCGGCGGTTTTCCGCGAACCCGCGAAAAAGCCCCGCGCGGCGGCGCCCGACTCCATGCTCTACTTGATTCGTGGCGATACACCGAAATGTTCCAATGCTCAAAGCTCTCTTCATCGTTCCCGTTTTGCTGATTGCAACACTCTGCTTTGCCGCCTCTTCAGATCACGACATCACCATCGCGCAGCTCTCGGATCTGCATCTGGGAATGACCGGGCACCCGGGCAGCGAACAACGATTGCAACAAGCGATCGAGATGCTTCAACGACAGCATCTGGATGGCGTGATTATTAGCGGCGATATCGGCGACCATTTCGAGCAATCCTGGAAACAGGCCCGTGAGATGCTGGCTGCTCTGAAGGCACCGGTGTACTACGTTCCTGGCAATCATGATGTCACGGCCAAGACTGTCTGCCGCTACGCTAAGGTTTTCGAGCACGATTACTACAGCTTCACCATCAAAGGCATTCACTTCATTGCGGTCGATTCGCAGTTGCTCGGAAACTTTTCCCATTTTGAGTCGAAACAACCGGAACTGCCGGCCAAAGAGGACCGGGAGGCTGCCGAAAAGATGCTGGAATGGCTGAACGGCCTGCACTTTTCCGGACCGGTCATCGCCGTGCAGCACGTACCTCCGGACCGTTCTTCCGAGCGCATTTCGCCGGACAACAAGCCCTACTGGGTGCTGCACGACCCTTGGCGCACACGCGAATTGAACGCGCTGCGCAAGCTGGGGGTGAAGGACATACTCGCCGGGCATTGGCACCAGGGAACGATCTATGAAGCGGACGGGTTCACCTTTCACGTCGCGCCGGCTACGAGCTGGTCACCGAAGAGCAAGTTAGGTTTTGCCATTCATAAGATCTCCCCCTCGGGTCAGGTGAAGACAAAATTCATCTACTTCGAGCAGCAGCCATTTCTGAAGTGAAGATCGTCTCCACCATCGCCGATACGCGCGCAGCGATCCGCGCCACGAAAAGACAAGGCAAAACCATTGGCTTCGTTCCCACGATGGGAGCGCTGCACGCCGGACACATTTCGCTGGTGCGCGCAGCCAAAGCGCGTTGCGATTATGTGGCGGTTTCCATTTTTGTGAATCCCACGCAATTTGGCCCGAGCGAAGACTTAGCGAGATATCCGCGAACGTTTGATGCCGACTGTGAAAAGCTCATCAGCGAAAAAGTCGATCTGCTGTTTGCGCCATCGGTGGAGGAGATGTACCCAGCCGGCGCCTCCACGTCGGTGATTGCCGAAGGCATCAGCGAGCGCCTCGATGGTCACTCGCGTCCTGGACACTTTCGCGGCGTCACTACTGTCGTCGCCAAGCTCTTTCACATCCTCGATCCTAATGTCGCGTTCTTCGGACAGAAAGATGCGGCGCAGGCAGCCATCATCCAGCGAATGGTGCGCGATCTCGCATTTCCGGTAGAGATCGTCGTGTGCCCCATCGTGCGCGAGAGCGATGGTCTGGCGCTCAGCTCACGGAATGTCTATCTCTCAGCCGCAGAACGTAAGCAGGCACTGGTGCTCTCGCGAGCTCTGCGGGAGGTGGAAACCCGCTGGCGGGCCGGCGAGCGCGATTCCGCGCGGCTCATCGAGATTGCCCGCAAGGTGCTCCTCAGCGAGCCGGAGGTGCGACTGGATTACATCGAAATCGTCGACCCCGCATCGCTCGAGGCTATTGCCAACATTAGCCAGCCAGCACTAGTTGCCGTAGCAGCGTTTGTCGGCAGCACTCGATTGATCGACAATCTCCTGCTGGGTTAGCTGCTAGCTACTGGCTGCTGGCTTCTAGCTACAGGCAAAGCAACAGCTTTTACTACGGATTCCACTGAATGAGCACGGATCGTAAGGATGAAACAATCTGGAAAGCAACAATGAATCCGTGAGATCCGTGGTCATCCGCGTGATCCGTGGTAAAGGTGTTGTTTTTGGTTTTTAGCCAGCAGCTAGCAGCAAGTAACACTTGCGATACGCCAAAGTGCGCCAACCCGAATCCTCTCTATCACATCTCATCACAATCCCCAGTATCGCGATGACCTGGTTCGGCGCAGTGTTCCCGTTATGCCTACCCAGTTTCCCAAGCCGACATTTCTGCATCGCCGATCTTCTAGCCTCGCCAAGGCTGCCGGAGTGTACCTGATTGCTGTCATCCTGGCTGCAGGCGCTCTGCTTTCAGAGGCTATGCTGCGAGGAATCACCGCCCATCCGGTAGCCCTGATCGGGGTCTGTGCAGTCCTGATCAGCGCACTGATTGGTGGCCCAATCCCGGGGTGGATTTGTCTCGCTCTCACCGCTGCAGGACTCTGGTTCGTCAGCCTGGACCGAATTTCAGCTCACGCCTACGGCTTCGAATCCGAACTAGTGATCTGGGTGGCGTACGTGGCGTTTGGGGCGGTCCTGATCGAAGTCATCCGCCGTCTGCAAAGCGAAAAACGAAAGCTGCTGCAGCATGACCAGAGGCTTCGTCTAGCTCGGCGGGCTGCTCGCATATGGTTTTGGGGATGGGACCTCAAGCAAAATACTGTGCGCTGGTCGCGTGAGAGCGGGCTTAACGATCAGGAGGAAATTCGGGAGTTGCCGCTCGAAAGCTATGTCAATGTCAGAGTTCATCCCGATGACCGGCAAATGGTACAAACTGCTTTGTTTGAGGCAGCATCGCTGAATCAGCGGTTTGAACTCGAGTACCGCATTCTCGATCAGAGGGGTGAAATCCATTGGCTCTCAGCGAAAGGCAAGCTCTTCGTCGAAGACGGGTCTGCGATGATGCTGGGAATGGCTTCAGAGGTCACCTTGCAAAAACAGGCGGACGAGGTGCGCTCGCACTTCCACGCCGTGCTTGGCAGCCTCACCGAAGGCGTCTGTTACGTCAATACTGTGGGTGAAATCCAGTACATGAATGCGGCCGCCGAGCGCATGCTTGGCTACAGCTCTGAACAGGTGCGGGGCAAACAACTTCACGCTCTCATCCACGCCGGCTGTAGCGCGAATGACGGGAATTCCTGTTGCCTGACGGCTGCAATACAGGCCGGCCATCCCTGCAATGTGCAGGAAGAAACATTGACGACCGGAGCGGGCGAAAAACTGACGACAGAGTACACCGTAGCTCCGGTGATCAGCGATCAACTGACGCTCGGCGCAGTGATGATGTTTCGCGACATTTCGGAGCGCAAGCGCGCGGAGGCCACTCTCCGGGCAAGCGAAAAGATGGCAGCCACAGGGCGCATCGCGGCCACCATTTCGCATGAACTGCGCAATCCGCTCGACTCGGTGATGCAGCTTCTGTACTTGATCCGGCAGAGCGGAAAACTGGAGGGTGCTGAGCTCCAGCGGCTCGATCTGGTCGACCAGGAGCTGCGGCGAATGAATGAAGTGGCACAGCAGACATTGGCGCTTCATCGCCAGTCGCCATCGAAGGTGCCGGTGAATGTGGCCAAACTCATCGATGGCGTTACCCTGCTGTACGGCAAAAAAATCCTGGCGCAGAAAATTCGTCTCGAGAAGCGAATTGACTGGAGCGGAGAAATCCCGGGATTTCCTGCCGAGCTACGTCAGGTGTTCACCAACCTGATCGTCAATGCGGTGGAGGCAATGCCTTCCGGCGGTCGGCTGCGAATCCACATTCGGCATGCTCGGGAGCCTGCGGGACCCGGGCGAACCGGCGTCCTCGTCGCATTGCTCGACAGCGGCGCCGGCATCTCCGCGAAAACAAAACGCCAGCTTTTCCAGCCATTCTTCACGACAAAAGGTGAGAAGGGCAGCGGGGTTGGATTATGGGCCAGCCAGGGTATTGTTCAACGCCATGGAGGCAGAATCCGCGTGCACAGCGACGACCGTCTGGGCCGAAGCTATACCTGTTTTGCCGTGTTCTTGCCCGGAGATCTTCCGGAATCCCGCCAGGAACTCCGTGCTGACCGCTCCCAAAATCAGAGGGCGGCAAACCCTTCTCCAGAGCAGCCCACAGCGGCCTGAGCTGCTCGATAAATCTTGACTTTGCCTGCAGGCGGCCTCATGCTTTTAGCGTTCCCCGCGAGGTCTACTCCGATGGCAACATCAGCCACCAAAGTCGAGCAGCGGAGCAGTCGCCGCTTTTCTTTAAAGCTCCCAGTCTCGATTCGCTATGCCGATGGTCAGGCGCGAGAAGTGCCGGCCGAAACTCGCGACGTGAGCGCGCAGGGAGTTTTCTTTTACACCGGTTCGCAGCTGGTCGAGGGCGTGCGCGTGGAGTTCACGCTGACCTTGCCGCCCGAGATCACATTGACTGACAGCATTCGCGTACGCTGCCAGGGCAAAGTTGTACGCATCGACAATGATGTCAGGCCAAGGGTTGGCATCGCTGCGATAATTGAGCAGTATGATTTTGTGCCCGAAGCAGCCGACGCATAGAGTTTTGTCCCAAGCCCACCCTCAAGATCCCGAGACCCTGCGCTGTCGGCGCGGGGTCTTCGCTTTTGCAGTCGCGGTGATTTTATGTGCGACAGGTTCCCTGAGCGCACAATCCGCAAGCAACATTGGCGAGGTGTACGCCTCTGACGCAGCAGTGAAAGGAAGCGTGCAGCAAACCTCGACTGGGCTCGACGTTGGCAATGGTTCTGTTGTCACCGCCGGACAGCACTCGGCAACTCTGCGCCTGGCGCGTGGCGGACAAGTACGCATCTGTCCCGGAACGAACCTCACTGTAAACAGTTCTCCGAATGGTAAAGAGCTCATGCTGGCGATGAGCGCAGGCTCGCTCGAAGGAAGCTATCTCCTGCCCGCAGCAGCCGATGCCGTGCTCACGCCGGATTTCCGCATCCTGATCTCCGGGCCCGCAGATGTAAACGTATCGATTACCGCGAACGAGAAGGGCGACACCTGTGTGCGTTCCCGCGGCGACCAGTCGTATGTGGTCGTATCGGAATTGATGGGTGACGATTTCTACCGCGTAAGGCCGAATGAGCAAGTGGTCTTTCACGCCGGACACGCTAAAGATCCTCAGGTAGGCGGCGACATGGTATGCGGATGCCCCGCACCTGCGGCTCTGCCCGAGCACGCGCAGAATAATCCAGCTCCAGCTCCACCGCCCGTGACCAATGCAGCGCCGGGCGACCTGGCCCGGCAGGCGCCTCCACCCGCTCCTACTCCCGAAGAGACCAGGGAAGTTGCTGCCGCGATCAATAGTGAGCCCGCAGTTGCGGCCACAGCCAATGCAGCCGCAGCTCTTCCGCCGCAATCGCAACCTGGGCAAGTGCAGGTGCAGGTGGACGCACCCATGATCTTCCATGGCAACGGCGCAACTCCCGATCCCACGCAGACCCTCGCGCGCGTGCACGTTGAACGACTCCCCTGGCCCGATGCGCCACTGGTAACTCCGCAAGCCCCGGCGATGCCCCCACCCTCACCGCGAGTTCAGCCGGTATCGGCAACCAAGCCGAAACGAGGGTTCTTTCACAAGCTCGGTGGATTCTTCTCGGCGCTGTTCAAAAGCTAGCCAGTCGCGCTTTTCCAGAGTGATTTCCTGAGAACAGGGAGAAAATACAGGGAATTCTTGGTGGCCGAGGGCGAATCTGCAAGATTCTGCCCAAAATTCGCGAATTTCGCCTTGAGCTGAGGAAAGGAACAGGAAAGGAACAGGAAACAGGAAAAAATCTCCCTAAACCAATGTCACTGCTGGAGTTAATGGAGATTTCAAAAAAAAATCAAGAAATTAACAGGAAACGAACAGG
>Ga0134126_10011301_pt1 | contig 11263 bp, 9 predicted proteins | sample KB31752_FD_96881 | JGI IMG/M metagenome (GOLD analysis project Ga0134126, IMG submission 96881) | Terrestrial soil microbial communities with excess Nitrogen fertilizer from Kellogg Biological Station, Michigan, USA - KB3-175-2 | ecosystem: Environmental > Terrestrial > Soil > Unclassified ... | reverse complement strand
GCCGTTTCGTCCTCGATGTTATCATACGGAAACGAGTTAGCCAGGTGCCTCACGGCCGCCTCGCTTTGTATATTTACGTATTGCAGGTAGTTTTCAACCGCAAAAACGGCATTAGCCGTGTCTTTTATCTGCCATACAATTACGGCTGCGATTTCTATGGGGTTACCCACGCTGTCATTAACTTTTAGTTGCTGGCCGTTTAAGTTAAATGCCCTTAACGAAACCTTCTTTTTTACGGTAAAAGGGTTTACCCAAAAAAAGCCGTCCTGTTTTACGGTGCCTACATAATTGCCAAAAAGTGTAAGCACTTTTGATTCGTTGGGGTTTACAATTACAAGGCCCGGCAAAACAAGGACAAAATTTACAATGGCAATGAGTGCGCCTACGATAACAGCGTCGTTCATAAACGCCAGCACCATTGCGGCAAGCAGCGCCAGGAACAAAACAAAGGCTGTATAGCCGGAAGGAGGGTTAATTATTTTCTCGCTATTCATGATAATAATGATTTTAAAATGATATCACAAAGATATCATATTTAATTTGACAAAAGCAAGAAAAACTACGGATAACAGAAACTTGTGCTAAATTTGTTGATTGAGTTGATTGAATTGGTGAGTAGTTGATTGGGTTAGACTAAGTTGATTGAGTTTTGGATTATCCAGCTGTAATTAACTACTCACCTGATCAACTGCTCACTCAATCAACTTTTCAACAGAAAAATGGCAAAATTATCTTCTTCGCGCCAAAAGGCTTTAATGCGCAAATACTCCCGTAATCTTAAATTTTTAATGATGCTGGCAAGTATTTGCGTAATTGTTTTTACCCTTCCCAAGCAGGCAAAATTCAGTTACGATATTGAAAAAGGGCGTATATGGAACCAAAAGGAGCTGATCTCGCCCTATAACTTCGCCATCTTAAAAACCCCGCAGGAAATAGAGAACGACGAAAAAGCTGCGCTGGCAAACGTGACCCCGGTATACCAGTTAGACGATGCAGTGGCCGGGAGGGAAGCAGAGGGCTTTAAAAATGACCTGTTATTGAAGTGGCAGGATGCAGGTATAAAAGACAGCAAAAAAAATGAATATCTACAGGAAGGACAGCGTTTGTTGAATGATGTGTATGATAAAGGCCTTATAGTACTTAATCCCCGGTACCAGCAAAGCAACGAGAATTACCCGATAACGATATTAAACAAGAACATAGCGGCCAATAAAAACACTGTTGATGTTTTTACAAAAGAAAAAGCGTTAGCCTATTGCGGGCAGGCCTTAAACGGGCTGAAGGCGCCTGATAAAGCTTTCCTGCTTAACCTGATCGGCAGCCACCTTCTGCCTAATTTAAATTACGATGCTAAATTGACCGCCAGGTTGGAAAAGGATGCCATTGAAGACCTTTCAACAACCCGCGGCATGGTGCAAAAAGGAGAAGTGATCGTTGCTAAAGGATCAGTGGTGAGCGATGACGTTTACCAAAAACTACAATCGTATAAAAAAGCCTTCGAGGACAATGCGCGGATAACGGGCGACCCGAGGCTGGTTTTATTAGGGCAATTCCTGCTGGTAGGTATAGCGATAGTGCTGCTGATGATTTTCCTGTACCTCTTCCGCCGCGATATTTACGAGGATAACAGGCTCGTCAGCCTGATATTGCTGGTGGTTACCGCCATGTTGTTCACACTATCGGTTGCCATCAAGCTGCAGCTGCCAAATCTGTACTATATACCTTACTGCATAGTGCCAATCATCGTACGGATACTGTTTGATACGCGCCTTGCCTTAAATATACACCTGCTGGTGGTATTGATTGCCGGCTTTTTTGTGCCTAACAGCTTTGAATTTGCCTATTTTGAGCTTACTGCCGGCATGGTTTCCATCTACAGCATCAAAAATCTGATCCGCCGCGAGCAGTTTCTCATCTCGGCGCTCATTATTACTTTTACCTACTTTGTTTCGTTTTTGGGTATCTCGTTTATTCGCGAGGGTAGTTTCAGAGACATTGACTGGATGGATTTTATCCCCTTCGTAGTAAGCGTACTGCTTACTTTGCTGGCTTATCCCCTCATCTACATTTTCGAAAAAATATTTGCCATTACATCAGATATCACGCTTATTGAGCTTGCAAATACCAATGCCCCCCTGCTGCGCGAAATGGCCTTTACCGCGCCCGGTACATTTCAGCATTCATTACAGGTAGCTAACCTGGCCGAAAATGCCATTTATGCTATCGGCGGTAATTCGCTGCTGGTGAGGGCAGGGGCTTTATACCACGATATAGGCAAGCTGGAGAACCCCTTATATTTTATAGAAAACCAATCGGGCTTTAACCCGCATGATAAATTGCCCTACCAGGAGAGCGCCCAGATCATAATAAGGCACGTGCGTAAAGGCGTTGAAATGGCGCGGAACGCAAATCTTCCGGAAATAGTGACCGACTTTATCCGTACCCACCATGGCGACACGCGGGTAGATTATTTTTATCAATCGTTCCTGAAAAACTTTCCCGAAAAATTTGTCGACGAGAATACGTTCAGGTATCCGGGCCCTATCCCGTTTTCAAAGGAAGGCGGTGTTTTGATGCTGGCCGATTCGGTTGAAGCTGCATCCCGCGCATTAAAGGAGCCGGACGAAAAATCAATAAACGACCTGGTAGACCGTATTGTAAAATATAAACTCGACCAGAATCAACTGAGCGACAGCAATATCACCTTAAAAGACCTGGAAACGATAAAAACAATATTCAAGCGCATGCTGATGAGCATTTACCATGTGAGGATTGACTATTGAATTGGTCATTGAGTCATTGAGTCATTGAGTCATTGAGTCATTGGTTTGTATTTTGGAGAATTGAGTAAAGGGGTGTCCGATGGCGCAGGATGCGCCGGGGCTTTAACCGTTGAGTATTTTCGTAGTGGAATAATTGGGAAGCACGACGATCACCGTTTCCGGCGGCGGATGCCCATCCGCCAGATACTGCCTCTTTTGCGTTTATTAACCGCAAAAACAACAATGATCAGCAATACAATAATGCTTACTAAAATTACAACTAATCGATTTTTTTGGAAGAGCTGTTTTTGTAAAGCTTCCGCGTATTGTAGGTATATACTTTTTTTTTGCTCTGTAACGAGTCGAGCCTCCGTTTTTGCAGGGCGAGCTGGGCTTCTGCTGCTTTCCGCATGCTTTCTTCCAGCGAATCGCGCCTCTTTAAGATTATCGCCTCCTTAGGGTAATTTTTGAGCCTGCTGTATAGCAAAGCATAATTTTTTAATACCTGCGATTCCGTTTTCGGCGAATGAATGTTTATAGACAAGCGCAACGCCTCATTCAAATCCTGCATGGCGAGGTTATAATCCTTTATTTCACTTTTTATCGACGATAGGGTCAGCAGGGAGGCGATAATATTAGATGTATCGCCTTTAGCCCGCGACAGCGTGTTTGATTGTAAAATGAACCACTTTGCTTGCGAATATTTCCTTTGCGAATAGTAAACTTTTGCCAGGTTGTCAAAGCTGCGGCGTAATCCTGTGCTATCATTATAGGCGGCATACTGTTGTATAGCCAATAGCGTATAGTTTATGGCTTCGTTTTCGTAAACCGACTGTTTCTTTTTACCGGCTACGGTATCATAGTTTAAATAAAAATCGGCCAAATGGCTGAATATTAACGCCCTTAGCGTATCATTTGCGGCATGTTTCAGTTCGCTTTTTAAGCTGTCGGGATCATTGATCTTTAGTACCCAGGCCAGTTTAATTTGTTCATTGACCCTCTGCTGACGCCGCAGGTTGTCGCGCTGAACCAGCTCTGCTACTACCGACGCTTTTAAACTATCTAATTGAAGCCCGGATGTTAATATTTTAAAGTTGCCGGGCGCGGCGTTCGGTGTTGCAGAGATATCATCTGCGCTGTCTTTTTTTGTTAGCTGATTCGACAACCCGGCACTATCCTGCCGAACTGGTATGGAAAGCGTGGTACTATCTGCGCGAAGCATGGCCAATGGCAATTTCAGGGTATCGCCGCCGTTTACCGGGGCTATCAATATTGTGGTATCCTTAATCAGCAAATCCGTTATCAGCCTGACGGGATGATTTGTTCCGCTTGCCATCTTTGCGCTATCCGTCTGCGGCAAAACCTGCTGGCCGACACTATCCGGCTGATGTTTCCTGGCTGATGTATCCGGCTTGCCAAACACCGGTACCACGGGTGCATGCGGATAAATTCCAAACGCTGATAGTTTGAGGCAGAAATATGAAATAAATAACAGCGTATAAATTTTCTTCATAAGGTATTCAGCGAAAGGGCTTTAAAGATACCTATATGTACACAAATAATATACCCTTTATAACAATTTAGCCTGCTTTTTTTCATTTTATTGCTGATTTTGACGCGTAAATGGCTCAATTTCATAGTTATCAGCGAAAATTAAACAAATAAAATATATTAACAGATGTTAATAACCCGCAATATTTTTAATATAAATCGGGAAGATATTACGCATTTACCTACAGGTTGTAGGTTTAAAAGGAGGGTTAACGGATGCTTTCTGTGAACTTTTCGATCAAGCCGCGGAAAAATTTGGTGCGGAAGACTAATATATTAAAGAGTGTTATTCCGGCCGCAGCGCAAACAATACCGGCCAGCACATCTAAAATGTAATGATGACTTGCATAAACAGCCGTGCACCAAATCCCCAGCATCACTATAACGAAGAATATATTGACGAGGCCAAGCCGGTTTTTTAAGCCATAATACAAAACAATAACCGGGTACGAAGAGTGTAGGGAGGGCATGGCCGCAAATACGTTTGAGCCCTTGGCATATAAGGACTTGAAAATGCCGGCGTGAAAATAACTATCAAACTTTGCCAGGCCTGCCGGATTGCCGGCTGTGGCAGCGTCGAAGTCGAACCCATGGTATTGTACGTACCATGGCGGCGCCGCCGGGTAAAGGTAGTAAACCGCAAACCCCAGCAAATTAACCAAAACGAAGGTGAGCGAGAAATAAAGAAATTGTTCCTTATTCTTAAAAAACAAATAGGCCGCAAAAGCAAGCGGTACCGGCACCCAGCATAAATAAAAAATACCTGCTGTTATATCCAGAAAGGTGTTCCCGTGCAAGCGCCAGTACTCATTTGGGGTCAGTAGTTTACCATCAATATGTATCCCGAAAAGCCTTTTTTCCGCATTGTAAAGATCAGCGATATGAACGATATTATAGTGATAATTTGGAAAAGCCTTCATGTAATCAAAGATGATCCAGTAAAGGATAAATATGGAGAAGCCTGTAACAAATTTGCGGGTGATCGGCGAAAGGAAAAACAGGCCGTTGAAAATGCCGATCAGCACCAGCTCATCGGATTTAAAGCCTATAAGATAAACAGAGAGCAGCAAATAAAACAGCGACAGTAAAAAAACAACTATTGTTTTACGAATGGTTATTTTATTACCATCATTGAAATTGTTACCCACCTTATTTTTTTATGAAGTCGGAGCCGAAAACTTTATCCCAAAGCGGGGAGCTTACGCCGTATCCTTTACCGGGGTCCTGGTAATGATGCAGCATATGGTGCTGTTTTATCTTTTTCCAGATATTGCCCTTAAAGTTAAAATGATGGATGGCATAGTGCGATATATCATAAAAAAGGTAGCCTAAAATAAAACCCGGGAAAAAGCCAAATACGTTATTAGCCGGCAATATGGCATTAAAAAGAAAATAAAAACCTGTAGCCAACGGTATACTTACCGAAGGCGGCAGCACCAGGCGTTTTGCATCGCTCGGGTAATCGTGATGAACGCCGTGGAAAATAAAATGGATCCGCTGCGCCCATGGTTTATCGTCGGGCATGTAATGAAATACATACCGGTGCATTACATATTCGGTAAAGGTCCAGACAAAAAGGCCCAGGATAAATAAGCCGCAAAAAGGCATTAATCCCATCCCGATTTCAACGTCCTTATAGATGCAGAAAGCAATAACAGGAATAAAAATAAACAATGGCACGGTAAAATGAACTTTTGATAAACTCTCTAAAAAGTCATTTTTAAACATTCTCACAGATTCCTGCGAATTTGAAACATAATTTTTTTTCATGGCTGCTCAGGGTTAAAAATATTACAATTTCTCTGCCTGTTAACTGTTATTATGGGTGCAAATCAAATTGTCGCTTCGGTATCAGGCGTTCCTACAGAACGCAATCCCCAATTTTTATCTTTTCTACCAACCAGACGTCTCGATGGGACGAATCTTTAGCCCCATATTTACATCCCATAGGGATGTCTGGTTGGTAGAATATCAAGAAAAGTCCCCGTACGTTCCAGAGGAACGTTTCGTGCATAGCCGCCGACAATTTGATTTGCACCCGTTATTATTTGTTTCTGCCTGTAATTCTATGATTAAAGCAGAACCGTCAATTTTAATAAAGATTTTGTGAACTGTAAACGTTTTTATGCAATTGTTACGAAGATATGAATATTTTCTGGTTTTTTCAGCATTTTAAAGCTGTTTCGACTTCTGCGGTTTTCAGGGTTCATGTGCAAGCGCCGTTTTTTGCAAGCAGGTTTAAAACATTTGAATAATACGTTAAGGTAATGTATTTTTGTATAGCGGGTTTAAAGCTACAAAGGCTTTATACGTTAAATAATTTACAGACATGATAAAGACAATTGTAACACCGAAAAATAATAAACTCCAATTGTCGATACCAAACAACTATATCGGCAAAGAGATAGAAGTATTACTTTATGCTAAAGACGAATTGGTAGAAGAAGAAGGGGCAAAACCTAAAAAAACAATGGCGGATTTCTGCGGCGTGCTATCCGAAAATGATTATCAATCGCTAAAAGAGCATACACAGCAAGCCCGCAAGGAATGGAACAGGCCTATTTAATTGACACCAACGTAATCATTGATAACTTTGGAAATAAACTCCCTGCAAAAGCAAAAGAATTTCTGAATTCATTTGAACCTGTTGTTTCTGTAGTTACAAAGATCGAAATATTAGGCTGGCCCAACGCCACCGAAGAACAGTTGAAGCCTTTGTACGATTTTATGGAAATAGCGGGCATATTGCCAATTGACGAAGCGGTTATTGAAAAGACAATCCTTATAAGACAAACTAAAAAAATAGCCTTAGGAGATGCCATCATCGCCGCTACGGCCCTTGTGCATACCATGGTTTTGATCTCCCGCAATATATCCGATTTTAAAAATATACAGGACCTACAGGTAATTGATCCTCATAACCTTTAAAACAAGCCGGCTATTGCTTTTTCTCCAAAATAGCTTTTTTTGCATCCATCAGCCTTTTGAAAGCGGTAACGTTTGTCAGCACGGCCACTATCGTCAAGGGGATCGTAAATATCGACATGGTTTCGAATACATGAAACTTAATGCCCGGGATATAAAGTTTATAGTCGCCGCCGATATACAGCGAAGTAACACCGCAAACAACCGCACATAAGCCGATGGTCACCACACGCTCGGGCCGCTGCATCAGCCCGCCTTTGCACTCAATGCCTAAACCTTCGGCCCTGGCCCGCACGTAGCTCACCATCATTGATCCCATCAAGGCCACAAACGCAAATATCGAGCTCAATAAATAATGATGGCCCACCAGGTAATAACAGATGCCTAAAAACATGATCAGCTCGCTATAACGGTCGAGCACGGAATCATAAAGGGCTCCAAAAGTCGATTTCATGTTTCCCATCCTGGCAACCTGCCCATCCAGCATATCAAACAAACCGGCAAACAAAATTAAACCGCCCGCCCAGCCTACATACGTCAAATCGCCGCGGTTACCCTCTTCAGCGCCAACTATGAATATGATAGCCACACCTACATTTAAGATAAAACCTATTGACGTAACTACATTTGGCGTAAGGCCCAATTTTATGAACAGCTTTACTATAGGGTCGATAACCTTATAGATGCCTAACTGAAGAGTTGTCCGCATGGAAGTTTGCTGTTCCATTTATTTCAAAGCGTAAATTTTAAAAATCAAACTGAACCAATGCGCGCACGCCCCATTTTGCAACATCGGGATGATCTAAATAAGTGAACCGCCTTACCAGGTCGAGACGTACAAATTTAAAAATGTTTTCAATACCAACACTGCCCTCCACATAGGGCGTTTTGCCCAGCGAATAAGTGATCGGCTGTCCTGTTGCGGTTACCGGAAACTGGTAGAGCGATGGATGCAGCGAGGGGTTATTTTGATCGCTTACACCGCCATAGGCCACTTTTAATGATCCTACTTCGCGCCATTTCAGCTTTTTTAACAGGGGTATCTTATTAAAGAAAAAGCCGTTGAAGTGCTGGTCGAGAAATAAGCTTTCATAATGGTCGCTCACAAACTCAAGGAAGTTCATCAGGTTGTACGAATACAAATGATAGGCATAAGTTTGGTTGGCGTTAAATATATCAAGCAGCGGGTAGGGTACCTGGCCGAATATCTGTCCTGAATCAAAGGTGGCATCCAACCAGCCCAGTTGCGACAAATAAAACCGTTTGTCAATCCGTTCATGAAGTTTTTGATAGCCGTATTCTCCGCCAAACACATTTTTAAACCCTGCATCATAATCCAGCGCGAAAACGGGGTATTTGCTCGGGACCGGGATGCGGTATATTTTGCCCTGGTAAAACTGCTCGTTTGGCGCATAACGCAAACCAACTGTAAAATCCATGGTTGTCAGCCGCGGTACGCTTTGAACAAGGCCGTTGCTGTTTAAGTTTAAAAAATACAACGAACCCAACGGCGCCTGTGTTAGCCTGTTTAAACCGAAACTGTACGAAAAATGATTTTGGAATTCATGTACATAATCAAGCCGGTAACTATCGTCAAACAAGTATTTATCATTATTGCCCCGTTTAAATGAAAGCAAAAGATTGTCCTCCTCCACAAACTGCAGGAGTGTGCCCGGAATTTTTGTATCGCTCTGAACGCTCGCCCTGATGTAATTTTGGGGGAACTTATAGATCGATTTATCATTTAATGAATACGTTGCGCTCAAAAAATACTTCCATCGCTCGTCTTTAAAACCGTATGCCGCGTAAGTTTCAAAATAGTAGCGTTTGCTTAGCGCCGGCGTGGTGCGGCCGCCCAGCCTGGCTTTAAAACCTTCAACCGGGTTAAAGCTATAAAAGGCATTTGCCGGGCCTACTTCAAACCAATTAAAATCCTTGTAGCCGGCCAGTAAAAGCGTAGCTATATCCAGTGTGCGCCTGAACGAGGGCATTTTGCGCAGGCTGTCGGCATTTTTATAAACTTTCGATTCGGCAGTGCTGAGGGTGTCAAGCCGGTTTTGCTCCCAAAATTGCTCGCTCCGGTTCTTCGCTTCATCCGGTACCGCGTCTTCGGCCCCTTTGTAAGTTGAATCAGGCCGCGGCACATTGACTTTATAGTTCCCGTACACTATTTCCCGAATGCCAAACAAGCGCCCTTTCTTGTTTTGCGTGAGGGCAAAGTCGGCATAGGTTGTACTTTTACTAAGGTGGTAACGCCCGTCGGGATTCTGCTCAAATTCGAGATTAACGCTCATCGAGTTTACGAAATTGAGGTTAATATGTTTATTGATGGTAAGTTCAGCTCGCTGCACGGCATAGTTGCCGTCAAGCGTAATGTAAATTTTCCCAACAAAAAGCACATCGGCGGTATTCCGTGGGGTAAAGCTTAACTCGACCAGTTTCTGGTTGTTGATGGTGACCGTATCGGTGATAAAAAATTTATAAAAGGTCGGCGCCGAATTGGCTATAGGGCTTAAAAAATTGGTTGTCATAAGGAACACGACATTCGAGTAAATATCGACCTTATAATACATGTGTTTAAAGTAAACAGTCAGGCCTTCATTATCAATCGAGCCGCCAAAGTTTACGCTTTTTTGGCCAAGCGTTATCGATTTTTCCTTTTCGGGATTTTTGCGGTAATAATATTGCGAAACTTTTTCGTCGAGGAATATCGGCAGCAAAGATTTACCGGGTATGGTTGTGCTGTCGCGGTTATCGATCACAAATTTATATTTACGGAAAAATTTTTTGTCGGATAAAGTACTGGAGACATTGAGAATAGAGAATTGCATTTTGTCGTATTCTTTATATTCAACATACGAATAACTTTGTGGACGGTTTTTTTCTTTATTCTCGATAACCTTGCGGATCAGCTCGACAGCCGGGTTATCCTTATTGCGGTATTTGGGCTTTTTGCCTGATACAACTACAACTTCGTTCAGCTGTTTTGCTATGGGAACCAATTTTACATTCAGCACCTGTTCTTTGCCCTGTGTGACCGGCAGCAAAGCACCTTTATAACCGAGAAACGACACTTTTACCTGGCTCACCGGTTTATCAATGCTGATGCTGTAGAAGCCTTTATCATCGGTGCTTACACCCATGGTAGTGCCTGGGAACGAAACGTTTACAAAGGGCAAGGGCTTTTTAGTTGCAGCATCGGTCACCGTGCCGCTGACTGCCGTTGTTTGTGCGAATAATAACGTGGCATATAATAAAAAGAAGGCCAAAAAAACCGCCTTCTTCCCGAAATATTTAAAATCCATTCAGCTCGTTCAAATACAAATTTACAGGCATTTCATTTAATGCTGTTTAGCGAACAAAAAACCGGCGCGGGCCGGCAGATACACTGCAACAAATCCGTAGCAATAAATACTCCAAAAATTGTATGCAGTTAATAACAATTAATAACGCACAATAAAGCGCCAAAGGTAAAAAAAAACCAACCAGTGTACTGTGGTCAAAAAGTCAAATATTGTTAAATCATACCGCTGCGGTTTAACGCAGTACCAACGGCTAAAACAACCTAAACCATACAACGGCTTGCAGCAGGATGTTAGTATAGAAACCGGCAAGCACATCATCCATCATTATGCCCCATCCGCCGGGCCATGATTCTAATTTACGTATGAACAGCGGTTTAAGGATGTCGAAAAAGCGGAATAAAATAAACGCGCATAACAAATATTTTACATGGGCCGGCAAAAACAAAAGGCTGATGCACATACCTGCAACTTCGTCGATCACCACGCGCGAAGGGTCCTTGCCCCAAATTGGTACAACCATGCCCGACGACCAAACGCCGGCAAACGTTATAAAAACGGTGATTACCGCTGAACTGATCAACGGCGGATATGCGCCGCTCCAGGCAAGATACCAACAGATGCAGCAGGCAAGTGCGGCAACTGTGCCGCCGCCTTTGCCGATATAACCTATGCCAAGGCTGGTGGAGAAGATTTTGTGGAATAGCATTTTTGATTTCGGAT
>Ga0134126_10011300_pt1 | contig 11264 bp, 13 predicted proteins | sample KB31752_FD_96881 | JGI IMG/M metagenome (GOLD analysis project Ga0134126, IMG submission 96881) | Terrestrial soil microbial communities with excess Nitrogen fertilizer from Kellogg Biological Station, Michigan, USA - KB3-175-2 | ecosystem: Environmental > Terrestrial > Soil > Unclassified ... | reverse complement strand
TCGCGCCTCGCACTGCTTGCGCGATCTCGCTGCTGTGATCCATAAAAGACTTCGCGTCCATCGCCTGTACGTTGACCGTGATCTGTGGTCCGCCCGCAGTCTGGCCCACCGCCGTCGATCCCTCGCCGCTCCCTCCTTGTTGCTGGTAGACGCGCGGCGCTCCGGTCTGGTCGCGATCGGACGCCACTAATCGCCCCCCGCTATCGGCGCTCTCGAACGATATCGCCTGCGGCATCGCATACTTCTGTAGCGGCGGCGCCGCCTCCTCCGTGCGCCGAACAAACCAAAGAGACCCGTGACCAGCGGCACAATTCCCAATCCACTCTCCAGCACACTCTTCGCAACGGACCCGGCCGTGACCCCTCCATCCGCGTTTGACTCTGTTTTTGCCGCGCCGCCGCCCTTCACCGTCGCACCCGCTACAGTGGCCGCGGCCGTGCTCAGCGCTTCAGGTCCCAACCCGAATCCCGTTGACGTTCCGCCGGTCCCACCCGCGAGTTGGAAAAACGTACTTAGTAACTCATCCCGCGCTTCGCTACCCACGCTTGTTCTCCTCTCGCAGTAACTCACCCAACATCGCGAACGCATCTGCTTGACGGGCCGTCAATCGTTCCACTCCTACGCCTCCGAATCGCCGCCTGCCCCAGAACTCTTCCAGCAGTGCCTCACTCTCTCCGCTCAGCAGCGACTTTGGACACACCGACGTAGCCAGATCTCCGCGCACCCACACCGGCATCCCGTCCGTCGGCGGCGATTCACCCCGCCATCGGCAATGTCTCCGCTCATCCAGGCCGGACTTCCGGCACACGTCGCACTCCCAACCGGCCTGGTTGGCAAATTGAAAATGGAAGGCGACTGTCAGTTTTTTCGTTCTTCGTCGCTGAGTCCGGCCTCTGCCCTCACAGCGGCCAAGGCTTCCCGAAACAACTCTTCCGGCCCCCTCTCCATCAAGCTATCCGGGGATGCTGGTGCACCATCCAATTCCAGCCCTTCCACCTTTCTCAATCCCCACCCCACGAACAGCCGGTCGATTTCGCGGCGTACGAAGGCAGCTTCCATGCTGTCGATGGCGGAAGCGCCGGCTTCCAGATATTCCAGCCGGCGCGCCAGTTCTCGAACGCTGCGCATCAACTCCAGCCGTCTGCCGAATGACATTCGCCAGACCACATAACTTACTCCTGGCGAGCAGGTGGATCGCACTTCTCTCGTGCTTTCGTATTGCATACTCGCCGCCTATCCAAACGCGATTACAACTTCGTCGTCGCCCACACCTTGTGCGCGCGATGGCCGGAAGGACCACTGCAGTCTGGTCTTGCCGTCATCGAATTCAGGTACTTCGGGTATCACACTCTGCAAGAAGACGGCCATCATCTGACCCGAACTCTGTCCGAGTTGAAACATGACCGATATCGGCGACTGCTGGCGCGCCGCCTGATAGAGGCTCGCCGTAGCCGCGTCGTCCTTGCTGTATAGTTCGAACTCGCCGGCAACCATCCGTTCGCCCGGAGCGATCGACTGCGGCACGCTGAACCCGAATTCACTACCGCGCATGTCCAGGTTGTTCTTCACCTTCACGGCGGCTCGCGTGATCGTCAGGAACTGCGTAGCGGCCGTACCCAGCCATGCCAGACCAAGGTTGCCCGGGACAATTGAATAATCGAACGCGCCGAGCGCCGGCTCTGCGGGAAAGCTCTCGAGCTGCCCTGCCGACGCGCTAAAGCTGCTCGTGTCCACTATGTCTTGCGCCATGCCGCTGAAGTGAAACTCGTGATAATCGCCATTCACCAGAATCTCCAGCTCATCCACTGCAGCTCCGCTAACTACGCGTTGAACGGCCGTCGAGGGAGACCAGTAATCAAAAATGCTTGTGCTACCCAACTCTGTAGCCGGCGAATAAGTCACCGTCGATCCCATGCTTGACCCCGCCCCCGGCAGCGCCGTAAAGGGAGCGTTCAGGACAACCGTGGTCGCGTCTACGATCGCGGCCACGAACCGGATCTCGTTTGCGGATGCCACTGCCTGACCTGCGCAGAGCCCGTGCGCCGCCGCAAACGTCACCCGGGCCGCCGCAGTGCTTGAACTGACTGTGCCGCCTGCCCACGCCTTGGGCAACCCGCCGAGCGCCGCCTGAAACAGCGGACCGTACCCTGGCGCCGCTTGCCCGCCCTTCGCCCAACTTGTCATATACGTCTGCAATTCGAACGCCGTGCGCCGCCGCCCGCCCGCGGGTAGGCCCACAAAGGTACGGGTTCCCGTCTTATCCTTCCGGGAAGTTAGTTCCTGTTGCTGCCGCACCTTCAGCTTTAGCGCCGGAATGCGATTTGCCGCCGTGATCGCCGGCGTCTTTCCGTAGTCGTCCTCGAGCGCCGTATAGAACCGGTTTGCCTGGGAAGAGATGTAAGTCGACATTAGTTGATACTCACTCCTAACTCAAACGTTACTTTCGCCGCTTGTATGTAATGCTTGCCGCCCTGTTTTACCGCGCCATACACCGCCTGGTACGCCCCTGCGAAATACAGCCCGTTACCCCAATCGCCCCGGCTTCCATCCAGCACTCGCAGAAGTGCATCCGTATAAGTCGCCAGAGTCTCCTGCAGGCCCTCGAGCCTGTCCTGTGAATGCCGGACCTCCATAGCCATCTGGATTGTTCCGGAGAAGCTTCGGAACTTCTCTAACTGGCTGTTCACCAGCTTTTCGCAGTACACATTCACCGTCGGATAGACAATCGGACCGGCCTTTTCGGCCACCTCTGACGCCACGTTCTGCGCAATTACCTGCGACGCCGTAAGCGCGCCGGCGGCTCCTGAACCAGGAAACGTCAGCGCCGCCACGCCCGCGTTGATCCCGTTCGGAGCCGTTATCAGTGCCACCGCCTTCGCTGTAGCCACAGTTCCCAATCGTGCCGTCATTAGCCCCTCCGAATGCGCCGCGGAGCTGGCTGAAAGTAATTTGGCCTCTGCCCCCCGGCCGCGCTTGGCCCGCTACCGCTCACCGGCCGCGATTGCAGCCACGCCGCCCCCGGCGCGATCGGCGCATCGTTTTGCAGCCTCATCGCGCCGGGGTCCCCTCCGGCGTAGAGATTCCACCCAACCGCCCCGGGTGGAACCCGAACCAATTCCGCGCGAAAAGTGCTGGACACAGTCGCAATCGACGACTCCACCGAGCACTCTCCTTCTTCCCCAGCCTCATTCACCCAACTCGCTGCAACGTAGTAAGTCGCGTCCGGCAGAGACCCTGCCGCTTCGCTCAGGACCGGACTCTGCGCACGCGGAATCGGACGAACCGTGATTCCGATTCCCACGCTCATCAGTTGTTCCCTCGCCGTCCGCGCCATCTTTCGAAACTGCTCGCGCTTGGCGGCGTACCGGTCGTTCAGCTGCGAGTTATAAGCATCCGCATACACCAGTTCCAGCGCCTTGTACGAATGCCACAGTCTCAGCGACGCCGTAACCACCACGCACCCCGCCGGCGCCGGAAGCTCGTCCAGCCATGCCCGAATCTCCTGCTGCGCCAGCGCCAGCTTCTGCGTCACGTCGATTCCCTCCGTGCTGGCGACCGAGAGGAGTTGCGAGTCCAGCGCCGTCAGATCCTCTACGGCCGCTGGCAAACCATCGGTGAATAAGGCCATTCCGCCCTCCTACTTTCCCTTGCTCAACTTCTCTAGCGTCTCTGTCGGGACCACGGTCACGCTCAACCGCGCGCTCGCTGCCGCCGCATCCGCCACCTGCTTCGCCTTTGCTTGCTTATCGCGGAAAGACTTCGCTTCCTCCGATGTCGCCGGGCGGGCCGTACCTTCCACCAGCATCCGCGCCGCGATTGACTTAGTAACCTCCATAGTCACCCCGCCTTTTCCGCCGTCTTGCGTCTCCTGACTTACAACTACTGGAAACACGTCGGTGATCTTGGCTTCCGTCTCCCGAATCTTCGCGTAATAGATCTTCAAGTCCATCGGTCTCTCCTTAAGTTGGGGCAAACGTCTCCGCTTGCCCCTGTCTGGCTTCCGTCCGGCTAGGTGTTCACCTGAACGCCGCAGGTGTTCCGCAGAATGCCGCAGCCGTAAAGAACGTCTACCGTGAACTGCTGGCTCAGCGTGTTCGGCATATAACTCATCACCACGCGCATGCCGAAGTTGCCGAACTCCGCGTACTCGGCGATCGCACCGGTCCCCGGCAGCGGTTGCGGCAGCCGGCGAATCACCAGGCCGATGGCGTCCTTCGTAAACGCCAGGTTGTGCGTCGTTAAGGGCGTGCTGCCCGTCTTCGAAACGTACTGAGACCGGAACACGAAGAAGTCCTTCACCTTGCCGATCGTGCCGTCGATCAGTGTGCGCAGTCCGGCATCGCCCGCGTTCTGAAACTCGCTGAACCGCGGAATTTGGCGCCATGCCGAGTAAGCGTTCGCGTCCACCACCATGAACTTCTGTGCGCTCGGGGGGTTCTTCGCCAGGAACAACTCCGTCTCAGCCTGGTCGATCGTCGCTTCCGTGATCCCAACTCCCGCCGTGCCCACCGGAGCATTGCTCGTGAATCCCGCGTACAGGTTTAGCAGATCGGTTTCGATGCGTTCGGCGATCGCTACCACCGCCGGCTGCATGTAAACCTTCAGCAGGTCGGGAACAGCCAATACCTTGGTCACGTCCGGAATCTGGAACGTGGCCTCTACGTGGGTATTCAGCACAATCTGCGCGTTCCCAAGACTCGGGTTCTGAGGCTGGACCGACCCGCCCTCCAGAATGTTGTTCGCCACCATCGCCGGTGGAATCGGGACATTCACCGTGTCCCCCGCCTGAGCCAGAACCGGCTCGTAATCGCGGTTCACAAGGTTCCCCATCACGAGGTTCCCCACCAGTGCCGGCAAAGCGTCCGCCGCCACCATCTTCACAATCGCATTCGCGACGTTATTCGAAGTAATAACACCCATGCAAACTTACACCTTTCCTGTTGTTTGTGACTTCTTGTTTTGTATTACTAACGGAACGCGAGGACCCCGCCGGAGGGCGCATTCTCCTTGGCTCCGCCACCGCGCTGTCCTGGTCCGGCTTGCCCCTCTGGCCCGTCTTAAGCCCCGCGCAGAGTCTGCGAAGCCACCCGGACGATTTCTTCCCGAATGCGCTGCATCTCCTCGGGATTCATGCCCGGCCGAATCTTCTCGATCGTCAGGTCGCTGCCGCCCGCCGGCGCCTTTTGCGTCGCGGTCATACCTGTGCCACCGGCGATCCGAGCCGGAAGAAACTCCGGATTCTCCTTGACGAAGGCCGTCAGGTAATCCTTCATCCCCAGTTCCCCGTTGTCGCTCCGGACGACAAAGCGCCCATCGTTATTCCTCACGATGCCGTCCTGAACCGCCCGATAAGCCAGGTCGATCTTGGCCACGCCAAGCCGCTGCAACTCCGCACGAACCGCCGAATTGCGCTCCGCCTCTTCCGCCATCTTGCGGCTGCGTTTGTTTTCTTCGACTAACTCATTCACCCGGCGCTCCAACTGCTCTCGCCGCTTCCGTTCTTCCTGCAGTTCCACCTTGTGGGCGGGCTCGCTCTTGGCGTGTTCGTTACTAACAAACTCGCTGACGGCCTGCCTCACAATCGCCTGAATATCGATACCTTCCATATACCTCCTGTTCGGCTTCGTCGCGCGCCACACCTACAGCGCGACGCCTTCAATTTCTGCCACTACGCGATCCTTCAACTCCTGGCGCGCATCGCTAAGGAACTTCAGCGCCAGACGCTTGAATACCTCCTTTTTCAGAGTCTCTGACCCGATCCCCAGTTCCAGAAGCTTCTTCGCGTCGTCCAGTTCGCCGCCGAACTCATCGATGTCAAATTCATCCAATCCCGCAACATCGATCTCGACCTCGTCCTGCCGCGCCGCGCCGATTGCCCACAACACCTGCCGCATCGCTTCCTTCACTCTGCACCCGTAAGCCTTCAACACTTCTTCCGTTGTCCTGAAGTCCATCTGCTTACTAAGTCCCGATTGCTGAGCCCCCGAGCTTCCCTCGGCCTGGGCCATCAGGTAGCAGACCCGGTAGATTTCGTCCTTCAACTTGACTAAGTTGTCAGCGGCGATCTGGTAAACTTTGCCCTCAGGCTCGGTCCATCCGAAACGGTCCTCCGGGCCTAACTGGATGTAGTACGATTCGCCGACAATCTGGTCGAACTCGCGATCCCAATACACCACCGGACTCGCAAACAAGCCCATTGTCAGCGCCCATGAGAGTGCATTCGATTTATTAAAGTGCTCGAGCTGCAGGAGAGCTGATTTGTTCATCAGCCAGAGACCCTCCGAGACCTTTACCTGAAATACGGGCACACGCCGAAGCTCAGCCAGCGCATGTCGCCCGGCATCCACTTCCTCGATCGCCTTGCCGTCCCCCCGCTTCGCAAAGATACGGTACGTTTCCCGGTCGTAGTAAATCCATCGGGTCTCTGTTTCCCACTTTGCGTCTGTCACCTCGGACTGCTGCAAACAGGATGTCCGAATGACGATCCACTCGAGCCCGCCTCTTGGGTCGTAGCTCCAGTTGATCACCTCCTCCGGCTGGTAATCCACCAGGTAAGCCCGTGATCGGCCTGATGCATCCTCCTCCGCCCGGCTCGTCGCTGCGTCTCCCCGTGGAAAGTCCACCACCACATAACTACTCCCCCACACCAGCGCGTCCACGAATCGCTGCCGGAAGAATTCGCTTAAGCTTGTGCCCTTGAAATCGCAATCCCTCGCCAGCAGCCCGAAGAACGTCTTCGCCGGCGCGTCGTTCCCCTCCACGATCAAGGAGGGCTCGCGGCGCATCAACGTCGCTGCATACCAGTCGATAATCGAGCCGACGTAGTTCTCGTAAAAGACGCGGCTCATCCTCTCCCGGTATACATCCGCCGGTTCCTTATGCCGCCTCGCCAGATAGTCCGATGCATGCAGTCGTAGTTGTTCGCCGCCCGCATACAGATCCGCGTATTGGCGCCACATCGCTTTGCTCGCCACATACTCCGGATGCTCGCGGTTGATTGTCTCGATCATCCCACCACTCTCCCATCGCTCCTATGACCGACTCGCTTTTCCAGCTTGCATGTCAGCGCATGCCACACCGCATAGCCGAGCGCGTCGGAGAGATGCGTGCGTAGCTTATTCGAGTCTTTGTCGATCATGCCCGACTCCTTGTATCCGACCTCTTCAAAATCCTTGACTAACTCCGTGCACTTCGGGTCAACCGTCATCTGGACAACCCCGAGCGCCGACTTTAACTTCGAGTTGACCGCGCCGATCCGTTCCCGTACCGATGGATTCGAAGGCGGCGTGAGGATCAGCGGCTTCTGCCCTGTCAGCTCCGAAAACACAGAGCTGATCGTGCCGTAGTCCGTCGCACCCGTTGTCTGCTTTTGATTACCCGATGCATCTCCCAGAATCCGTATCTCTGCCTTCAGTACGCCATACTTCTCAAGGAACATCCTCGTAGCCTCTTGCGTTGAGGAGTCCCTCAGGAAGATCTCATCGATTACATTCACATGCTGGTAGTCGTCTTGAAACTGCACTACCACCGAGCACATCGGGTCCACGTTGAAGTCGTTCGCCCAGTAGATCGGTTTGCTAACGTCGACTTTCGTTTCCTTAACGTGCAGTTCCCGGTCAAAGTTGCAATACACCTTCCCGGCGTTCATGTTCAAGTACTCGCCGAGCACCTCTTGCTTGTAAAATCGCTCGTCGTAACTCAGCCGTAGCTGATCGTAAAAGTCGGGAGTTTTCTCGAGGAGATACTGGTTCTCCCTCGGCTTCGCCATCACAACTTGGTATCCGGCCACTTTCTCTGTGACAAACTTTTTGTAAACCCAGTCGTAACCCTTAGGTGTCCACACAGCGAAGCCGCACAACTGCGTCGCCTTCGGGTCCCTCAAGCGGCCCTCAAGCCGTAACCACGCCCCCTCTTGCGTATAAGTCAGTTCATCCAGCCCGAACCACGCCAGGTTCGTTCCCCTGAGCCGCTCGAACTCATCGACCGGCCGGAACAGAATCCGTGACTTTGTATCTCGTAACGTGAGGACATTCTCAGCCTTGTTGTGGTCGTACGGAATGTGATTGCTGTCCAGAATTTCGAACAGCGCCGCCTGAGTCGCATCTCGCAGCATCGGATAGGTGGGGGCGCCCAACAGCCCCCACCGGCCTTTGTTGATGTAAGCCAGGCGAATTGCCTCCTGGCACAGGGCCTGGCTTTTTCCACTCCCAATGGGCCCGGAGAAGCCCTTAAAGCGCGCCTTGCTCGCATGGAACCGCTTCTGCGACGGCAGAGGCCGATACTCTATTTCTCGGTTGATGCGCCGTTCGGTTCCACCCACTTGACTACGACCTCCTTTATGTCGTCCTCGGCAAAGTCTGATTCCAACTGCATCAGTTTCATAAACTCAGTCGTGGTCGGAGTGTAATCCTTGCCCGTCATCTTCTCCGACAGTTTCGTTGTTACCTGCTTCAGCGTCTTGAGAACGACTCTGCGCGCCTCCTTCTTGTCATCCCCCAGTGGACAAGTCGCGCAACTGAGGCGCTCCACCTCCTTCACAGCCTTTTTTGATGCCACTCGCCCCCCTAGCAAAAAAAACGGCCTCGCAGATGTTCTGCGAAGCCGCGCAACCTCTCTCCCAACCTCAAACTATCATCCGGGTGAACGCACTTAGTCCACCCGGCTCGCTAACTGGTTGAAAATGCCGACAATAAAGTGTCTAAAAGTTCGTGAACAGATATTTTCCGCCGCTTGCCCGAACTGTGTGAAGCGCGCTCGCCCCCACTAGCCTCTGGAGTCGCGGCACTTGCGGACCTTCGGCAACTAAATAGTATCTCTCGGGCTCGCTCCAAAGCCGCTGCAGGTCTGCATCGTCGATGAATACGCCCTTGGGCGCATCCGGAGCGTACGATCCATAAACCAGGTTGTTGACCCGGCCATTCAGCAACAGCGCGGTTCGGTTCGTGTAAAAGAAAACCGACGAGAAGGTGTAATACTGATCGTCCACAATCAACTGGCCTTGCGGCGCCCGGTTCAACGCCTCAGCCAGTGGCCGCGAGGCCATGTATGGGTCGAACACAACCATTGCCAGTCGCGCCGCGTGGAAGAACAGCACCATCATCACAGCCAGTGCCGCAACTGGCGCTGCGCCGCGCCCCCATCGACGCCAGCATCCCGCCGCGCCCACGGCGAAAGCGGTGCCGGCCGCCACAAGCGGCAATCGCAAGTATGCGAACGCCGCCAGCGTCAGGTCGCCCATATGACCTAACGACAGCGTGTACGTATCCGGATTCGTGCTCTGGCTGAGCGCGTTTGAGATATCTCCAGGACTTGGTAATCCGCGCACCGACCAAAGAATCCAACAGATAGCCGCGAGCGCCGCGGTCGTCACCACCGCCAGCACACGATTTCCGAATCGTACGCCAAACTCGCTCGCCGTAATCGCGCACCCGATCAGCAGCGCCAGCGCCGGATACACCGGCATCGAGTAGTATTCCTGCGTCGTAGAAAACGTGAAGAACGCCAGCACAAACCCGCACCAGCACAAACACAGTAGCCGTGTTCGCGATCCCCGGTCTTCACCTCGATACTTCAATCGGAACATCGCCGGTATATACGCGCTCCACGGAAACAGCCACAGCAAGTGAAACAGCCAGAAGTAAGCGCGCGGCACCGTATTGTAATCGCGTGGATATCGCAGGTTCAGAAACCGCAGAACATGCTCGTTCATGAAGTAAAACCAAAAAAACCCGCGATACGATCCGCGCTCGCTGTGCATCGTGAAATCCAGATACGGTGGATTCCGAAGCGTCGCCATCACATGCCACGGCGCGGCAATCGCCAGGAAAAGCGCGATGCCCCAGATCGGCCGCAGCCGCTTCCACGCCTCCCGCCGCCGCAATTGCCCCGTAACGGCCAGAAAGATCGCGCCCGCCGCCATCGGAAACACTGCCGCGATTAGCCCCTTGAGCAGCAACCCCGTGCCCATCGCCGCCCACATGCACATCGCCCAGCGAACCGGATGTTCCTCGTCTGCGTCCAACGCGCGCAGCAGTCCCCACATCGCCAGCGTAATGGTCAGAGTAAGAATCGCGTCAGGAATTAAGATGCGCGTAAACAGGAACAGCCCGACGCACGTCGCCAGCGCGACCCCGCTGTACAACCCCGCCCGTCTGCCGAATGCCCACGCGCCGAATCGGGCCGTGACCCAGCACAACAGCACCACACCCAAGGCGACCGGTATCCGCGCCGACCAGTCATGCACGCCGAACACCTTGAAACTGATCGCCATCATCCAGTATTTCAAAGGTGACTTTTCGAGATACTTGACCCCATCCAGCCGCGCAGTCACCCAGTCGCCGGATTGCAGCATATTGCGCGCAATCTGCGCCTGTACGGCATCGACGTCATCCATTAAAGACGGCGGACTTACGATGCACCCACCGAAAATCAGCGCCGCCACAATCGCGACGATTATCTGGTAGCGAGCAACTGCACCGGTTCGCTTTCCATCGCGCCCTCTTTTAGATCCGTTGTCACCCTCCATCGCTTCATCCACAGAAAAAGTGTCAACAGACCCCATAAGTGATATCCGGCATTGATCCGTCTTTCGAAATGATCCTGTATTAGCCTGTGTATCGCGGTCGCGTCGAAGATTCCCGTTGCCTCAATGGCGTCCGTAGTTAGTGTATCCAGCAGAATCCGGCGTAGCGGCCCTCTAAACCAATCGTGCGTCGGTATGTCGAATCCCGCCTTCTTCCTCCGCAGGACGCGCTCCGGCAATTTGCCCCGCATCAGCTCCTTCAATAGGAACTTCTGTTTCATGCCCCGAATCTTCATGTCCTCCGGAAGCGTCGCGGCAAACTCGACAATCCGGTGATCCAGAAACGGCGGACGTACTTCGAGCGAGTGCGCCATGCTCATCCGGTCCGTCTTATACAGGATATCGTCGGCCAGATAGTAATTCTGATCCACCTGCAAATACCGGTCGAGCGTTCCGCACTCCTGAATCCCGAGCGCTCGCACCAGCTCACGCAGCCCGTTGCCATTGCAGCCCGGCCGCACCGCCCGTCTTTGCTCGTTGCTGAACGTCCCGTTCCAGAAGAAATGCGCTTCGTCGGGATGCAGGAAGCTCCCGTCCAGCCAGCGCTTGAGCTTGTATTCCAGGCCTATCTTTTCATCCGAGACAGGCATGTAGCGGTCCAGCGCGCCGCGCGCCGCCCTTCGAGCGAACTCTGGCACTAACCGCAGCGGCCGCGCCAGCCGGTCCGCCACGTAAGTCAAAT
>Ga0134126_10011298_pt1 | contig 11264 bp, 10 predicted proteins | sample KB31752_FD_96881 | JGI IMG/M metagenome (GOLD analysis project Ga0134126, IMG submission 96881) | Terrestrial soil microbial communities with excess Nitrogen fertilizer from Kellogg Biological Station, Michigan, USA - KB3-175-2 | ecosystem: Environmental > Terrestrial > Soil > Unclassified ... | reverse complement strand
TTCCACATGTGGAACCCGGGTAGCCCACGGGCCCAGTCGCCGGTTGGCGGTTCCACCTTGGGCACGTCGGCGCCCATGTCGGCCAGGACCATGGCGGCCATGGCACCAGCCATCCCCTGGCTGAAGTCGACCACCACCACCCCGCCGCATGCGGCCCGACCGCTCCCCACGGCCGACGATCATACGACTCCCCACCGTCATTCGCAAAACATTTAGATGTTTTGTGAGTCAACCTCTGGAGCGGTTCGACGACGGGGGGATGGACGCCCGGGCGGGCGGACGACCGGTAGTTGACGAAGCGTCGGCGTCGGCCGGCTTACGGCCAGGGGTGCGACGCCGCACCGGGTCGCGGTGCCAGGGAGTGTCTCGGCTCACGGCCCGACGGCCCGACGGCCCGTCGTCACGGGGTCAGCGCCGCGGTGACCGCGTCGGGTCGGTCAGGCGCGAGGGGAAGTGACGGCCCGGCCGCCGGCGTCGCCCCAGGGACGGCCGACCTGCACGATGGCCCGGCCGCCGCGGGGGTCGCGGATGGCGGGGTTCTGGAGGTGGCGGTACGCCAACCGTTCGGCCAGCTGCTCGTCGCCGACGTCGATGGCGTCCAACAGGGCGGCGTGGGCGTCGATGCCGGCCTGGCGCAGGGCGATGTCCGGGTACTCGTGGAGCACCGCCACCTTGTGGGACCAGCCCTCCTGCTGCTCGTGCCACAGCCGCTCGAAGGCACTGACGGCGAGCCGGAGGGTTCGGTTGCCGCAGCCCTCGACGATCTGGCGGTGGAACCGTTGGCAGGCGTCCTCGAAGGCCACCACGTCGTCGATCGCCGCCGTCGTCTCCCGTTGGATCTGCCGGAGCTTCGTGACGACGGTCCGCCGGCGGTCGGCTCGGCCGGCGCACATCCGGGCACACAGTGGCTCGAGTTGTCCAAGGGCCGCCACCAGGTCGGACACCGGCACCCGCTCGGCGGCCAGCACCAGGCCGAGCATGTAGGCCGCACCCTCCGGCTTGGGCCGATGGACCTCGGACCCGCCGAGCTTCCCCCGCCGGACGGTGATGAGACCCTCGTTCTCCAGGATGCGCAGGGCCTCCCGGAGCGACGGGTAGCTGACCCCGAACTCCTTCACCAGCTGGTCGAGGCCGGGGAGGACGTTGCCGTCGGCCAACTGTCCGCTGACGATCCGTTCGCGGAGCTCGTTGGCCACCATCTCGGCCAGCCGCGGCTGGCGCATCCGCTTGATCCCGGCCAGCCCGTCCAGGGTGGCCGGTTCGGTCCGGCCGTTCTTTCCGTTGGCCCCGTTCTTCCCGGCGGCCCCCTTCTCAACGGCGGCCGCCCGGGCCGTGGACCGCCGGGCTGACGCGGCACGACGCGACGACGGGCGCTTGGTCGTCCCAACCGTCTCTTCGCCCGCGCTCTCGCTCGCCCCGGTGCCTGCCGCCATCGGGTGCAGTGTACCGGCCGGCCGCACCGGTTCCCTTGACCCACCCGAAATGACGTCTTATGGTCAATCATTAAAGGATTTGGATGTATCGCGAGATGGCGCGACCCGGCGACCGGGGGTGTCGGCGCGGTACGGATGGAACGGGGGAACCGATGGCCACCGACGGACAGACCCTTGACGTGAGCGCTTCACGGACCACCGACGACTTCTTCCGGGGGACCCGGGGACGCCCGAAGACCGTCACCTTCCTGCCCGAACCGGAGCGACAGCGGCGGCGGTTCACCATCATCTCGGCCGACGACCACGTCGTCGAGCCCCCCGACGTCTTCGAGGGGAGGGTGCCCCGACGGTTCGCCGACCGGGCTCCCCGGATCGTCGAGGAGGACGGCGCCCACGTCTGGTACTACGACGGCATCCCCCGCCCCGACATCGGGCTCAACGCCGTCGTCGGCCGGCCCATTGCCGAGGCGTCGTTCGAGCCGAAGCGGTTCGAGGAGATGCGCCGGGGCAGCTGGGACATCGACGCCCGGGTGCACGACATGGACCTGAACGGGATCTACGCCTCGGTCAACTTCCCTTCGGGACTGCCCGGGTTCGCCGGTCAACGGCTGCAGCTGGGGCGGGACCCGGACCTGGCCATGGCGGTGGTGCGGGCCTGGAACGACTGGCACCTGGAGGACTGGGCCGGCCGGCACCCTGATCGGGTGATCCCCTGCCAGATCCCCTGGCTGGCCGACCCGGTGGTGGCCGCCGACGAGATCCGCCGGAACGCCGCCCGGGGGTTCAAGGCGGTGGCGTTCACCGAGGCCCCCGAGAAACTCGGCCTCCCGTCGCTGCACACCGGGTACTGGGATCCGCTCATGGCGGCCTGCGAGGAGACCGGCACGGCGGTGTGCCTCCACGTCGGGTCGTCGTCGTCCACCCCCGCCACGTCGTCCGACGCCCCGCCCATCACCGTCGGCGTCCTGTTCTTCGGCTTCGCCATGTTCACCGCTGTGGACTGGCTCTTCTCCAAGATCCCGGTCCGGTTCCCCGGCATCAAGATCTGCCTCTCCGAGGGGGGCATCGCCTGGGTGGCCGGCCTCATGGACCGCCTCGACCACACCGGCCGGTACAGCGAGCTGTACGGGACGTGGACAGACGTCCCGCTGACGCCGAACGAGGTGCTGCAGCGGAACTTCTTCTACTCCGCCATCGAGGACCCCTCGAGCTTCCGGGTGCGGGACCGGATCGGGATCGACAACATCATGGTGGAGAGCGACTACCCCCACCTCGACTCCACCTGGCCGCACACCCAGGCCATCATCGCCGCCGGCCTCGAGGGCTTCACCGACGACGAGGTACGCAAGGTCACCTGGGAGAACGCCGCCCGCGTCTTCGGTCACCCCGTCCCGCCCGAGGTGGCCGCCGACCCCGACGCCTTCTGACCGTGGCCCGGGTCACCCTCCTCCGAGGCGCCTCGGTCGCCGCCTCGCCGTACCCGGGCGCCTGGGTGACGACCGGTGTCCGCTGGGCCAAGCGGCTCAGCCCTCCCGGGTACTCCCTCGTCCTCCTCGAGGCGGCCCTCGTCCCGGGTGGGACCGTCGCCTGGGGCCCCGACCACGGCGACGAGGCGGTGTACGTGGTGACCGGCGAAGTCGAGGTGGACGGCCGGCGCTGCCCGGCCGGGGGCGCCGTGGTGGTGGAGTCGGGGGTGTCGACCGTCCTCCGGGCGTCCCGGGCGACCCGCATCGTCCACTGCAGCCCCGCCGACCCCGATCCGCCCACCGACGGCCTCAACGGGCCAGCCGCCCCCGACGGCCACGGCGTCCACGTCGTCGGGCCGGCCGGCTGGTTCCGGTCCGGAGCCAAGGAAGGGGTGGTCGCCACCTGGTACGCCGACGGCAGCTGCCCGACGTGCCGCATCGCCCTGTTCAAGGTCGACCACCACGGCGGCATGGTCGGCCGCCTGCACAGCCACTCCCGAGACGAGATCATCTTCGTCCTCGACGGCGTCGTCGCCCTCGGCCCCCGTCGCCAACCGGCCGGCACCGCCATCTGCGTCCCGGCCGACGTCACCTACAAGACGGCCTACCCGGTGGCCACCACCTTCCTCAACTTCCGGGCCGACGTGGCCGAACAGCGCAACGGGCGCCACGGCACCCCGATCGTCGACGGGGCCCTGGCCCGTGGCGGAGAGCTCGTCGGCGACCTCCGCTGACCGGCTAGGTGCCTCCCGGCTACGTGGCTCCCGGGTAGGGGACTCCCGGCGTCCTCGCCCGCCTGCCTTGCCGACAGCAGGCGCCGATGGCCACCCCACAAACCAGGCCGATGAGGTGCTCGGGCCCGTCGAGCCCGGGACCCACGAAGGCCACGCCGACCAGGCTGACGGCCAGGACCGCCGCCAGACAGTCGCATTTCGACGCCACCAGCACGGCGGCCCCGACGGCCACGGTCACGGCCGACGGCCCGGTGTCGAGGGCGTAGACCAGGGCATGGGGGAGGCCGACGAGATGGCCGACCGGCGACTCGATGAGGAGGCGGGCCCCGAACGTCGCCGCCAGCTGGCCGACGCCTGCGGTCAGCAGGGTGACGGTCCCGCCGAGCACCAGCTCACCCAGTCCGAGGACGACGACGAGTTGCAGCACGGCACCCCACTCGGGGAGGTACGGCGTCGGGAGGAACACCGACATCGGCAGCCGCCAGAGCTCGAGACCGACCGGCAGCGACGCCGACACGTCGCCGATCGACCACAGCGCCCGCCGCACTGTGGGTTCGGCCAACATGAGGTCGACGGCGATGGCCATCAGGGTGGCGGCCACCCCCAGCCACAGGCGACGACCCTGTCCCCACCCGGTCCGGGCCGTCTTCTCCAGCTGCCGCAACTCGCGCCACGGGCGCGACACCCACGCCCGGACGGGTGACCTCGGGCCGTACGAGCGTCGTGGAGCGACTGCGGTCCACTTCGCCTCGGTCCGCGTGACGGACTCGTGAGAGCCGGTCTTCGCCATCGAGGGTCGAGTATGGCCCAAACCGGCCGCTCCAGGCCGACCAGCCGGTCTTGGCGGTGCAGCACCCGTTCATCCTGGCGAAAGGCACCGTCAATACCATGGCTTCATGGCGGGCACCGTCCCCAACGAGGCGGGGTTGCGCGCCCTCGGCCAGCAGGTCGACGAGCAACGTCCACGGTCCGGGCGTCCACGGCCCGGGCGTCCAAGGTCCGGGCGTCCCCGGTCCCGCCGTCACCGCCGGGTCGTCCGCGTCATGATCGCCCTCGGGGTGGTCGTCGTCCTGGTGATCGGCGCCGCCGCCGGGTACGCCTGGTACCTGAACCACGAGGTCCACCGCATCCCGGTGAAGGGACTGACCGCCGGCCCCACCAAGGGCGTCGACGCCGGGACCGAGAACATCCTGATGGTGGGATCGACCACCCGGTGCGGCCTGAAGGTGCAGAACCCGGCCTACGGGCTGTGCACACAGGGGGTGACCGGGGTGAACAGCGACGTGGTCATGATCCTGCACCTCAACCCGGCCGCCCACACCGTGTCCATCCTCTCGATCCCCCGGGACGTCTTCGTCCCCAATGCCCGGAGCCCCACAACAAAGCTGAACCCGACAGGGGCCAACAAGATCGACGCCGCGCTGCTGAACGGGCCGGGCCAACTGGTGTCGGCGATCGAGGAGGACTTCGGCATCCCCATCCAGCACTACGTCGAGCTCAACTTCGACACCTTCGCCAGCGTCGTCACAGCGCTGGGCGGCATCACAATGTTCTTCCCCGATCCGGTGTTCGACGCCTATTCCGGCCTGAACGTGCAGACCGTGGGCTGCCGCCACCTCAACGGGGTGGAGGCCCTGCAGGTCGTCAGGGCCCGGCACCTGCAGTACAAGACGTCGACAGTGACGGCCAGCACACCCCACACATGGCCCCAGGAGAACCAGAGCGACCTGGCCCGGATCGTCCGGGACCACGAGTTCCTGCGGGTCCTGGCCACCGCGGTGGCCAAGCGTGGGCTCGGCAGCCCGACCACCGACCTCTCCCTGGTCAACGCCGTCGCCCCCCAGCTGACGGTGGACAGCGGGCTCTCGGCCACCGACATGGTCGACCTCGTCCTCACATTCCACGGGGTCTCCGTGGACAAGGCCCCGCAGCTGACCGTCCCCGTCCTGGTCGGGCAGTTCAGCGGGTACCAGTACAAAGGGGGGACATACGGCGACGTCGAGTTCCCCACCGAACCCCAGGACCAGGCCACCATCGACCAGTTCCTGGGGGTGACAGCCGACACCGACACGATGGCCGGCGGCACCCTTCCCAGCCCGCACTCGGTGACGGTGTCCGTCCTCAACGGGTCCGGGGTGGCGACACAGGCCGGTGACACCGCCAAGGCCCTCGGGAACCTCGGGTTCACCGTCGCCGGCACCGGTGACGCCACACCGGTCGGCCAAGAGGCCGAGACCGTGGTCACCTACGCCCAGAAGACCCCGGCCGACGAGGCCGCCGCCCAGCTGGTGGCCCGGTCGCTGTCCGGTGCCGTCATCATGGCCTGGGGTCCCACCACCGACGGCGCCCAGGTGACCGTGACCACCGGGACGGACTTCTCGGTCAACCCGACCGCCCCCTCCCCGACGACGACCACGACCGCGGCGAAGGCCAAGAAGGCGGGTGGAAAGTCGAGCATCACCCCACCAACGACCACCGCGCCACCCACTACCACCTCGACGACAAATGGCGGGAGCAGCACCTTCACCGCCCCGACGTCGTCCAGCCAGGCCTTGGCGCCGTGGGACCCCCGATCGTGCACGGCCAAGGGGGGCGAGGGGACCTGACCGGCCGCCCCTGACCCCTCAGGCGCCCCGGAGCGGCCCCAGCACCTCGTCGTCGTGCTCGCCGAGGCCGGGGACGGCGTCGGGCGCCGATCGGCCGGTCCTCGCCGCCCGGGCGGCGGTCCCGATGACGTCCATGGTCACCCCACCCGGTCCGGTCACCGGGACCCGGAGGCCGCTGTGCTCGAAGGCGTCGGACGACAGCACGGTCCCGAGGTCGGCGATGGGCGCGTGCGGGACGTCGTGGTCCACCAGGACCGACTGCCATTCCGCCACGGTCCGGGTGGCGAAGATCGCCCCGAGCAGGGCCTCCAACTCGGCCCGGTGGGCGATGCGGTCGGGGTTGGTGGCGAACCGAGGATCGGTCTCGAGGTCCGGCCGGCCGACCGCCCGGCAGAGCGGTGGCCAGAACTGCTCGCCCAGCACCGCCACCACCAGGGCCCCGTCGGCGGCGGCGAGCTCGCCGTAGGGGACGACGCTCGGATGGCCGTTGCCCATCCGGCCGGGGACCTCCCCGGTGAGGAAGTGCCGGGCGCCGAGGTAGGTGAGGAGGCTGACGCCGGCGTCGAACATCGACGTGTCCAGGTGGCACCCCTCGCCGGTGTCCCGTCGACGGTACAGGGCGCCGACGATGGCGACGGCGGCGAACATCCCGGCGGCGAGGTCGCAGATGGGCACCCCCACCTTCACCGGTGGCCCGTCGGGTGCCCCGGTGATCGACAGCAGGCCGGTGGCCGCCTGGAGGACGAGGTCGTAGGCCGGGCGGACCGACAGGTCGCTGTCCTGCCCGAACGACGAGATGGAGCAGTACACGACGCCGGGGTTGTCGACGGCCACCGAGGCGTGGTCCACCCCGAGGCGCTCCCCCACGCCGGGCCGGAAATTCTCCACGACCACGTCGGCGGTGACCATCAGCTGGCGGGCCAGCTGCCGGTCGCCGGCGTCGGCCAGGTCGAGCTGGACGCTCTTCTTCCCCCGGTTCACCGAGGCGAAGTAGTGGCTCAGGTCGCCGGCGGCCGGCGGCAGCCACCGGGTCTCGTCGCCCTGCCCGGTGCGCTCGACCTTGATCACCTCGGCCCCCATGTCCGCCAGCAGCAGGGTGGCGAACGGGCCGGAGAGCACCCGGGAGAAGTCGACCACCCGCACCCCCTGCAACGGCCCAGCCGACGACTCGGCCATCGATTTCTCCCCTCCCACAAATCCTTTTAGGATTATGATGTATTGAGTAATTGACCCGCCAGCACGATACCGCGGAGGAGCCACCCGGATGACCGACGTTCCCGACGACGCCACCCTCTCGTACCTGAGCATCGGCTCGGTGGGCACGGGCTTCGGCGAGGGGTCGCTGCAGCGGGGCCTCTCCCGGGGCATCGACTTCATCGGCGCCGACGCCGGGAGCGTCGACGGCGGACCGGCCTCCCTGGCCGGCGGCCCCCCGTCGTGGTCGGACGCCGCCTACGAGCGCGACCTGAGCCTGCTGGTTCGAGGGTCTCGCCAGGCCGAGGTGCCCCTACTGGTCGGGTCCTGCGGCCTGTCGGGCCGCGACTGGGGCGTCGACTACTTCGCCGAGATGGCCCGCCGGACCGCCAAGGAGCACGGCCTGCGCTTCACGATGGCCCGGGTCTACACCGAGATCCCGGCCGACGTGGTGGCCACGGCCCTCCACGAGGGGCGGCTCCACCCGCTGACACCGGCTCCCCACTACGACGAAGAGGTCATCCGCCGCAGCATCCGCATCGTCGGCGTCATGGGGGTGGAACCGTTCCAGGCCGCCCTCGAGGGCGGGGCCGACGTGGTGCTGGCCGGGAGGACCACCGACGCCGCCATCTTCGCCGCCATCCCGCTGGCCCGGGGCTTCGACCCGGGATTGGCCTGGCACGCCGGCAAGATCGCCGAGTGCGGCACCGCCTCGGCCGAGCCCCGCCGGCGCCTCGACGTGCTGTCCGTGACGATGGAGCCGGAGTCGTTCGTCGTCGAACCCCTGGCCGACGACATCCGGTGCACCCCGTTCAGCGTCGCCGCCCACCAACTGCACGAGGTGGCGGACCCCGTCACCATGGTGGAGCCGGGGTGGACCACCGACCTGAGCCAGGCCACGTACGACCCGGCGTCGGACCGGTCGGTCCGGGTGGCCGGCAGCGTGGCCCAGAAGACCCCGTACACGGTGAAGCTGGAGGGGGCCGAATCGGCCGGGTTCCAGCGCATGTTCATGTTCTCGGTCCGGGACCCAACGGTGCTCGCCCACCTCGACCAGTGGGCGGCCGGCATCCAGGACGACATCGCCATCCGCTGCCGCGAGATCCTCGGCGACGGGGCGTTGGAGCAGTGCCAGGTGCACGTCCGCACCTACGGCAAGGACGGCACCATGGGCCCCCGGGAGCCCGTTCCCACCTTCGAGGGCCACGAGGCCTTCTTCCTCGTCGACGTCCTCGCCCCCACCCCGGCCCTCTGCGAGACGGTGACCAGCGTCATCTGGTACGCCTACCTCCACGCCAAGGGTCCGGCCTGGCGGGGCAGCTCCACCGTCGCCTGGCCGTTCACCCGCTTCGTCCACGACCTCGGCGAGGTCCCGAGGTTCAACGTCCACCACGTCATCGAGGTGGACGACCCGCTGTCGTTGTTCCGCATCGAGTACGAGGAGGTCGGATGACCACCGCCGGCGGTACCGCCATGATCGACTTGCTGGAGTCCATCCGCAGCAAGAACGCCGGGCCGTTCACGGTCTGCGTCGACTTGTTCTTCAAGGACCGCGCCGCCTACGACCACGCGGTGGACAGCGGGGCGATCAACCCCGAGGCGGTCGGCGCCCTCTACCGCGTCGACCCCGCCGCAGTCCGGGTGGTGGAGTTCGTCCCGGCGCTGGCCGTCAAGGTGAGCATGCCCCGCCTGGTCCCCGGCGGCGCCCCCGGCGACCGCGACGTGGCCGGCGGCCAGCAGTTCGTGCCCCTCCTCGAGCTCACGATCTGAGCAGCACCGTCGCCACGTCGTAGCGGGCCACCTGCGGATCGGCGGTCAGCAGCGTGGCCTCGAGGGCATCGGCCTGAGCCACCAGTAGGCGGTCGAACGGGTCCTGGTGCAGGGGTGGGAGCGCCGCCACGGCCAATGCATGGGTGTGCTCCACCGGCACCGCGGTCGCCCCCATGCTGCGTATCCGATCGGGGACGTAATCGGCGGGCGGCTCCGGCAGGGGCAAGCGACCCAGGGCGTGTTTGATGGCGATCTCCCACGACGTCGCCGCCGAGACCAGCACCTCGTTCCCGGGGTCTTCGACGTCAGCCCGCGCCGCGCCCAGTCGCTCCGGCTCGGTCAACGCCCACAGGAAGACATGGGTGTCGAGGAGGAGCTTCACCGCTCGAAGGCGTCGAGGAGCGCGTCGTCGAGTGGGGCATCGAAGTCTTCGGGGACCACGTACCGGCCACGGTCGACGCCGAGCTGCCGCGTCGTTCGGCCGAGCGGTGGCACGATCCGGGCCACCTCCTCACCGCGACGGGTGATGACCACTTCCTCCCCGGCGGCGACGTCGACCAGCAGTCGGGACAGCTGAGTCTTCGCCTCGTGGACCCCAACGGACTTAGTCATATGGCTAAGTCTACTCAGCCGCCCTGCTCAGGCGGGCCGCCAGTTCTCGACCGGGCGCAGCTCGACCTCACGGCGGCGCCGGGCTCGGTCGACCGCCAGCATCTTCAGCTGCTGCTGGACGTCCACCCCGGCGGTCGTCGGGATCCGCCGCCACCGCCGGTCCGGGCCGAGGCGCCAGGCGCTGGTGTCGTCGGTGAACACCAGTTCCAGGATCTCGAGCAGCCGGGCCTGGAGCTCGGGGTCGCGGACCGGCGCCAGCACTTCGATGCGGCGGTCGAGGTTCCGCTCCATGAGGTCGGCGGAACCGATCCACAGGGTCAGCGGCAGGTGCCCGGTCGTCGCCCCGGTCGTGGCGCCCTGCTGGTGGGGGACGTCGTCGCTGGACCCGCCGAACCGGTAGATGCGGGAGTGCTCCAGGAACTCGCCGACGATGGACCGGACCCGGATGTTCTCCGACAGGTCGGGGATGCCCGGCCGGATGCAGCACAGTCCGCGGACGGCCAGGTCGATGGGGACCCCGGCACAGGACGCGGCGTAGAGGGCGTCGATCATCTCCGGGTCGGTCAACCCGTTGACCTTCAGCACGATGCGGCCGGCCGGGCCGGCGGCGGCCTGCTCGGCGATCATCTCCAGGACCCGGCCGCGGAGGGTGACCGGGGACACGAGGATCTCGCGGTAGCCGGCATGCCGGCTGAACCCGGTGAGGTAGTTGAACAGGTCCCCCACGTCGGCCCCGATGCCCGGATCGGCGGTGAGGAGGGACAGGTCCTCGTAGATGGTGGCCGTCTTCGGGTTGTAGTTGCCCGTGCCGACGTGGCAGTACCGGCGGATGCCGTCCTCCTCGCGGCGCAGCACCAACACGGTCTTGGAGTGGGTCTTGAGGCCGACGAGGCCGTACACGACGTGGACCCCGGCCTCCTCCAGAGCGCGGGCCCAACCGATGTTGGCCTGCTCGTCGAACCGGGCCTTCAGCTCCACGATGGCCGCCACCTGCTTGCCGGCCTCGGCCGCCCGGATCAGCGACGCCACGATGGGGCTGTCCCCCGACGTCCGGTAGAGGGTCTGCTTGATCCCCAGCACGTCGGGGTCCTCGGCCGCCTGGGCGACGAACGCCTCCACCGACGTGGCGAACGAGTCGTAGGGGTGGTGCAGGAGGACGTCGCGCTCTCGCAGCACCTCGAACAGGTCCGTCGGCTCGTTCCCGGCGGTGGCCAGGTGCGGCGGGGTCATCGGCGTCCAGGTCTCTTCGTGCAGGTCCGGCCGGTCGAGGGAGTACACCGCCCACAGCCCGCCGAGGTCCAGCGGGGCGTCGGACGCGTACAACCCGTCCGGCGGCACCTCCAGCTCGGCCGCCAGCCGCTCCCGCAGCTCCGGGCTCGACCCGGAGTTGATCTCCAGCCGCACCGCCGCCCCGAACCGCCGGCGGCGGAGCTCCATCTCGACGGCGAC
>Ga0134126_10011297_pt1 | contig 11264 bp, 7 predicted proteins | sample KB31752_FD_96881 | JGI IMG/M metagenome (GOLD analysis project Ga0134126, IMG submission 96881) | Terrestrial soil microbial communities with excess Nitrogen fertilizer from Kellogg Biological Station, Michigan, USA - KB3-175-2 | ecosystem: Environmental > Terrestrial > Soil > Unclassified ... | reverse complement strand
TATTATCTATCGCGCAAACTTTTACATCCACCAGGCCCATGCCGAGGGCTACTGTCCTGATAATGTTTGCATTAATGTCAGTCTGAGTTCCCGATGTTTTTTTTGGCCAGGAAACCCAGATAGTGCCTGATGTTTTGATAGCGCGTTTTGCCTTTGCCAGGATATCTGAATAGAAAGCCATGTCCTTAACAAAAATATGTACCATATCAAGCTCTTGGGTGTCTAAATTTTTGTGCCAGTGGATATTGTCAGGAAGATCATGAAGAAGGGCCATATACCCGGCTGGTTCGCCAATCAATCCAATATGAAAACCAGGCTTAATTCCCAGTTTTTTCACAAGCGGTGTTCCTGAATACCCAGACGGTTTTTCCATAATCAAATATTTTCCTAATCTTTAAGAGCAAGTGTTTCAAATAAAAAATTCTATTAAACTAGGGTGCGAAGCCCAAATTTCAAATTTCAAATTTCACAACTTCATCTCCAGCCACTCATTGTACCTGAACAGCACCTCTTCTTTGGTCCATTCACCGCTGTATTTTTCCAGGTAGGCTGTCGTTTCTTTACGAAATTCAGGTTTCCTCAGCGTACCCGGGTTTGCAGCCGCCTTTTGAATAAGCTGCATGAACTCAACTTCTTTAGCCGCTTCCGGTTTGGCAAGAAATTCTTTATAATCCTTTAAAAGCTGCTTTATTCTGTATTCAATAAATTCATATTCCTTCATATCGAACCGGATCATAAGCTCGCCGATGTTGGCACGCAGCTGCAGATAATTATCCATGCTATTATACCCCTCATGGCCGTAAACTTTATTAAGGTTGACAATAGCCTGTTTGAAATGCTTTTGCTTGTAGTACATTTCTGCAAGGTTTAATAAAGTAAAGGCCGCGTAATAAGCATTTTGTCGAACACTTTTTATTTTGCCCATGCCCTGAAGAATTTCAATTGCCTTTTCCGGATTTACCTTTGAATAATTTAAAACTTTAATATTGTGATAAAACAATTCAAACAAGTCGTAATGGAGACGGTCAAAAACCTGCATCTCATTAAATAGCATTTCCGCGTATTGTAATGAATTTTGATAATCCGAAGATTGAAAAGTAGAATTTGCAAGCCATGCAAGCATCTGTAATTTGTGTTGATGGTTACTTTTATTAAAGAATTTTTTTTCGGAAAAGGAGTAATAAGTTGAAATAAGATAATCTGTAAGTGCGGGATAATTTTTATTTTGAAGCATGATATGACTGACAATGAAATAGATACCAAATTGAACCTTAGGGCTTTGCTTAAGTTCTTCGTCATTGGTATATTCGTTTAGCATTTTTTCTAATAGCTCTGGAATAGGAACGGTTGCTCCTGCAAGGTTTTGGGCAATATTAACCTGGTATTCAAATACAGCAAGGATGTCTTCCATTTCGCTCATTCGATTTAAAAGGGTCCTGTTTTCTTTTCGCTTCTTGATATAAACTTCGGGGTTTATTGATGGAATTTCCCTTGAAAGCTTTGTAATCTGCGAATAAATTATATCCAGTAGGCCATAATTTTCTATTCCCTTTGCTTTTTCTTCTCCCTTTTGGAAAAAGTAAAACGCAATCCTGGGCGCATTAATGCTCTGATAGTAATAGGCCAGCGCCGCATAATAGAAACAAAGCATGTTATCATTATTGGGATGCTGGTGCAGGAACACGCTACGGCTTATGTCAGCCATAAGCCTGCCCTTCAATCGGTACCATGCATTTTTATCGCTGCCCGCGTATAGCTTTTTAAAGACCTTGTCATCATCATAATTTTCGCCAAGCCTTCTTATTGCGTCAAACAAATAAAAGTCTTTTCTTTGATTATCAGTCTCATCGCCCCCCGAATATATTTTATATTGGCGTGCTGCATGTTTGTCCATCAGCAGCACCATTTCATTGATCAAATCCATATATTTGTCTTTGGCCGCGTAAGATAATGCATATTTTCACAACGGCATTCGGAAACCTAATAATATATTTGTGTGATAAATTAACTGGCATGAGAAAATACCTCTACATATCGTTGGCGCTTTCTTCACTTTTATATGGCAGGGCCTTGGCACAGTCATCACATTTTGCTCTTGTTCCTGGTTCTGTATCTAACCAGGTAAAAGGTAAGGCCTACGACAGTTTAAGCCTTTTTTATAAAGTAGCATATATAAGTACTGATAGCACACCTTTTAATGGCTGGATTTATACAAAATTTATAACGAACAATGACAGCATTCCCGGCACGGCAAACGATAGTTTTAATACCGCCGCCCAGGTTCCTCCCTTAACTATTAATAATGGAGACACCGTGGGTATCTATTGCCATATCCTTGTGAAGCATCCTTATTTCATTGACGGTAAAGGGAACCTGATAGTGATTTGGCCTACGAGCAGCAAGCAATCAAATAAGGCGACTGTACCATGTACTGACAGCTTTAAATATGTCGCAGCAGTCGCGATCAGCGGTTTTTCAGGGATTGCAGAAAATGATGATCCATTCGCTTCCATAAGTATTTATCCCAACCCCGCTAATACCTTCTTAAATATCCAGAACACCAATCCTGCTTTAATGATAAAATTGGCCAGGATCATAGATTACAACGGCAGGGAAATCATAAGCCGCCAGGATCAATTCGCAAAAATTGACGTGAGCGCCCTGAAACCCGGAACCTATTTCCTGGAACTGAACTCAAAAGACGGGGATAAAACAGTATATACTTTTATAATAAGCAGGTAATGGAACCATGTATTATTCAGGTACAACATTAAAAATAAAATTTATGCGTAAACTGTTGATTATCAAAATGAAGTTTCAAGTTTCAAGTTTCAAATTGCACTTCACCCGCGTAAGGATTCCAGCTTTTTAGCAATGATATAAACAAACCCTATTTTACCTTTGACAAAGATTTTAAGAAAACAAATAAATAATATGATTATGAAAACCTTCTCTTTTACAAAAAAAATAAAACCGGGTATCATAGCCCTGGTCCTGCTAATGACCGGAATGTTGTTCAGTCAAAAAGCAGAAGCCTGTAAAGCGGCTTTTACCGATACGGTGGTAGGAACCACTGTTAAATTTACAAGCGCTTCCACCACTTCAGGGGTTGGGGTTAAATACTACTGGACCTTTGGGGATGGAAACACCGGTACAGGTTCGCCCGTTTATCATACCTATGCATCGGGCAACACTTCTTACAAAGTAACACTGTACCTTATTGATTCGGGCGGCGGATGCACGGATAGTATCTCAAAGTTTATTAAGACAGGCTGTTCGGCTTCATCTTATTTTAATTTTACAAATGGCGCCGCCGGAAGCGTTGCATTTAACAATTATTCCACCACAAGCAGCGGTCATTTTATAAGCTCGTGGACTTTCGGTGACGGGACACATTCAAATGTTAAGTCGCCAAGCCATACTTATAGCGCCAACGGGGTTTATCATGTATGCCTGTATGTTGTAGATAGTTCTAATACAAGCTGTAATATGAGTTTTTGCAGGTACGATACTGTAAAAAATGCAGGCTCCTGCTATGCCTATTATGCACACTCCCTGTCAGGAGGTACTTTATACACAAGCAACACATCCTCATCAAAATATGGTTATACTTCCTCATGGAGCTGGGGAGACGGTACGGCCAATTCCACTACAAAAAACCCCGTGCATGTTTATACAAAAAACGGGACTTATATTGCATGCCTTACCATAACTGATACAACAGCAAAATGCTCTGCTTCTGATTGCGATACCATAATAGTATCCGGCGCATGCACAGCCAATTTTGATTATAACGCTTCAAAACTTTCTGTTACCTTCAGCGATTCACTTTCTTCTGCCCTGGTACACGCTCACAATGCAAGCTGGAATTTTGGGGATGGCACCAGCACCGGCTACGGTGATAAGACCAGTCACATCTATGGCAAAAACGGCACTTATACAGTATGCGTTACTGTTTATGACAGCAGCACCGGGTGTTCAGCCCAGCATTGCGCAAATGTTACCGTAAGCCTTTGCAGTCTTGTATCCTCTTACAAGTACAACCAGAGCGGATATAAATTATCTTTCGCAAGTACCAGCACAGGCGTAACAAGCCATACACGCTATAAATGGTATTTTGGGGATGGAAGTACTGATTCAACTTCAGGCTCTACCGTTTCGCATACATATACAACCAGCTTGTCCTCTGTGGTGGTATACCTGGTTTTATATGACTCTGTTTCCGGTTGCACAGCATATTATAGCCGCACCATTCTGCTTTGCGCGGTGAAGTCAGATTTTGGTTATAAAGTAAGCGGCCTTACCGCAGCTTTCAAAGCAGATTCAACAAATAATGCAACTGTACAATACGAGTGGAGTTTTGGGGATTTAACCTATCTCGGCCTTGGCAACAACCCTGCTCCCAGCCACACTTACAAGACAAGTGGCACTGATAGCGTTTGCCTTTTTGCAGAAGACAGTATTACCGGCTGCCGCGCCAAAACATGCAACACTATTACTGTCTCTAACTGTAGCCTCTCCGCTGCATTTTACGATACTATCAGCGGCCATACCGTAAAATTTTATGGCTTTTCAAACGCTTCGTCCCATTCAAGCATCAGGTGGTATTTCGGGGATGGCGCCGTTGATTCAACATCCGGTTTTATTACGCATCACACCTATGGGAGCAGTGTATCTACCGAGAATGTTTATTTGAGGGTGTATGACTCTACTACCAAGTGCCTTACTTATGGTTCAAAAACCATCACCCTTTGCACAGCATTATCCGACTATACGTATTCTGTAAACGGGCTGGCCGTTTCTTTCAAGGCTGATGCCGCTAACAAGTCAACTGCTAAATACCAGTGGGATTTTGCCGATAAAACAAGCGCAGGCACAACAGCCGATCCAACCCATACCTACAGCGCTGCCGGCACCTATAATATATGCCTTACGGTAACAGACAGTGCGGGAGGCTGCTCAACCACAACCTGCCATTCCATAACCGTAACAAACTGTACGCTCACAGCTTCATTTGGGGATAGTGTAGGCGGCCACACCGTGTACTTCACCGGAAGCACAAACGCTTCTCTTTCCCATTCAAGTATAAAATGGTTTTTTGGGGATGGTAGCGTTGATTCTACCTCGGGGCTTGGCTCTCATCATACCTACGCAAGCAGCGTGACCTCAGAAAATGTTTACCTGAGGGTGTATGATTCTACCACAAAATGTCTCGTTTACGCTTCTAAAACCATCACACTTTCAGGCTGTACCCTCACGGCGAGCTTTACAGACAGCGTGGACAATCATAAGGTTAAGTTCTTCGGTAAAACAAATGCCTCTTCACATTCCAGAATTATATGGTTTTTTGGAGACAATACAGCCGATTCAACTTCAGGGCTGAATGTTACGCATACCTACGCGAGCAGCATATCTACCGCTAACGTTTATATGCGGGTATATGATTCTACTACTAAATGTCTGTACTATGCAAGCGTCAAGGTTAACTTATCTTATTGCATTGCCGGCGTGGTGACAACAGGTAAGGCTGCCGGCTATCCTGCATGGGTTTACCTCATAACTTATAACTCTGTGGACAGCAGCCTCAGCGCCATTGACAGTACCATGACCAATAGCAGTGGCGCCTATGAATTCTGTGGCTTGAGCAAGGGAACCTATTATACAAAGGCTGCGCTTACTGATAGTAATCATTATTACAAATATTTTATCCCTACTTATAATAACGATGCTACAAAGTGGGATTCAGCAACCAGGATTGTAATCACCGGCTCAAGTGTTACTGGTGCGAATATAGCGATGAAGCTGGGCAAGAACCCCGGCGGCGCCGGCTTTATTGGTGGCAAAATTACCCAAGGGGCCAACAAAACAGGCGATGCAGAACCAGGAGTACTTGTGGTACTGTATGATGCAGACGGCAATGCTGTAACATACACCTACTCAAATAACAAGGGAGACTACAGTTTTTCAGGTATTGCCTTTGGTACCTATACCGTATGGGGCGAAGTTCTGAATAAAGTATGCTACCCGGCCGTTGTAACTGTTACAGACACTTCCTCTACCGTTACTAACGCCGATCTGTTGGTAAACAGCACTACCGTCACTGCCGCTATAAAACCCGTTGGTACCTGGAACTTGGTAAAGGTGAATGTTTATCCAAATCCCGTTACAAACAAGCTCACGCTTTCCCTGAGCCTGCGTAATTCCGGGCCCGTAAGCCTGAAGGTATATGATGTCACCGGCAAAGTAGTAACAGCATTGAATGCCAGCCTTGAGGGCGGCGCACAAAAACTGGAAGTTGACGCATCTTCGCTGCCTGCCGGTTTATATTTGCTGAGAATGGAAATGCTTAAAGATAATACATTGATGGAAGCCCAATTTGTAAAGGCCCGTTAATTAGTTTTTTCACTCCTTCCTTTCATGTTGATAGAGAGCGCCTGTCCCGGCGCTCTCTTATTTTTTTACAGGCCGGGCAACTCTTTTATTATCATGTCCGTAATACAGGTAATAAGTGTTGTTCGGTAAAATATAATTTGACTGCATTGTTAGGTTTTCAGCCTGGTTTAGCACCGACCGGCTTAATAGCATGATGCAATTGCCCATTCTCTTTTCATGTTTGCGAAGGCGTGCTGTAGGGTACGCCTTCGTTTTTTATTTAAGGCCCGGATCTTAAATTTATATCTCAAATGTGTAGCTGGGGTCAGTTCTTAATTAATCATATAAGCATCAGTGGCACTGGCACCTGGAAACCGACAATACAAAGCAAGTTCATGCCTATTTAAAAAGAGCCATTTTAAGAACACGGATGCGGTATTTACTTAAATTTGCAGGCAAAGGTTTAGGTAAAATTTGACAGTAAATGAACATTAAAACAACGGTCCTGGTTGCGGTTATCATATTATGTTCCAGCACGTTTTCGCACGCGCAGTATCAAGAAATTACACATCGCCAAACGGCAGATGAAATAAAACTATTCAGGAACTGGACGCTTAAGGAACAGGTATTGTACCTGCAACAGGGGGGCGGTTCTATTCTTTATGGCGTCAATTATTATGACACAGGGGGCAGGGTTATATTTATCGCGAACCCAAACCATCACGAGCATTTTTCTTATGATGATAAAGGCCGCATGGTTTATTGGCTCGATTCGGCAAACGATGGCAGGAGGTTTCAGAAACAGGAATACTGGTTTGGCTATGATGACAAGGGAGCGATAAACATGTACAAAACTTCAACCACCGAATCAAAATTTACAGCTAACGGCAGCGAGACCAAAGAGGATGTGATGCGGAACGGAACAGTAGTGGAGCGAAGGATATATACTTATAACAATGATGGCAAGCTCATACAGGAACTGCACAATGAAATGGCCAAAGACAGTGTTGGCAGATTGCTTTATTCCCATAAATTATTTTACAATAAATACGGAGACCTGGCAAGTGAAATTATTTACAATCCGCTGACAGACTGCAAGGGCGATTCAACCATTGTTATCAATACTTATGATAATAAAGGGAAAATAATACAAAAACGAAAGAATATTAAAACCATGAAATGCGGCGCTTTGCCTTCCGCCGTTGAAAGAAAAATGGTTTCAGAATCAACATCATATACTTATAACGCTGAAGGACGTTTGACAAAAGAAACCATGACCGCAAGCGACCCAGCGTTGAGCTACAGAAAGGAGTATGAGTACGAGGTAAATGGCGTTATCCTCAAAGAGCTTGGCTTTGATGGCAAAGGCAAATCCACTACAGATATGGCATATAGCTACATCTATTACCCTGTAAGGAAGAAATAGGGTGTCTAATCCTTAGATAATCCTTTGCTTTCGCAAGGAAAAAACCTGCCGGGTCCTACAACCGTGGCAAGGCTTCGTTCACGGTAATTTTTTTACCGTTAAAACTGGTATGGTTCAAAGCGTTCATTGCTTCCACAGCCTGCTGACGGTTTCTCATGCTCAGAACTGCATTTGCCTTGTTCATTTTAGTAAAGCTTTTCCGGTTCATCTTGATCCCGGAAACTTCACCAAACGGTTCAAAAAGGGTCTGCAATTGTTCTTCAACTGTAGAAGGGGCGAGGTTATTAATGTACAAGTCCATAGGGGTAAGTTATTTGAGAAAAGTTATTGTTTGTATAGATCAATATATAAAGCCGAGTTCTAAAAAAGGGAAATGCCCCAATATTCGTATTTTCAATAAAAAGGCAGGTTCAAATTAAACCTGCCCTTTTAGGTTAAGTATTACGCAATGTTACCAACGGCTTCCACCGCCTTCGCCACCGCTGTTTCTGCCGCCGCCGTAGCCACCGCCACCACCATGTGACCTGCCGCCGCCGCCGTAACCGCCGCTGCTTCTGCCGCCGCCGGATGACCTACCGCCACCGCCACCTTCGGTACGTGGGCGTGCTTCGTTTACTGTCAGGTTTTTGCCTTGAAGGTAATAGCCATTCAATTCATCAACAGCCTTTTGGGCTTCTTCCTGGTTGTCCATCACCACAAAACCAAAGCCTTTTGAACGGCCGGTGTAGTTGTCATGGATAATTTTTACGGATGATACTTCACCGTATTTTTCAAAAATGCTTTGCAAATCGTTCTCTTCGCTTTGGAAGGAGATATTGCCTACGAAAATGTTCATAAAAAAAATTAAAAAAGTTAAAAAAAACGTTTAACCGCACCGAAAAACAAGGCTGATGACTCTTTAGGAAACAAGCGCCGGTTATCTGGATTGAATCAAATCTCTACAAAGTTACAAGGGAAACCCCTCAATAGTTCCTTGAGGGGCAAATATTTTTTTAAAAGGGCGTTCAATTCAATCATTTCCGGGGTGCAGCCGGCGGATTGGAAGGTGGAGGTGGGCTGACCTGGTTGTTTTGGTCATTTTGATTATTTTGCTGGTTTTGCTGGTTATTCTGATAATTGCCCTGGGTACCGCGGTTTCCATATTGCGAATCAAGATAACCCCCAAGCTGCTGGGCCGATTCAGGATCCGTAAAAGTATTGTTTACCTGGTAAAAGTTCCTTTTATCAGTAACATGCGGATAGGCATATTCAGCAAAATCTATTTTTGCCTGGTCGCTGGCGAAGCAGTTCATAATGGCTGCCACCTGGGCGGAACTCACGTACCGGTAGTCAACGGCCTCCCTGGCCACAGTCATTTTATTATCATCATTTGGTTGGTTGTTAATGCTTTGTACCAACTGGTCGAAATCAGAAATATAACCGTTGAAATAGTCCGGCGCATAATAAGGGTTTGCCTCATAACAGTTAAACAGGTTTGAGTAAAAGCTTTGCTGCCAGTATAAAGCAGGGTTCCAGAATCCCAGGCCCCAGCCAAATTCCCAATTCCGGAAATACCCCGGGGCATAGTGATGGTACCCATAATACCCGTTGCGATAACCGAAGCGGTCTCCCCTGTAATAATTTCGGCCATAGCCCCTATAAGCTGCACCGGCATAGCCATGCGCATAACCGTGACCATAGCCATATCCCCTGTAGAACGTATTATAATGGCCATAGTTCCTGCCACCAAAGGAATGATAAGCAGAGGGGCCGCCGTGGTAGTGCCCGCCGCCGTAGCTGTGTCCACCTCCCCAACCCCGGCCGCCACTATAGCTGTGATTGCCACTGGTACCGCCACCGCTATGACCACCTCCGCCATAACTATGACCGCCACCGCCTCCCCGGCCGCCGCTATAGCTGCCATGACCACCACTGGTGCCGCCACCGCTGTGGCCGCCACCGCCGTTTCCACCATGGCCGCCGCCACCACGTTGAGCAAAAGCCTGAATAACAGCTATTTGCATGAGTATAAGAAGAAGATAATTTTTCATTTTATGAGTTATTTTTCTTAGATAAGACAACTGCCGTGCCAAAGTGAATTTTCTTTAGTAACCTATTGATTTTCAATGTAAAATTTTATCATTCCCTAAGCAGGCGACTTTCGGTTAGATCAAAAATACGAAGAAAAGCAGGAAAATGCTGTTCTGCATTGAGGGAAAGATTTGGAGTTTGGAGCATTTCCCATCCACACACCCCTAACCCCTCTTTTTAGAGGGGAATATAAGAGAGTGGTTGTTAGTATGATAGTTTGCGTGTATGAGTTAAATAATAGAATATTCTCTCCATAAAACCCGCACTCTCAAACTCATCCCGGCACGTTCCCCTCTAAAAAGAGGGGTTAGGGGTGCGTATTATAAATCAAACACAACCGAACAATGATAATGAGCCGGGGTTGTCTATTTTTGCACCTATTTTCAGCAAATGAGATATAAACCCCACATTAATCGATCCCGGTGAAAGACCCTATATTGAAGGCTGAGCGCGCTGCCATTCAAAGCGCATACCTAAAATGGTCAAAGGTCCTTGCCGAACGAATCCAGAATAAAAAGATCAGGGAGAATATTTTACAGGCGCTCCCTTTCTGGCTTGCTGCCCTCATCACGGGCATTATTGCCGTTCTATATACCAAATTATTTACCTATTGCGGAGAGCTGTGTTTCTCAATAATCGAGGACCGGCGCTGGTTGTTGTTTGTCTTAACGCCTACCTTATTTGTCCTGGCCTGGTGGGTTGTCAAACGGTTCGATCAAAAGGCAGGAGGCAGCGGCATACCACAGGTAATGGCTGCCGTGGAGCTTTCGACACCCAAATACAATTATTTGGTAGATACCTTCTTAAGCGTCAAAACGGTATTGGTTAAAATCATTTCTACGCTGCTCATGATTCTCGGGGGTGGCGCCATTGGCAGGGAAGGCCCCACGGTACAGATAGCAGGAAGTATTTTCAGGACCGTAAACAACCTGTTGCCCGCTTCCTGGCCAAAAATTTCCAAGAGTAATATGATTATGACCGGGGCTGCTGCCGGGCTTGCCGCGGCATTCAATACACCCCTCGGCGGAATTGTTTTTGCCATAGAAGAGCTGGCCAAAACGCATATCAGTTATTTTAAAACAGCGCTTTTTACAGGGGTGATCCTGGCCGGCGTTACAGCCGAAGGTTTCCTGGGCCCGTATCTCTATCTCGGCTATCCAAAAATTGACAACATCTCTTTCAGTATGGTGTTCCCGGTGTTGGCAGTGGCTTGCGCGGCAGGGTTCCTGGCCAGCGGAACGAGCGTGGCGATTTTGAGGATATTGCGCTGGAAGAGAACCTTAAAAAACGATGGGTTCCATCTTCTGTATGTTGCCGGCTGCGGAATTGTGGTTGCCACTGTTGCCTATTTTTTCGGGAATGGTATCCTCGGTTCCGGCAAAGAGCTCATGGGCAC
>Ga0134126_10011296_pt1 | contig 11265 bp, 10 predicted proteins | sample KB31752_FD_96881 | JGI IMG/M metagenome (GOLD analysis project Ga0134126, IMG submission 96881) | Terrestrial soil microbial communities with excess Nitrogen fertilizer from Kellogg Biological Station, Michigan, USA - KB3-175-2 | ecosystem: Environmental > Terrestrial > Soil > Unclassified ... | reverse complement strand
GTGTTACCTGAGTACATGAACCGGTTCCATTTTGGGAAAAATAAAACCGCTGTGCTCTATCTGAGCACAGCGGTAGAGATTAGCTAATTCTAATCTAAGCTAGAAGGTTAGCTTCAGTCCAAATTCCACGACACGAGGAGCTCCCAGATCGAAAACACCGGAACCCGGCAGAACCCTGTTGGTGTTGTGCTCGAGGCTGGTCGTACTATTGACTGTGCCATTGCAGCCCGGATGAGTTGGATCGGATGGATTGCACGGGGAGTCTATCAGATTGAGAGTGCCGCCAATCGTGCTGCTCGGCAGGTCAAAGTTGGCATTGTTGAAGGCGTTGTACACAGAGATACCCGGCTCGATCGTGATACCTTCACCAATCTTGCGCGGATAGCTAAGCTTCAGATCAAACGTCTTCAGCCAGCCAAGCCCTACCTGCCCGGCCGGAGGCAAAGCAACCTGGGGCAGAACGCCACCAAGTTGCTGCAACTGGGTCAGAGTCATCAGACCGTTGTCTATCAGCACCTGGCCGGCGGGCGTTGCGTTGCCGGCGACTGTGTTGTTGTAGTTGGTAAGGAACGAGTTAAGGTCGCCGGTCTTCACGCTCCGCCCAAACGCACCCAGCTTGGTTCCGGGCAACGGATCTCCGTTGGGGTAGGCGCCGCTACCATCACCGGAACCGTCTCCGGTCACGTCGGTAATGAAAATTCCGCCAGCACCGCCGCCTGGGAGAAGCATGTTCTGCGGCAAGGGGCTGTACACGTGTCCCACTGCGCCGAAACGCAAACCACCCGCTACGTCAAACGTGCCGCCGAATGAGAACTGATGAGTACGGTCAAGGCCATTTGGTCCGAGCGAGGCGTCCGGATGATTGTTGTCAACCGCTGTATTAACAAAATCCAGATCCAGCGCCGAACCTTCCGTTCTGGACAACGCGTAAGACACGATCCAGTTCAGGGCCTTGACGCCGGAGAATGGATTCTGAACATTGGCCCGGAGTGAAGTCTGAAGTGCGTTGTAGATGGATCTTCCGGCCGGGAAGAGCATCTGGTTTACGCCAAGATTGGGATTGATCCCTCCGAAAGCGGGGGTAATGCCGCCGCAGGGGCCAAGATGATCGGGATCGTCGGCGATGAATGCATTAGCGCCGCCTCCGCAAACATTGGTTCCTGAATCAAGACCAAAGGATGCGAAGTCGGCGATGGTCGCCGGGCGATCTGTGAAGGTACCGTCTGGGTTCTGGAAATGGCAGTTCGTAATCGCTGCACCAATGGAAGCAGCATTACAGAACGCGAGTGTGTTTTGAATTGCGGTGGCCGCTGCGTTCTTATTGAAGAAACGCACATCGCCAACATGGTTTACGTCAATTGCCAAAAGGGTGTGCGTGCCCACATTCCTGATGTAGTCGGCGTTCCACACCACCCCTTTGCCAAACTGATGCTCAAAGCCAATATTCATCTGCACTGAGCGTGGAGTCTGGTAATTGGGGGCGAACATGTTGATGCCGGTAAGGTTTCCGCCGGCTGACAAGGTATTTCCGATAAACGATGCATTGCTAGCCGGCCCAACCGCCAGTGTCGCAGCCTGGTAAGCTGCCTGAAGTTGAGCAAGTTGCGCATGAACAAGGCCCATCGGTTGGCCACAAACCGCTGTCAGGTCTACTGGGATAGGCGCATTGCCGGGCAGCGCGAAGCCTGGAGTTGGCGCACCGCCCTGACATGGCGCTGTCTCAGACAAGAACAGGCCCTGGGCAAGCCGTCCCGGGCGATTGAACAAGTTATTGTTGAAGATGGAGTTTTCGTAATAGAGCCCTATACCTCCGCGGACCACGGTAGTGCCGTGCTTGGTGGGATCCCACACGAATCCTGCCGTCGGACCAAAGTTTCCACCGGGCGTACGTACTTTGTCGCCTAACCCTGGGCCAAAGAGATCAAGAATGTTGCCGGTGCACGGAGTACCTGCTGCTGCCAGAAAACCTGCGGCACCTGGGTCCAATTGCGAGCATGGAATTGGGGCGATATCACTGTCCGTGCGACCCGAGTCACGTACATAGCGGAGACCATAAGTCAAAGTCAGATTGGGACGGAATTTCCAGGTGTCACCCAAATACAACTGAATGCGGTTGTCTGGTCCAAGTCCTCCTCCCGGCAACCCAAAAGCCGGTTTTTCAGAAGAGAACCCTTGACCGTTCCCCATGAAAACGAAATCTGCGGGATAGTTGAGCGGATTGGCATCTCCGCCTGCAAAGGCAGTAGTGGAAATACAATCGGTCGGGTTTGTTGCACTGCAATCGGACACGAAGCTGGGATCCGCATTCACAGTTGGCGCCAAGCCGAAAAATTTCGCAAAGCCGCCGCCCTGAATGTGGTTGTAGCCGAAACCGTACCGGATAATATGCGCTCCCCAAACCTTACTTCCGTCATACTTGAACTGTGTGTTCTGCTGGAAAGTTTCCTGAGGAGCGAGAAGGTTAGGGCCGGAGCAGAATGCATCGACGCCACCTGCCAGGCAGGTAAAGTCCGGGCCTATGGTAATACTCAAATCAGGCGCCGGATTAAACACTCCGCTTTGTGTTGCATCTGTGATTCCGTTACGGAATTTGGTGAAGCCGAACCGGAATGCATGCGTAAATGTTCCGGTATTGAAATCCAGGCCGACGGCATGTACCGGTGTGTGATTTACGTTGGTAAACGGCTGAAAGCTATTTGGGATGAAACCCTTGGTGCTGCTGTTCTGCTCGTAAGAGAAACGGTAGTACATCCTGTAATTATCGTTGATGTGCCAGTCCAGTTTGGCTACGCCATTGGTGTCGCGGAATGGTGAGTTGAATGCGCCATTAACGGCTGTAAACGTGTTTCCATTGGCAACAGTTTCAATCAAGTCCTGCTTCAGACGTTCGGCGTCCACAAAGAAAAACAGCTTGTCCTTTACGATGGGCCCGCCCAGTTGACCACCGAAGTTGTTTCTCTGGAAGGGCACATCAACGTTAGCGATGTTGGCAGCGATGGAATGGTCACGGAAAAGATAAAATCCCTCGCCATGCCATTTGTTCGTTCCAGACTTGGTGACTACGTTCACCGCGCCTGAGGAGGTCAGTTCGGTGGAAAGATCCAAAGACGACTGGCTGACCTGGAATTCCTGGATTGCACTGGCCGGAATGTTCTGGGTGGTTGTGCCTACGGTCTCGTCGCTGATATCGATTCCATCCACTTCGATTCGAGCGGTACGGCCAAAACGTCCGCCAAAAGAAACCGATGAGAAGCCGTTCTTGGTCGGATCGAAATTGCCGCCATCCTGGATTTGCACGCCGGGCTCGAGTTGAGCGAGATCGAGGAAGTTACGACCATTGATCGGCAAATTCTCAATTTGCTGCGTCGTGAGCACACCCTGTACGGTTGGTTGCTCCGTGTTGACTGCCACTCCGGTGCTGGTCACCTCCACAACTTCCGTGGCCTTTCCGACGGACAGCTTCGCGTTTCCATTCGCGGTCGTTCCCACCTGAACTACGGTCGTAAGGGCTTGCGTTTGGAAACCGGGGGCCTCAATGCGGACTTCATACGTGCCCGGCTGCAAAGCTCCGGAAGCATACGTGCCGCTGGATGAACTGTTGACCTTCACCTGCGCCCCAGTTCCCTTATTGGTGATCGTAACTGCGGCGTTGGGAATCACCGCTCCGTTCGGGTCGGTTACCGTTCCCTGAATACTGCCGGTTGAAATAGTCGATTGCGCCCACGCGGGCAGCAAGGTAAATGTACTAAGAGCGAGCAAACAGATGATGTAAAGCAATGACCTCTGGGGTTTCATTCACGCCCTCCGGCTTTCTTTGCGTTTGCATGCAGGTATGTAAGACATTCTTGCTCCGCCCTGTGATTGGCAGTGATCGGGCAGTAACAGCTCGGATCATGGAAGCCTGACATCCTATTCTCCTAAGAAAAAGTAGTCAAACGTATCGCCGCCGCTCCGAGCCTTCGTGCAGCAGCGTTCTTGCAAGCTGCAGTGGTATATGCACAAGCCCTGCCACTCCAGCGGTCATCACGCCCCGTGTTTTCAGCAGGTTACATTTATCTGTATCAGTCGGATGAGAACTTATCCCGAATTTCATAGTCACGCTGCAGAATCTAGAACATAGAGCATTGCACCCTCATGTACGGGAGGCCCTGCGTGCACTGTACGGTTGGGTGTGATTTAGCAGCGCCACCCGACCAAGGCAAATTCTTGAAATATCTGCTCGCGATATTGTTCCTTTTCGCGCCAGAACCGCTGTGCGGTCGCCAGCATCGGTCCTGGAGAGCACGATTTGCGCGCTCTACTTTCCTTGTGATACCTTCCGCACAAAGCTCCATCAATCAACAATTTGACGCGGAGGCAAGATGACGGCCCTGATTGTGATCCTGGTGCTTGTGGGCGCCGCTGTATTGATCCTGGCGGGGATGTACAACAGCCTGGTGCAGCTCCGCGTTCGCGCGGATTCGGCATGGTCCGACATTGATGTGCAACTCAAGCGGCGTCATGACCTTATTCCCAATCTGGTGGAAACCGTGAAAGGCTACGCCGCTCACGAAAAGGGCACATTCGAAAACATTGCGAAGTTCCGGTCGCAGGCGATGCAGGCGACTACCCCGGCGGATAAGGCCCAGGCGGAAACCCAGCTTTCCGGAGCACTCAAGAGCCTGTTTGCTGTGGCGGAGAACTATCCTCAGCTCAGGGCTTCCGAGCAATTCACCAGCCTGCAGGGGTCGCTCAACTCCATTGAAGACAACATTCAGAATGCGCGCCGCTATTACAATGCTGTCGTGCGCGACTTCAATACGCGCGTTCAGTCCTTCCCTACCAACATCCTCGCCGGGATGTTTGGTTTTCACACCAGGCAATTCTTTGAGATGGAAACCCCGGCCGACCGGGAAAATGTTCAGGTCAAATTCTGAGCAATGATTTCCTGGACAGCGATGCGGTTATCCCGAATGGGATCAGAGACAAGCGTGCGCATCCTTTTCATCTTCGCGCTGCTCCTGGTCATCGGCCGGTCCACACCCGCCTGGGCGCGCAGCTATCAGGTCTCGCAGTTCACTAGCGCCGTCCACGTTCAGAAGGATGGTTCGGCGGACATCCAGGAAAAAATTACTTTCGTCTTCCGAGGGCATTTTCAGGGTGTGTATCGTGACATTCCCGTGGAATATCCCGGGCCGAAAGGCACAAACTATTCCCTCTTCGTCACCGTCAACCAAGTCACGGACGAAAACGGATCGACGTTGAAATTTGAGAAGAGCCGAAGCCGCGGTTTTCTCAAGCTCAAGATTTACGTTCCCGGAGCAAGCGATTCCACCCGGACGGTGAACATCGATTATTCGGCAAGCGACGCGACCAAGTTCTTTCCTCAGTTTGCCGAGTTCTACTGGAACGTCACAGGCAATGACTGGCTGGTGCCGATTCAATCGGCTTCTACCACCGTTTATTTCCCTGCTGATGCTGCGGGTAACCTGCGGGTGCAGGCCTATCAGGGAATTTACGGATCGCAGGATCCGGCGCGCGCGTCGATCGACGAAGCCGTCGTCACCGCCGAGAGCACTGGCCCCTTGCCCGCGCGGGGTGGTTTGACTGTGGACGTCTATATTCCTGAAGGAATTCTGCGCGAGCCCAGCACGGCTGCCAAGCTGGGCCGCTTTCTCCGCAGCAATCCCATTCTCAGCCTTCCCTTTTGGGCATTTGCTGTGATGTTCGGATTGTGGTGGTACAAGGGACGCGATCCCAACGCGGGTTTATCGGTGGCTCCCATGTATGAACCCCCGGAAGGGCTTCGCCCCGCCGAAGCCGGCACCCTGATTGATGACAGCGTGGATCCGCGTGACGTCACCTCAGTGCTGGTTGATCTTGCGGTCCGCGGCTATATCAAGATCGTGGAAGCCCCGCACAAAGGCTTGCTCTTCTCTACCAAGGATTACGAATTCCACCTGCTGAAGGACCGGGATGCCTGGAACGACTTGAACGACTACGAGCGCGCCATGCTGGACAAGATCTACGCCGGCGGAGGCACAGTGACGCGCCTCTCCGATTTGCGCAATCATTTCTACACTGTGCTGCCGTTGATCAAAACCGAGGTCGTGACAGCTCTCAAAGCCAAGGGCATGTACACAGTGGATCCCGATTCCGCTCACCAGTTCGTCATTTTGGGCGCGCTGGCCATCGCTCTTCCCTATCTCGCTGCGCAGGTGCTCCATATTGCCGATTTCACCAACTCTGTGGGCCCGCTGGTGGTCTGCACAATTCTGGCTTTTCTCATCATCATCCTCTTCGGCCGGCAACTCAGCGCCACCAGCCTCAAAGGCGCCCGCACGCGGGTTCAGGTGCTTGGTTTTCAGGAATTCATGAACCGGGTGGATGCTGACCGGCTCAAGCGCATGCCTCCAGATACTTTCGAAAAGTATCTTCCCTATGCCATGGCGTTGGGGGTGGAGCATCGCTGGGCGAAAGCCTTTCAAGGTATCATTCAGAACCCGCCAACCTGGTACCAGGGCGATTGGACAACCTTCAATACCTTTTATTTCGTCAACAGCCTAGGCGCGCTCTCTCAGCAGGCGACTTCCACCTTCGTTTCCGCGCCGCGCTCCAGTTCCAGCTCTTCCGGATGGAGCAGGGGCGGCTTTTCGAGCGGGGGCGGGTTCTCCGGCGGGGGCTTCGGCGGAGGCGGCGGAGGCGCTTTTTAGGCAAAACCAACAGCACACTCCAGGGCTGGATTCCTCTCTGGTCTTCAAACGCGCGGACAAGAATCAACATCCTATCTATTGTCCCTAACTCCTGGTTTACGGGATTCTACGGAGGCGTTCTGTATGGCCGAACCACTGCACCGCAGTTCAGATATCGCGAGCTTTGATACCTACCCTGCCGATCCTGTCGAGCCAGGCCTTGCACAGGATCCGGATCGGTTGCTGCCGCAAGAGGGGGATTCGTCTTTTCTGGAACAATACGGAGCTCAACTCGGCTCGGCCGCAGGCCAGGCAGTGCTTGCTTTCCGCCGCGCACAGCAGCGGGTGAGAGATCTTGCCCGCGACAAGAAGGCTAGTGTTACTGACATCGCCAGTGCGCGAGTGGAGCAGGTACGCGACCAAACCGCAAAACTTCGGGAGGAAACCGCCAAACGCGGAGAGGAGTGGGGCCGAATGGTGCGCGAGCGGGTAGGTGAGTTGCGCCGTCAGGCCAGAAACGGAATTTACCGTGCTCGTCTCCGGGCCCGTGAAATACAGCATGACAGACCGCTCCAGGTCGTCGCCGGGGCCGCGGTTGCTGGTCTGGTCATAGGAGCCGTTCTCAGAATTTGGAGGGCAAACCGTGCATAACGAGAAGTCAATTGGAACCGTTGTTTCTGAAACCAAGCAGGAGCTCAAAGAGTTCGTCCAGACGCGAGTTGCAATCCTGAAGGCCGAGATCGGGGAAAAGCTGCGGACATGGAAGTATGCAGTTCCCATGCTCCTGGGCGCTCTGGCACTCTTTCTGGCAGCGTGGATTGTCCTGACGTTTGCGATTGTTGCGCTGCTGGCGGGCCTCTTTCAGCCGAGCCCGTACGCCTGGTTATGGGGGGCACTCATCGTTGGCGTCGCGTACCTGTTGCTCGGACTGGCGACGGGCTGGTTTGCCTATACCGAGTTGTCATCGACAGGTGTCGCGCCGCAGAGGACCCTGGAAGTACTCAAACAGGATCAGGTCTGGATCCAGAACGAAGCGAGGACAGCATGACAAAAGGCATTCCTGTGGATGTGCTGGAAAAACGCGCAGCCGACCAGCGGCGGCAACTTCATAACAGTGTCAGCGAGCTGCGGCAGAGCGTGAGAGAGCGCCTGGACGTGAAACGCAACGTCCGCGAACACCTTTGGAGCGCCTCCGCCGCCGTCGCCATTCTCGGGTTGGTGACAGGGTACGCCGTGACTGGCGTTTTCACTGGCGACTAGAGCCTTAACTTCTTCTTTCCTCGCAATTTGAACTCCCGGCTGACGGGCTGATCCTCACCAGCCGGGCATCTGTTTCGGACTGCCCTTCTGCACCTTCTCAGTTATTTCACTGCCCGTTACCTAAGTAGATGAATCATCTGTGCGCCCGCGCAGTTTCATGATATAAACCTGATTCGTTCTTCTCCATTATCAAAAAGTGTGCTTGTTATCGAGTCGAACGGCCCCCTGTGAGGAGGAAAATGTCAGAAGAAGCCAGGACAGGTAAGAGATTCCCGCTCGAACTGCCGATTAAAATCCACGGGAAAAAGGGCGATGAGGGCGGAACCACCGCCAACATGAGCGCCGCCGGAGTGTATATCATGGCCGATCTCGACCTCGGCGTGGGATCGCCAATTGAATTTGATATCACGCTGCCGGCTGATGTGCTGGGCACGCCGGGCGACGTTGAAGTGCGGTGTTCCGGGCGCGTTGTTCGGAAGGAAACCTCCCAGGCCGCCGCAGCAAACTCCACCCGCAAAAAGAAGCAGAACGGGATCGCCTGCGTCATTGATCAATACAAATTCATTCGCAAAGAAAAGGGACGCAAATAAATGCTGAAGATTATATTGGCAGATAACCAGGCAATCTTCCGCACCGGCGCGGCCAAGGTCCTTGCCGTGGAAGACGACTTGCGTATCGTCGCCCAGGCCGAAAACAGCGAAAAGATGATGATGGCGCTGGAAAAATTCCACGCCACAGTGATGATCTTTGGCGCTGATATCAACCCCAGCCTGCAAATGGTGGTGGAAACCGGCAGAAAATTTAAGACCCGGCTGATCGCCATCGCGGAAACCGGGCAGGACTCAAGGCACTATCTCACCAATGGCGTGAACGGCGTCATTTACCGCAATGTCAGCGGTGAATCGCTGGTGCAATGCGTACGGAAGGTGAGCAAAGGCGAGAGCTGGGTGCAGGACACGCAGGAAAGCAAGGAAACCGCAGAAAATGATCTGGTGGGAGCTCGCGTTCGCGACCGCCTTACCGCCAAGGAACTAAAGATCGTCGCCTTGATCGTGCAGGGATACAAGAACAAGGAAATAGCTTCACAGCTGGGCACGACCGAGCAAGTCATCAAAAATTACTTGCGCAACGTCTACGATAAGATCGGCGTTTCCGACCGGCTGGAACTGGCGCTGTTCACCATTCACCACAGGATCCTTGCCGAAGCTGCGGCGACATCAGTAGCTGCGGCAAATCCCAGCAGATAGACGAAACCGATCCGCTTCAGTCAAACAAGGTTTTGTGGCACAGCCGCCCTCGGCTGTGCTTTGTTTTTGTCCGGGGCAACAAACACGACTCAGATTGGTGGTGATGATTTTGAGTGTCTCTGGCAAGAAGCATCGCTAGCCTCTACTGAGTCACGCAACAGCGCCTGGCAAAATTGCTCAGAGGGCGGCTGTGCCACCCTGTTCGGCGCACAAAAAATAAAGAATGGAATGGAAGTTCTTACCGTGATGCCGGTCTTTCGCTGCTCTTCAAAAGCTCATTCACAATGGTTACAAGCTCTTCGGGATTGACCGGCTTTTCAAGGTAGAGGTCCGCCAGGGGTTCGGCGGCCTGGAAAGCCTCTGCCACATAGCCGGATACCACAACCACAGGCATGCTGCTGTTGTTTTTGGCAGCCTGGACAACGGCCCGGCCATTGGCATCCCCGAGACGCCAATCTGTTACCACAGCATCGTAGGTGTTGTTTTGCAATTTTTCCATCGCGTCGCGGGCAGAGGTGGAAGCAGTTACGGTGTGGCCGGCAGCTTCCAGAATGGCGCACTTCAAGGTAACCACGTGCGGTTCATCGTCAACGCAGAGGATCCTGGCCATATCGGTTCCTTAATGCTGACGCGCCTTGCAGCGCGTGTAAAAGCGGGATTCATGGCCAGCTCACACGCCGGCCAGTCAAGCTGCCTTATTCTCCGGCAGCCATTGGCTATAAGTCAAATTGCGCCCTCCAGAATCAAGCGTTTGGGCTCCTCAAGAGCGGTTCGGAAACAAGCAGGGGCATGTCTGCCGGACACGCCCCTCGGAATCACCGAATTGTAACTTTATCGACGCTCGCCGATTCAGAATCTCTCTTTTAAAACCTCCAAACCAGTCCCACCGCAGGCTGCGCCATGTGCGTGATGCCGTTGGAAGTGAGATCGCCAACGATCGGGATATTCGACACACCGGGAAGTTCCAATCCGGGAGCCTTGAACACGAAGCCGCGATATTCAGCGCGTAGCGCCATAAACTTCGTGAGCCCTATGTCGATGCCACCGCCATAAAGAAATGCCGGCCTGGTCTGATTTACGTTCACGCCGAAGTCATTCCCAATTCCAAACAAGGAGTTCACCGCATTGTTGGTTGGCCGGAAAAACAGCGCTCCGCCGCCAGCCAGAACATATGGGCGGAAGCGGTGATCGCCGCTCGGCCCCAAAACTGCTGCGCCGGTCAGTTCCTGCACATTCGTCTGTACTCCCAGACCTCCGATGTTGAAGGGGTCAAAAAGGTTCTGCGTATTGCGCATGAATCCGTAGTCTCCTTCAATGGCGAACAACGGGCTCAGGTGATAGCGATATCCGGCCTGAAATCCGCCTCCGATGGTCGCGCTATAAGGAAGGATGAGGTTACTTGTGCTTTGAGTGATTCCGGCAATGCCTTCAACGTTAACCTCAGACTTCAGGTCCTGCGCAAAACCGGCGCCCGCCAGTGCAAAAAGCACGGCCAGGCTGCTGATGACAGACTTCCAGCTCATTAGAAACTCCCGTGGTTGGTTGGATAGTTACTTGGTGGTAACTACAACCCCGATCACTTCGCGTTGTCGCTGGCCTTAAGCATTCTTAACGGAACGGTTTCCGAATCGCGCATGAGATGCTCCACGCGTGAGCGTTACACTGATAAAGCTGTACTGCACCGGAGCTTTCCGAGGAGTCCCTCATGTCAGCACTTGGGCAGGACCTGCGCTATGCAATCCGGCAGTTGCTCAAAGCGCCGGGATTTGCTGCGCTCGCAATTTGCACACTGGCCATCGGTATCGGGGCCAATACTGCGATGTTCACCGTGGTTGAGAGCGTGATCTTGCGACCCTTGCCGTATGCGCATTCAGAACGTCTGGTTGGTCTGGGCAAACTGGGGCAAGGCTTCCTTTCCACATCATGGTTGAACTATCGCGATGTTCGCGACCAGGCACAAACTTTTTCCACGGTAGCCGGGTATGCGGAAGACGTAGGCGTGGTGCAAGGAAAAGATGGATCGATGAGCGTTGTGACGCCGGGCGTGACTGTGAATCTATTCGATATGCTCGGAGCCAAGCCGCTCC
>Ga0134126_10011292_pt1 | contig 11267 bp, 8 predicted proteins | sample KB31752_FD_96881 | JGI IMG/M metagenome (GOLD analysis project Ga0134126, IMG submission 96881) | Terrestrial soil microbial communities with excess Nitrogen fertilizer from Kellogg Biological Station, Michigan, USA - KB3-175-2 | ecosystem: Environmental > Terrestrial > Soil > Unclassified ... | reverse complement strand
ATCGAGCGGCTGATGTCGCAGCGCGGACTCAGCGACTTCGAGCTGAAAATGTCGGGCGACAAGGTCAACACCGGCCCGCAATGACAATGACACATACGATAACCATGCTACTCGCCGCGCAACTCTCACTCCAATCATCGGACACGCCGTGACTCGCAGCCCACGCAACTTCACAGTATTGAGCAAACTGCTGGTTGGCGCCGCAGTGATCGCCGCCGCGACGATGGCGATCACCACATATCGCGCCAACAGGATCCAGTCGAACGAGCGGCTGCCGGCCGTGCAGGGCCACGCCACCGTCCATTACGCAATTGCGCACGATGTGTCAGGCATTCTTGCGGCAGACCCGGACGCGCACGGTTCCGGATCGGGCCTGACAGAATTCGACGCGCCGCCACGCACGGTTGCACCGGACTCCCACGACGAGTCGCGAGGGTCGGATACAGTCGCACGCGCGAAGCTAGTCGTCCCGCCGGGCGCCGAGCGGGTTGAGCAGCACAGTCAGGGAAGTCGCCCGCCCGCGGCCACATACGCGAGCTTCGATGGTTTGGGTGCGGACTTCGTCGGACCGCAGGGCAATGCGGTCATGCGCAGCCCCTCGGACAACAGCCTTGCGGTAAGCGCCGATTACATCGTTCAGATCGTCAACGCGCGCATGGCGATCTTCACCAAGCGGGGCAGGGAATTCGACACGACTGGCAAGGCGCTGTACGGCCCCGTGCCGACCAACAATGTGTTCAGGGGATTTGGTGGCGCCTGCGAGAAATTCGACAACGGCGACGCTGTCGTACGCTACGATCAACTTGCCAATCGCTGGCTGATCGTGATGCCCATCTTCACGCGCCTGCCGCGGCGTACGGACGAGCCGCAAGCGCCGCGCGCTGGCGAGCCTGCGAACGTGAGCCAGCGCGGCCAGCCGGGCCAGCCGGGCGCCGCGGTCGAGCTGTATCAACCGCCGCAAGCAGCGGCGACGCAGTTGCCTCCGGAGGGACCGGCCGGCCGGCGCACCGGAACACGGCCACCCGCGGACAGTGGCGGATACGCAATGTGTTACGCCGTGAGCACGGGGGCGAGTCCGTTCGGACCGTACTATCGCTATGAGTTCGCGCGGCCGCTGTTTCCGGATTATCCGCGCCCCGCAGTGTGGCCGGACGGTTATTACGTACCCACCAGCACGGGTGACGCGGTGATCCAGAAACACGCCTGCGTCGCGGATCGCGCCAGGATGCTGAAAGGCGAGGACGCAACGGAGCAGTGCATGATCGTCGATGGCGTGAACTTTCTGAACAATGCAGACGTCGATGGAACGCAGACGCCGCCGGCCGGCGCGCCAAACATCGTGATCGCCGCCGGTGGAACGCAGTTGAAGAAGGTCATGGAGGACGATGGCATCTACATCTGGAAGTATCATGTGGACTGGAACGACCCATCGCGTACGACACTCACTGGTCCGCAGAAGATCGCCGTCGCGCCGTACCACTACCTCTGCGATGGTCAGCTTACCAGCTGCGTACCTCAGCCCGGCACCGATCGCCGGCTCGACGCACAGGGTGACAAGCTGATGGCGCGCGTCGTATATCGTCGCATTGGAAACCAGCAGTCGATCGTCGCGACGCATTCCGTCAACACGTCACTCGGTGGCGGAGGCGTTCGGTGGTACGAATTCCGTATCGGGAACAAGGACGACGTCAGTCTCTTTCAGCAGGGGACATACGCACCAGACTCGTCGTTCCGCTGGATGCCGAGTGCGACGATGAACGGGCGCGGCGACATCGGGATTGGCTACTCGTTCGGCAACGCTTCGACGTTTCCGGGCCAGCGATTCACCGGAAGACTGGCCGGCGATCCGAAGGGAACGCTGACGCTGCGTGAGTCGGTTCTCGCCGAAGGTGAGGCTTCTCAGGAATCGACCTTACGGTGGGAGGACTACACCCAGACCGCGGTCGATCCGAGCGACGACTGCACGATCTGGTTCGTCGGCGACTATCTCCAGAAGGGCCAGACGCGCTACTCGACGCGCATCGGTGCGTTCCGCATGGCGGGGTGCGACGCCGTCAGATAGTAAATTGCGTGCATGCGACGTACGCCGTACGAGCTCACTGCGTGCCCGGTGTGCGGGTCCACGGAAAGTGTCGAGATAGCTGATCGTGATGCGATAATGCTGGAGCGTGAGCGGCTGTGGGAGTTCCACGGCCGCCGGCTGCGCGACGGGATCCCGCCCGAGCGCCTGATGGATCGCGTCGCGTTCTCGCAGGACCCGCCGTTGAGGCTGGTTCGTTGCCGTAGCTGCGCGCACATCTATCGCAATCCGCGCGAGCGCGAGGAAGCGCTCGGCGCGGCCTACGACGCCGATGCGCCTGAAGAGGTGGTGTTGCAGAAGTTGTTCGACACACAACGCCAGGCATACGCCGCCCAGGCGCGCAGGCTCAAGCAAATCGCGGGTGATAGTGGCAGTGGCCTTGAAGTCGGCAGCTACGCCGGTGGCTTCCTCGCTGCCGCGCGCGATGCGGGCTGGGACTTCCAGGGCGCGGACATCAGCGCACGTGCAGCGGCGTTCGCAGCGCAGAATGGCTTCGTGGTGACCCGCGGTGGGATCGAGACGGTTGTTGTCGCGCGACCGCTGGATGCGGTGGTGATCTGGAATACGTTCGAGCAGCTGCATGATTCCCGCAGCGCGGTGGCTGCGGCACGGGCGCTGCTTCGGAAGGGCGGCACATTCGTCGTCCGTGTGCCCAATGGCCGCTTTTATGAGCGGTGGCGTGCACGCCTGGACGGCCCGCTCTCCGGGATAGCTGAGCGCGTGCTCGTGCACAACAATCTGCTCACCTTTCCGTATCAGCAGGGCTTCAGCAGACGCTCACTCGGCAGGCTGCTTGCCGAGCGCGACTTTCAGGTAGTTCACGTATTCGGTGACACGCTGGTTCCGATCGCGGACGAATGGACAACAACGCTGGGCCGAGCGGAGGAGCGCATCGTCAAGCGACTGCAGCAATCGATCGAGCATGGTTGGCACGCGCCGTGGGTTGAGGTGTACGCGCGCGCGACGTGAGAGACGGCGCCCACGAATGAGCAGTGGCGATGGCACCGTTATGCTGCGGCCTCCGCATCCACAGTGAAACGCGTCATCGGAAGGCGCACGACGAAGCAGGCGCCGCGACCCGTATCTGTCGCCGTTATCGTGCCGCCGTGCCTCGCCACGATGTCGGACACCATCCAGAGCCCCAGCCCGGTTCCCTTGCCAGCGGGCTTGGTGGTGAAGAATCGCTCGAAGAGGCGATCAGCCGCGTCCGGTGGGAAACCGGGCCCGCTGTCCTGAACGGAGAGAATCGCCATGTCATCATCCTTGCCGACACGAATGCGAATGATACGATCCGTGTCCTGCGCTTCCATCGCCTGCGTTGCGTTGATGATCAGATTGATCAATACGCGCTCGAGCGCGCTCGCGTCGCCGTTTACCGAGACGGTGGTGGTTTCGCCATCGCGCTCGATGACCACCCGGCGTTCACGCAGGAGAGAGCGAAGAGTTGCGACGCTTCTGGTGATGACGTCACCAAGCAGCACGGGCGCGTGCTCTGTCTGGTCCTGGCGAGCAAAGGCGAGCAGATCGTGTAGCGCGGTTGCGGTACGTCGGGCGTCGATTGCGATCGCGTTGGCTTCTTCACGGTCCGCCGGATCCGTCAGACCCCGACCGAGCATCTCCGCGGAGAGCGCGATTGCTGTGAGCGGGCTGTTCACCTCGTGCGCGACGCATGCGGCGAGTGTGCCGAGTGCGGCGAGTTTGTCGGCCTCCTGCAGACGAATCGACAGCTCGCGCTGTTCAGTGTTGCGTACGATTTGGGCCGCCAGTGCGCGCCGGAGCACGCGCTCGTGCCATGCACTCACGTACGTCGCGACCACTCCAGCGGCCGCGAGGAGCACCAGCTTCATTCCTTCGTCCAGAATTGCCACGTTCGCCGAGGTGGCAGCTGTGATCGGATCGGACCAGAGTGTCACGTGTGCGGATTGCACGAGTATCAACAGCGCCGCGACGTATTCCGCGGTGATACAGGCAGCCGTGATCCCTGTGGATCGCGCCGCTCCCATCAGCGGGCGTGCCGCCAGAATCGCGAAGTAGACGAGTGTGATGGGCGCCTTGAGCGCCACAGACGGCGATTCGAGCAGTCCATAGCAAAGGATGATCGCCGTCACGGCCGTAGCGTCGACGATGGGGGCAACGGCGGACAGCCAGCGAGGGTAGATACCGTCCCGTTTGCGGACGAGAGACGCGAGCACGACCGACCAGAGCAGCATTGGCGCGAGAACCGCCGCGTTGGCTGCCCGCAGAGGGCGCGGCAGCGCCGTCGAGTACGCCAGCGCCGCGACCGTCAGCACCACGACGATCACGAGGCGCAGCACGTTGAGAAGCCCTTCCGCCCGGGATCGCTCCGCGGCGAGCAGGTATGCCAGCTCGTCGTTGTCCGAGCGGGGCGGGGAGATCACGTGACCGGCAGCGGTGGCGGACATTGTCCTTAAGGTTCGGCTGTCTGGATAGGGACTGTAGCCGCCGGAGAACGCCGGCCGCAGCGGGGTGCTCTGTGGGATAGGGTTCGGCGGGTCACCCGGTCGCCTTCCAGGCGGCGTCCCGCCGGCGCGTTTATCTTACGGGTGCTCGAGTCGCCAGCCCTTGCTGGACTCGGGAATCAACTGTCTGTCTCGGTCATCCAGCAGACAGACGTTGCTCCCGATCCTGTGCGCGGAGCATGTGTGATCGATCCTCACAGCCGTTGAACGGCATTGCCCTAACTTCGATTCGGTGAATACAGACGAAGGAAGTGCTTTGGTGCTTGTTGTCGAGCGCGACCCAAACGTGCGCGACCTCGAGTCGTTCTTTCTGAACGAAGCCGGATACTCGGTCGACTTTGCCGAAGACGGCGTTGCGGCGCTCGCGCTCGCGCGGGAGCGCCGTCCGGCCATCATAGTGACCGAAATCATGGTCCCGAAGCTGGACGGACTGGCATTGTGCCGCGCCATCAAGAAGGACCCCGACCTGTCGGATACGGTCGTGCTGATATTCAGTATTCTTGCCGCGCACGGACGCGCCCGCGATGCGGGGGCTGATGCGTTTTTGATCAAGCCACTGGCCGAGCAGAGGCTGGTGCAAACCGTTCGGGAGCTACTGGAGCGGCGATCTGCCATGGCTCCAGGTACAGCACCAGGGACGCAACCAGGTCAGGGTCGATGAGCAACGCATTTGCGGCTGAAGCAGACGTCGCGGACGATTCCGTCGAGTTCCCGCGCATCAGCACGGGAAATCCGCAGGCAGATTCGATTCTGGGCGGCGGCTTCCCGGCGAACTCCATCAACATCATCATGGGACAGCCCGGCACGGGGAAGACGATCTTCGCCGAGCAATTGCTGTTTCACAATGCGAACACGACGAGGCCGCTGCTGTATCTGACGACTCTGTCGGAGCCGATGACAAAAGTCGTGAGCTACGCACAGCGACTTGACTTCTTTGACGTGGAGCAGATAGGGACCGGAGTGCTGTATGATGATCTTGGCGCGGAGCTGATCGCGAACGGGCCACGCGCGCTGGTGCCGCATGTGCTGGAGTCGATCAAGCGACTGTCGCCCTCGATCATCGTGATCGATTCATTCAAGGCCATACACGATCTCGCCCAGTCGACGCCCGAAATGCGGCGGATCATCTCGGAACTCGCGGGAGTCGTGTCGGCCTACGACATGACGGTGTTTCTCCTGGGCGAGTACACGCAGGACAACATCGAGGAATATCCCGAGTTTGCGGTAGCGGACTCGATCGTTCAGCTCGAGCGCAACGCGCTTGGGGCTCGTGACGAGCGTTACTTTCGCGTGCTGAAGTTGCGCGGTAGCGCGTATCGTGAAGGCCAGCACGCGTTCCGTATCACCCAGACGGGGCTCAAGATCTTTCCGCGGCTAGTGACGCCGACGTTCGAGACATACACGCCAGCGGTGGAGCGTACCAGCATCGGCGTCGAGGGCCTCGATGAGATCATGGGCGGGGGAGTGTGGCGTGGTAGCACGACACTCCTGGTCGGTCCAACCGGGGCCGGGAAGTCGACGGTCGGGCTGCAATTTGCGCTGGAGGCGCATCGGCTTGGCGAGCCAGTGCTTTTTGTGAACTTTCAGGAGAATCCGGCGCAGGTGCAGCGCATGATCCGGGCGCTCGGCACCGAGCCGGAACGTGCTTACAAGACTGGCTTTCACCACCTATACACATCGCCGGTGGAGCTGCAGATCGACAGCGTCATCATCGAGATCTTCAACTTCATCGAGACCGCGCGCGTGCGGCGCGTCGTGATCGATGCGGTCGGTGACCTGTCGACGGCGGCGAGTGATCCACAACGCCTGCACGACTTCCTGTACTCGCTGGTTCAACACTTTGTAGTTCGGAACGTGACCACGCTGCTCAACCTCGAATCGGCATTTGGCGTCGCCGGCGGGAGAGACGAGCAGCAGCGGTGGAGCTACATGTCCGATAACGTTTTGCTGCTGGAGCGCGCAGAGGGCGGCGGCGGCGAGCGCACGATACGAGTGGTGAAGACGCGCAACAGCGATCACGACCCGCTTCCACACGGTGTGGAGATTCGGCGCGATGGCGTTCACGTTCTCTGATCTCATGAACGGCCATGCAGTTCGCACCGCGGCGCGCCGCCGGTGTCCGGCGAAATGATGGATGACATGGCGCGTCCGGACCCCGTGGACGCACTCCATCAGCTGACGAGACTGAGCCGGGAATTCACGTACGCTCGATCGCTTGACGACATTCTCGACATGGCGGTCGCGCAGGCCGCGGCTCTTCTGCGCTCGGAGAAGGCAGTCCTCCTGCTGACGGATGAGGACGGACTTCTCCGCGTGCGTGCAGCGACTGGGGTGGATGCGGAAATTGTCGAACGCTTCCGGCATCCAGCGAACGAGGCACTCGTCAGTCGGCTGCGTGGACTGCTCGGTGCCAATCTCGCGGGCGGTTTCGTGGGTGTCCCGCTTGTGTCGCAGGGGAATGTCGTCGGACTTCTCGCCACGGTGCGGCCGGATGGAGTCGCCGCGTCGGAGGATGACGAGTGGATTCTGGCGGCGCTGGCAGACCAGATTGCGGCGCCTCTGGAAAACGCGCGCCTGGCGAAGCAACTTGCGGCCTCCGCGCTGCTCGCCGACAACGTGCGCCTCTACGAAGCAGAACGTGAGGCACGCGTCGTTGCCGAGGCGGCGCTTCGCGAGGCCGAAGCCGCACGCGACGTGGCATTGCAGGCGGATACGAGCAAGACGTCTTTTCTCGCGGCGATGAGCCACGAACTGCGTACTCCGTTGAACGCGATCGGTGGCTACGTCGAGCTACTCGAGATGGGGCTGCGAGGTCCGGTCACCGCTGAGCAGGCAGACGACCTCAGACGCATAAAGGCGAGCCAGAGACATTTGCTGCGCCTGATAACCGAGGTGCTCGACTACGCGCGGTTGGGGGCGGGCCGCGCGGAACTGCGCTTCGACGACGTCGATCTGAATGAAATTCTGCGCGACGCCGAAATAATGACCATGCCACAGGCGCGTGCCCGCGAATTACAGCATGAATACGAGCCGTCGAGCTGCAATGTCATCGTCCGCGCCGATCCACACAGGCTGCAACAGATCGTGCTCAATCTGCTCACCAACGCGATCAAGTTCACGGAGCCCGGCGGCGCGGTACGCATGACGTGCGCGCTGGTGAACGATGGGTCGACGGATTCGCGCAGGGTGCGCGTCTCGGTGCGGGATACAGGACGGGGCATCCCGGCCGATCAGATCGACGGCATCTGGCAACCGTTCGTTCAGATCGGGCGCATGTTGAACCAGCCAGGCGAGGGAGTCGGACTCGGTTTGACGATCAGCCGGGATCTCGCGCGGCGGCTTGGTGGCGAGCTGAGTGTCACGAGCGAGGTTGGGCGCGGCTCGGAGTTTACGCTAACCTTGCCAGTGCTGCGTATCGGGCGCTGATTCCGCCGGAACCGGCATTATCGCAGTACTGGTTGTCAGCACGGTGCGGACGCTTTCGATCGGAGGCTGGAATATGGAGAACTGATCGGCGTCCGCGAAAACAGTGGTAAAATCGAGTGGTGTAAACGCACGCGCCAGTCGCTGCGCGTACGTCGTGTACAGGAGTCGGACGTAATAGTCGACGGAATAATCACGCGCATCTTCGTCGCCACTGCCGTCGTCGCGCGAGGTAACGAGACCGTATTCGCCGTTCTGTTTGCGATACACCCGAATGCGATCTCCGATGCTCCATGCCGTCTGTCCCGCGCTCAACAGGGCTTCGTATGCGATCTCGCGGCGCTTCGTCCTCGTCGCGAGGTATTCCGCCGGTGATTTGGAAAGGCGGATTCGCGCCGAGACCTCGTGCGTGGAGAGCATGCGCGCCTGGAGCGCTGCGATTGTCGCGAGGTACGTCTCCCGGACTCCGACGACGTCATTCCCGAGGAGCCGTCTGATTGCTTGTCGCAGGAACGCATCCCCAAATGGCTCCGACCGGCTGGATCGAAAGGCGACCCCGCGAAGCAACAGCGTGCCGTCATATCCCAGCAAGGCGTAATTCTTGGGCTCGTGCGACAGCATTGCGGCGTACCGTCCTTCAAACTCCAGCTGAACGAGCGGTGGCAGCAGCGTCGCCACCTCTGCAACGACGCGGCGCTCGTCGGTTTCGTTCCAGCTCGCAGGTACGGCGAAGTACACGCCATCCGTATCAGCTTCGAGGAGAATCACTCCGCGCGCGGCGAGTTCTCTGCAAAGGAGTGCGAGCACTTCGCGCCCTCTTCGCGTGACCTCGTTCGCCGCATGAATATCGGCGAATCGCGTCAGACCACCGGCGGCAAGATACCCGTACGCGGAGTTCACTACGATCTTGAGGGCGCCCGACATCGCCTCGTTGCTGTGCCGCTCCGCCGATCCCGGCGGGGCCAGTCTGGCGCTAGCCTTCGCCTCCAGCCGGCGTTCGACCAGGCCGTCGACGAGCGCGAGCAACACACCGAGCCGGTCGCGTGCCGGGCCGATGCGGTATGCGCGCATCAGTGACGGGTACAGGCTTGCCACGTCCGTCTTGACGACGCGTTGCGCAACGCCGGCCGCGAAAAGATGCAGCGCCGCGCCGCTGTGCGACGTGCCGTCGCCGGCCTCGTGCGCGGGGAGTGCGGCGCCCGCACGAATGTAGGCGCGCACGATCAGGGGATCGATGACACCGGTTGCCGCACCAGCGTCCGCGAGCCGCTCGTAGCGGCGTGGAACCATCCGCGCGAGCGCGTACGCGGCGCCGCCCAGGAGGCGCGATAGCGCCGCGACCTCCTCGACATCGTCTGTTGCGTAGCGTCGAACGCGATCGGGATCGCTGCGGAACGTTGAGTAGATGAGATCTCCGCGTATGTACTCGCGATCGGGCGCGGCGATTCCAAGATGTTTGGCGACGGCCTTCAATCCGTGCCCGGGTAATTCCCGTGTCGAGAAGTCGTATCTTCGTACCGCATCGAGAGTGTCGATCAGCTCGCGCCCGGGCGCCACGAACCGTACGCGTCTCCGATCATTCGCATCGCTGGACCGAACACCCCGGCGCGCAGCGCGTTGTCGCAACCCCCGCGTGTGGATTCTGCCGAGCGAGAGAGCGACGCCGAGCATGCGCGCGCGCTGATCCAGAAAGGGAAGATCGAAGCCGTGCAGATTGTGATTCTCGATCACGTCCGGATCGGCAGCGCGGACACAATCAACGAGCCGGAGGATCAGGTCCGCTTCCGCGGCATCGTCGTCGCTCGCCGCTTCGAGTACCTCGGTGTCGCCCGTATGGTAGCGGATCGAGATCATGAAGATGCGATCCTGTCGCGCGTCGAGGCCCGTAGTTTCGAGATCGAATTGCATGCGATGCAGACTGTCGAACGGCAGGTCGCGAAAGTAGTTGCGTCCGGTCGCGACGAGGTATTGCTCTTCCGGCGGGAGTGCCAGCACGTTCTGCTGCCCGAGCTCACTGATGTGATCGATGCGACGCCCCAGTCTTTGCGATGCACCGCGAACGACCGCCGACGTCAACGCGCGACCGTCCGTGCCGCTCACGAGATGGCGTAGCGCACCCGGGCCCTCAAGCTCGCGATGATCAAACGCCACCGACGGGTTGCCACGCTGGCGGAGCCTGTCGCCCAGGTGGCTCAGATCCTCGATGTGCGCGAGCAGCAGCCATGGACGAAAGCGTTCATGTTCGCATACGAGCGAGCCGGTTTCCCCCATTCGGCGCCACACCGTTGCTCGTCCGTCCTGATCGGCATGGACGGATACGATTCCCGGTGTGGCATCCCATCCCCACAGCCACTCTTCTGCCGCGTCGTTCATGTGTACATCAGAGATGTCGCTGCGTTCAGGCTACATAACGGTTGCGCGGGGTACGTCGAGGCACGCGCTTTACGGAATCTGCGCGGGGTCGAATATTGCCGGCGGAGCGTCGATGTTCGCCTTTATATCGCGGTACATTTCGCGCTGCAGAAGTTTGCCGCCTTCCTCGATAGACACGTCGCGCGAGATCCAGCCGCCGGCGAGCGGTGCATAGTCACCGAACGTTACCGTGGCGGTTTTCGTCGTGTCACGGATGCCGCGCATGATGGAATGAACGTAGACGAGGCGCTCCTTGTCGATCCAGAACTGCGGGGTCGTGCTGTCGCCACTCCGTGCGCCGACCACCCACACGGGCCGTCCATCCCACGTTCCTTCGGACACGACGTCGAGGTTGTATCCCTCCTCTCGCAGCACGAGTGCGGACGTATCCACCGGTTGGCGATAGACATCGAAGCCAAGTACGAGCAGGTCGTTGCGCAGCTTGCGTCCCTGCCACGGTCCGCCGTTTCGCCGCGTGTAGAGGGAATCCTTCCGGTAGATGCTGACGTTCCGGTCGTCGTCCGCGAGACGGCGGATGCGCAGGTAGCCGGGAACAGACGCCGTCTCCCACCACGTCTGGCGCACGACTGAATCGTTCGGAAGGTGAACTTCCGTCGATTGCGTGAAGCTGAGGGAGTGGTACCATGTTTTGGCGTAGCGATCGTGCATGCGCCGGAGCAGCTCGACGCCAGAGGAGGGTGTCCTGGCCGAGGTCTGGGCATTTGCGATCGACGTCGAGCCTGGAAGGCACGCTGTGATGACAAGCGCGATCAACGTGAGCGTGACTCCACGGCGGCGGCGGTGCGCGAAGGGACGGAGATGACTCGGCGGCATGGCTGGTGTCGATGAATGGTCAGGGCCGTGCAATCACT
>Ga0134126_10011291_pt1 | contig 11267 bp, 11 predicted proteins | sample KB31752_FD_96881 | JGI IMG/M metagenome (GOLD analysis project Ga0134126, IMG submission 96881) | Terrestrial soil microbial communities with excess Nitrogen fertilizer from Kellogg Biological Station, Michigan, USA - KB3-175-2 | ecosystem: Environmental > Terrestrial > Soil > Unclassified ... | reverse complement strand
CAAAATCCTTTCTTGGCGCTGCCCGGCACTAATGTAGACGCTCTAGAAACTTCAATCGCGCAGTTGCCCAAGGTCGAGCAGCAGATATACACGCTTGATGCCTCGTCGAGCAACGCGCAACTTTTGTACTCGCTGTACCCGGTTGATTTTCTGCAAGCGCTGACCGCGCTTGAGCGTACGCGACGGGCGTTTGTTCTAAACGGCACCGAAGCTGATGAAGCGGCCTACAATGCTGCCGCGCAAAAGGCATTTGCCGCATACCAAAACAATGCCGCCACTTTTGCCAAAGCGTTTGCTGCGGCAATCCCCCAAAATAGCGGCAAATTTGCGACCGATGGCGACATTGTCAGCCGCGCAGATATATTAGCCGGCGTTACAATACTCAAAAAAAATATGCAGCATACTGCAGAGGCTTTTACTATCCGCGAAGAGTGCGTGCGTGGCGATATACAAAAGTGTAATGCAGACGATTTGTTGGTACGGCAAATACCGGTAACACCGCCTACTGCCATTACCGCAAAGCAATTGTCACAGGCGCAGAATGCGCGCGCGCTCTATGCCGAGGCGCACGACCAGCCTGCGATTAACGAGGGGCCTATGCTGCTTTTGCCATCGACCGAATGCGCGCCCAACATGGCAGGCGGCGCTCCGCTATTTAGCTTTTATACGCCGGCAATGAGCAGCACCACATTTCCGGTCTACGTAGGCAATATCCGCTTTGACACCACCAGCGCCACTTCGAGCGCGTCCTTTTTAAAATTTAGCACGGCGATGCATCAACAAATTACCTACATACTGGATTCGCCCATACTCCACTATACGTGCGAAGAGTCCGGCCATGACGCGGGAGCGCTCTTTGCAATGCAGGACACATACAACTTTGCGCAATCGCAAACTTTAAGCCGGTTTGCAACCACCAGCGATCAAAAAACTGCACTTGCCGCTTTAGAAAATAGAAATCAGGCTGTTATTACGCAAAACGAAGTCGAAGCGTATCTGCATGCCGCAAATACTCTTGCGCTACCCGCTGCTCTTAAAAGCAAAGTAACAGACCTTTCGCTATCATACGTCTTTACCAGCGCGCATTTTGAGGCTAGCTTGGGTGAATTAGTAGGGGATGAAAAATCCAATGCGGCACTGGTTAAGCTTGGCTGGCCTATAGAGATAAACGTGCCGTATATGTTTTTTATCCGGAGCTCTTTCCAAATGCTTTTGCTGGGCCAAAATCTAAAATTATTTCCGCCCAACACAATACCCGCAAACGGGCAGCCGTTTGTGTACTACTCGCAGCTGCCGCACACTCCCGCAATACTCCAAACGCTCGTGCACGACATCCGCTTCTTTTATATCATTCACACCGACCCAAGTTTGGTATCAGGACTGCCCAAAAGCTGAGATCTTTTCTGCCAAAAACTTTTGCATTGCCTCGACGGCAGGCGTAAGGAATTTGTACGGGGTTGTTTCGTCATTTTGGAGCGATATGCGCAAAGAGTCGCGGTACAGGACGCGCAGTTCAGTGTTGATGTGTACCACGGCAACACCCGCCTTGATGCATTCTTTAATATCTTCGATAGTATTGCCCGATGCGCCATGCAAGACAAGCGGCAGGCCCGTTGCATCTGCAATCGCTTTAACTCGGTCGGGATGCAGGCGCGGCTCGGGCGCATTAACCAGCATGCCGTGTACATTGCCCACGGCCGGCGCAAAGCTGTCGATGCCGGTTGCGTCAATAAACTTTTTGGCATCTTCGGGCGTGGTAAGGTTTGCTTCGGTCACCCCTTCGGGCAAACTCGTAAGCTGCTTGGATGATTGTCCGATGTAGCCCAGTTCGCCTTCCATTACGACATCACGGCCGCTGGCACGTGCGTATGCAACACATTGTTTTAATAACTCTACATTTTCATTAAAGGGCAGTTTGGCACCGTCTACCACTACGCCGTCGACACCGGCGTCTATAGCCGCCTTTGTCTTTTCTAAACTGTAGGTGTGGTCGGAATTTAAATATATTTGTATGCCCTCTTTTTGGTATTGGTCTACCAGCAGGCGCGCATGCGTAAACGGAAAGTACTCGCGCTCGCCTTCCGAAAGTGCCGCGATAATTGGCATGCCCATCTGCTTGGCGGCCATAGCAATGGCCTTGAGCTGGTTAGAATCTGAAAAGTTAAAATGACCGACTGCATGCCCCGCCGCCCTAGCTGCCATAATCGTCTCGCGCATAGTTTGCATCTTTCTATTATATAATACCTTTATGGACCAAATAGATTTTTTCGCCATCGGCGATATTGTGACCGAACCCTTTATCCGCCTGAAAGATGCCGAGGTGCACTTTGAAATTAACAATGAAGCGTGCACCATTTGCATGCGCTGGGGCGACAAAATCCCCTACGAGTCGGCTACTATTTGCGCCGCCGTGGGCAATGCCTCTAATGCCGCCATATCGGCGGCAAGGCTTGGACTCAACTCGGCGCTACGCGCCTATGTGGGCGACGACCGCTTTGGGCCGGAGTGTTTAGACGTCTTAAAAAGCGAAAAGGTCTCGACCGACTATATGGTTACCGAGCCCGGCAAGATGACCAACTACCACTACGTGCTGTGGTACGCAGACAACCGCACTATTTTGGTAAAGCACGAAGCGTTTACCTACACCGTGCCCGAACTTTCATCGGCGCCAAAGTGGATTTACCTTTCTTCCCTTGCGGCCAATTCGCAGCCGTACCATGACGCAATTGCCGCGTGGCTCAAAAAATATCCCGAAAGCAAACTCGCCTTCCAGCCCGGCACCTTTTAAATGCAGCTGGGCGTACCCGCGCTTAAAGAAATTTACGATCGCACCAATTTGTTTGTCGTAAACAAAGAAGAGGCCGAAAGGATTTTACAAAAGCCGGTAGGCAGCGATATGAAAGACCTTTTGCAGTCGCTTAAAGCACTGGGACCAAAAATTGTGGTGATAACCGACGACAAGCGCGGTGCATACGCAATAGACGAAGCCGGCAAAATGATACACGTGCCGCGCTACCCCGACCCAAGAGCGCCGCTCGAAATTACCGGCGCAGGCGACGCGCTTGCAAGCGGCACCACTGCGGCGCTGGCGCTTGGCAAACCAATAGACGAGGCGCTGCGCTGGGGCTCGGCACAGGCATCGGCGGTGCTGCAGGAAATTGGCGCTCAAAAGGGCTTGCTCGACCGCGCGACACTCGAGCAGCACATTGCTAACCCTCCTGCAGAATGGACAATAATGACGCTGTAAAATGATTTTATCTTTAACAGGACCATCGGGCGTGGGCAAAACAACACTCATGCACAATTTGTTGCATGCGCTGCCGAACGTAAAGACGCTAACCAGTTACACTACGCGTGCGCCGCGCGAAAGCGACGAGCCGGGCGAATACAACTACATATCGCAGGAAGAGTTTGACCGCATGCAGGCAGCCGGAGAGTTTTTGTGGACGGCACAAGCGTACGTAAACCATTACGGCACGCGCAAAGCCGACATTGATATCGCCCTTGCAAATAAGGACACTCTCTATATGCCGGTATTGGTATTGAGCGCCGTTAAAAAGCTGCATGAATACGCAAACGAGGTTGGTAAAACCGGCAACCTGCATTCGATGTATATACATATCGAAGACGAGGCAGAGTTGCGCAGCCGCTTTAAAGAGCGCGGCGACAAGCCCGAAGAAGCCGAGGCGCGCATCCAAGAGTGCAAAGACTGGAATGAGCAGGCTAAAAACTTAGGCGTACCGTTTATCTGGCTTGAAGCACAGAAAAAGCGCGAAGATATTGTGGACGACGCGCTCGCCCACATAAAAGCCGCCGGCATTGAATAAATAAAAAGAAAAGTCCCGAGCGCGAACGCTCGGGACTGTTTGTTATCGGTGTGCAATTTTTAACCTCGGATTACCTTCCGAAGAAGCCTCATACACAGGTTCGGTTTTACGGGGATTTTCGGTAAAGAAGTGGTGGACTCCAATTATCCCAAGCGGAGCGAGTCCGTCAAACCACTTGCCGCCCTCTCCTTTGGCATACTTCGGATATTTGTAGTAGAGCGCCCTGGACAGCCAGCCCTGAGGCTTGACTCTCCCGCGCAAAATATCCGCCGCAATGTCCAGGTCTTCGATGGTCGCTTCGGTAAGCAGCTTCGGCGGATGCCGTAATCCGTCGTACTGCCAGCGCACGCCATGCCGTTTGCTTGTGGTCTTATAGGTAACCACGCCGCAGACGGTATTGCCGCCCAGGTCGGAGCGATTGAGCTTCATGCGGTTTAACACCGTAAAGCCGACCGCATATTTGCCGAGCTTGGACTGATCTCCCGCTTCAGTGGTAATGAGCGAGCCGAGGCACTTTTGGTCCTTGCGACTGATAGGAAGATCTTCCGCAGGAAGCGCTTCGTAGCTAAGCAACACTTCTTCTCGCGGAGGCGCTTGCGCCTCGGCATTTTTTAGATTTGCTTCGGCGGCGGCAAAAGCTTGTATGCGTACCTGCGCAAGTTCGCGAGCACGGGCCGCTTGTGCCGCTTCCCGAATCTTGCCCGCGCCGACAATGCCGGGAATAACTACCAGCACCGTAAACGCAAGTACCTTCAGTTTTGTTTCTGTGCGCACGCGCGCCTCCTTTTACTTGCCAGATATGCGGAACACCGGATGTGCCGAAACGAACCGGTCGGTGTAGAGTTTATCGCCCTTGCGGATTTCAGTGGCAAGAGTCGGGCGGTGCGCCGATTCGGAAACATAGCGGAGCCGAATCTTATCAACAACCCCTTTTCCGTAGACGGCGCCCAAGGTACCGGCTATCACCATGAACGTGATTGTCCAAAGCATCTTGGTAACAAACTGTGTTATACGAGCCAGCATTGGGCCCTCCTTTTGCGAGAAATTTGTATGAACATGCCAGGCGGCATTATACCTGAAAATTTGCAAATGTCAATAACTGTTGTAATCAGCAACCGAAGAACTGAGCAGAATGCTCACTATGGGGTTAGTGCCGTAAAACGCGTGCCAGAGTATGAGCCCGCATGCCAGTGTAAATGCGCCTATTAAAAGAAGGCACAGGTACGTATTGATATTTGAGCGCAATACCGTTATTTCTTCGCGGGTTGACATACCTTTAAGTATAATCCTGACTTTTTATCGTACTGTTTTATATCCACCCGGAATACCGTCTTTGCTGAGCACTATTTGCCACAAGTGCGTGGTACGCGCCCGGAAGAGCGCCGCGCAAATATGCAGATAGTAACGCCACATGCGGTAAAAGCGTTCGCTGTACTGGTCTTTAATTTCAGGCCAACGCGCTTCAAAGTTATGCGCCCATGCAAGCAATGTTTTGTTATAGTCGGGACCGAAATTGTGCCAGTCTTCAATAGTAAACACACCGTCGATTGCTTTGCCTACAAACGCCGGCGACGGCAACACACCTCCCGGGAAGATATATTTGTCCACCCATGCATCACCCGCATAATGGCTTAAGCTCTCGCCGATGGTGTGGAGCAAAAAGATACCGTCATCTTTAAGTAAACTGCGTACCTTGGTAAAGTAGGTGCGGTAATTTTTGGGGCCGACATGTTCAAACATGCCGAGCGACACCACGTGGTCAAACGTACCTGTGGTGTCGCGATAATCTTCAAATCTAATTTCAACATCAAGCCCCTTACAACGCTCGCGCGCAAGCGCTGCCTGCTCTTTGGATATGGTAATGCCGACAACCTTGGCGCCGTACTTTTCGGCGGCAAATTTGGCAAAGCTGCCCCAGCCGCAGCCGATGTCGAGCACCGTCTGTCCTGCCTTGAGTCCTATTTTGCGGCATACCAAGTCTAACTTTTGCTCCTGTGCATCGTCCAAGTCTTTAGCGGGCATTGTCGGCGAGCTCCAGTAGCCGCACGTATACACCATCCGCTTGTCGAGCATACGCTCGTACAAGTCATTGCCGACATCATAATGCTTTTCTCCGACAATTTTAGCGCGGTCTTTATTTTGAAAGTTAAAGACCATTGCCTTCGCAATATTCCACACCATAGACATCGGCAGTATCGCGCGCTCAAGATGCGCGGCAAATATTTTATAAAAAAAGGCTTCGAGGTCGTCGGCATCCCACCAGCCATCCATATAACTCTCGCCCAGGCCCATACTGCCGCCCGAAAGCACGCGGTCATACACGCGCTCGTCATGCACCTGTATATCGTACGCGTGCGGGCCGTTTATGGTTATGCCCGCTTTTGCAAGGATTTCTTGAGCCTTTTCTTTAGATGTCATTTTTATAACTTACTGCTTATCAGCCTCGTTGGCTAGACGGGTTTTTTTGCGGGTCAATACTTTTTGCACCGCCTCTACTATGTGCGGCGTATCAAGCCCGTACTCTTTATATAATTCTAGGGCGGTGCCCGACTGCCCAAAGCGGTCGTGTACGCCGACAAACTCCATCGGCACCGGCAACTCACTTGCAAGCAGCTCGGCAATGGCGCTGCCCATGCCGCCGGCAACCTGATGCTCTTCGACCGTTACAACCGCGCCCGCGTCTTTTACTGCGGCTAAAATAACTTCCGTATCGAGTGGCTTTACGCTTGAGACGTTTATCACCATGGTGGGGATTTTAAATTCCAACTCTTTTGCAGCCATAAGCGTCTGATACAAAAGCGGGCCAGTTGCAAACAAGACCACTTCGGGTTTATGCTCGCTCTCCCAAACAATGGTTGCCTTCCCTATTGCAAACGGCGTATCGGCAGTAGTTATAATAGGCGTCTTTTCGCGCGCGAGGCGTATATACACCGGGCCGTTATGCGTCGCGGCTGCGAGCGTTGCTTTGCGCGCCTCTTCTGCATCACATGGATACAGCACCGTCATGTGCGGCTGCACACGCATTAAAGCCATGTCTTCTAAGGCCTGATGTGTTGCGCCGTCGGGCCCGACCGACAGCCCCGCGTGCGCGCCGGCGATTTTGACACCGACATTATTTAAACTTATGGTGGTGCGGATCTGCTCGTTGTTGCGGCCGGGGCTAAACGCGGCGTACGAAGTAATAAAAGGAATTTTGCCGTACGCGGCTAAACCGCTTGCCACGGTAGCCAAGTTTTGCTCGGCCACGCCCAACTCTATGTACCTTTCGGGATACTTTTCTTTAAATGCCAATGTACGGGTACTTTCGGCCAAGTCGGCACAAAGCACCACGACGTTTGGATTACTTTCGCCGAGTTCCAGTAGAGCTTTACCAAACCCGTCGCGCGTTGCAGCTGCAGGCAAATCTTGTTGAGCAAAAGTCTGGCCCGACCCAGACGGGAGATCCGAGGACTTTTGAGCAAGAAGATTTGCCTGCAGCTTAAGTTCTGAGTTCAACATATATTTACTGGTGTTCGCTTTCTATCTTGCCTTTGAGCGTGCGCAGCTCTGCCAAAAACTTTGTGGCCTCTTCTTTGGTGGGCGGTTTGCCATGCCACAGGTAGTCATACTCTATTTCTTTAACGCCTTTGCCGGGCACCGTGTGTGCGATTATTACGGTTGGCCTTTCAGTAATTGCTTTAGCCTCATTAACGCAGTCAATAAACGCGGCGATGTTGTTGCCGTCGCACTCAAGCACATGCCAGCCAAACGCTTCGTACTTGGCGCGCATGCCTTCCAGTGGCATCACGTCTTCGGTAAGGCCGTTGATTTGGATATTATTGCGGTCGATTATGCCGGTGATATTTGAAAGTTTGTTGGCGCCGATAAACATTGCCGACTCCCAAATATTGCCCGCGTCGTGCTCGCCGTCTGACATGGCGCAATAGATATGAAATTTCTTGCCATCCATACGTGCGCCATATGCCATGCCCGCTGTCTGGCCTAAGCCGGAGCCCAGCGGCCCCGACGTAGTCTCGAGCCCCGGCAAACGCACGCGCTCGGGGTGGCCCTGCAAACGCGAACCAAATTTGCGGAGCGTCAAACATTCGGCAACATCAAAGTAACCCGCGTGCGCCATAGCCGCGTAGCGCACCGGCACAATGTGTCCGTTGCTTAAAATTAAACGGTCCCTCTCTTCCCATCCGGGATTTTTGGGGTCGTGATTTAAAATATTGAAGTAGAGCGCGGCAAAAATGTCGGCCATACCCATGGGGCCCGCCGTGTGCCCGCTGCCTGCAGCCACAAGCATCTCGATAATAGTCTCGCGAATGGCCTCGGCTTTAAGCTCAAGCTCTTTTAGTTTTTCTTCCGTGAGCATTTGCTCTTATTATATCCCATTTGCCAGCGCCTCAAGTTCTGTAACTGCCTGCGCAGGATCATCAGCGCCAAACACCGCCGAGCCCGCAATTAAAAACTGCGCGCCCGCCTTTACCAACTCAGGAATAGTATTTTTATTAACACCGCCGTCTACCTGCAGCGGCAAGTCGGGGTATCGCGCGTGTAATCGCTCCAGCAAATGCAACGCACGTCGGTCAAACGGCTCGCCCTGGCGGCCGATTGTGGCAATACCCATCACCTGCACATAGTCGTACTGCGCTTCAAACTGCTCCAGCTCTTCGGGCTGCGCATCGCACATAAGCGCCACGCCAACTTGTATCGAAATGGCGCCGCTGTCCTCGCGCAGGTCAACCAAATGCTGCACTGCCGTAATTGATCCCGGGCTTCGCGCATGCACCAAAATATGCGAGGCGCCCGCGTGGACATAGTCCATTACCCTTTCGGCCGGGTCATTGATCATCAAATCAAACTCATAATTGAGTTCGCCCCAGTGCGGCAGGCCCTTTTCCTGGCTGACAATTGTTTTAAAAGTATCTGCATCGTGATACGGCCAGGTTGCTTTGTGCAAAAACGAACCCTGCGCATACACACCGTCGACAATATCAACCTGCACACGCTTTGCATGGCCGGCAATCTGCAGCACATTGCTCTCGAGGTCGTGCAAACTTTTGGGCAGCACAGCCGGCACAACTTCGATTTTCTTTTGGATATCTTTACGCGCGTACGGATCAAACATATTAGTTGAGTTTGCCAACACGGCGCATGTGACGCTCTTCGTTGCTAAATGGCGTTTCAATCCACAGTAAAACCGCTTCTTTAGCTTCGTCCTGCGACAAAAAGTGTGCGCCGAGACTAAGTACGTTGGCGTCGTTGTGTTGGCGGCTTAGTGTAAGGATTTCTTTATTTACTCCGTAGTACACGGCTGCACGCACGCCATTAACGCGATTACACACCATTGCCTCGCCCTGGCCCGAGTAGCCTATTGCAATACCAAAAGATTCTTTGTCGTCGGCAACAGCACGCGCAAGCGGCGCAATAGTGTCCGGGTAGTCATCGGCCAGCTCGTAATTGTGCGGACCCAAATCTTCGACCACATATCCCCGCTCGCCCAAAAAAACAGCGAGTGCCGACTTGAGCTCAAACCCCGCATGGTCCGAAGCCAAAAATACCTTTTTCATATTAGATTAATTTCCCGGCGGCTTTTACATGGCGCACCAGCGTGTGGGTGTACCCCATTTCGTTGTCGTACCAGGCCATTACTTTAACCAGGTTGCCGCCGATGACTCGCGTAAGCCCCAAGTCGGCAATCGAGCCAAACTCCGAGCCGATGATGTCGCTCGAAACCAGCGGCTCTTCGGTAACACTAAAAATCCCCTGCCAGCCTTTGGACGCAGCTGCGTCTTTGAGTGCTTTGTTTACCTCTTCGACCGTAGTGTCGCGCTTGGCAATAAACGTAATGTCGGCGATTGATCCTGCCGGCACCGGCACGCGAAGTGAAATGCCGTCAAACTTGCCCTTGAGTTGCTCGTACGCCTGCGTCACGGCAATAGCTGCGCCGGTTGACGTTGGCACAATGTTTTGCGCGGCGGCGCGGCCTTCTTTTACATCCTTTTTAGCGGGACTGTCTACCAAACTTTGGCTCGCGGTGTAGCCGTGCGTAGTGCTGAGAACCGCCTTCTCTATTCCTACTGCCGCGTCGAGTATCGCGATGATGGGGCTCGCAGAGTTGGTCGTGCACGATGCGTTGGATGAAAGCTTAGAGTCTTTGAGCTTTTCTTCGTTGACGCCCATTAAAACAGTAACGCCGCTCACTGTTACGCCTGCTTCATCGGCGCTGCTTTTAGCGGGTGCCGAAATAACAACGCGCTTGGCGCCGGCGGTGATGTGCGCATTGGCTTTGGTAAAGTCGGTAAAAAATCCGGTGGACTCTACCACTACGTCTACGTGTAAATCCTTCCAGGGCAAATTGGCAGGATCCTTTTCCTGCAAAAAGTGCGCTTTATTTTTGCCGATGGTAATTACCTGCTCGCCCGCTGCAACCTCAAACTTGGCGGTGCGGTACACGGTGTCGTACTTTAAAAGGTACGCAAGATTTTTAACATCGCCCAGATCATTAATAGCGACAATTTCGATATCGCTGTCTTCTGCTACTGCGCGGGCAAAGCATCGCCCGATGCGGCCAAAGCCGTTGATTGCAACTTTTAGTGACATATACCATTAAGTATATCTCAATTTATCTCCCGAAGTAATTGTCTACTGCTCCTGAAAGCTCGGCGTAACTCCCACATTAGTACTGAGCGACACGGTGCCGCAGGTCAAAGTAAATGTCGTATTTTTGGTAACGGCAGTGGTAGTAGCTGAACCCTGCACGCCGCTGACCGGTGAAATAGGACCGCTGTTGTAGCCGTTGGTACCCGTGATGGTGCATGACGCGGGAGGATTGGTGACGGTGTATTTAAGTACTGCGGTGTTGCCGCTGCGTACGCGACCCGGGCCAAAGAAGCTGCCGATGGATATGGGCGGTGGTGCTATAACTGCGCACGCGCTACCTGTCCAGTAGTAACCGCTAGGCACACACTGACCCTGTTGCGTCACTGAATTAAGGCATGGTGATGCGGGCGCAACCGACTGGAATCCTGAAATATCACCGCACATATCGTTGACAGTAACCGGTACTGAACAGGCGTTGGTGCCGCCAAGACCATTAACGGTCATGGTAAAGACTGTGGGTGATGCGGTAATAGGCTGCGAACTGGTGGAAGTTTGAGAAGTTGATACGCTTCCTACTCCCTGATCAATAGTTGCACTCGTTGCATTTGAAGTAGTGTACGTAAGAGTTGCCGCGCTGCCGTAGTTAACACTGGAAGGTGCGCTAAGTGTGCAGCTCGGTACCGGGGCTGTAACGGTTACGTTGACTGTCTGTGCTTTTGTCCAAACACCGCCTTGGAAATACCAAAAACTGTAGGCATAGGTGCCGGGCGTAGTGTATACGGGTGTGGTGGTGTAGGTATCGTTGTATGCAATTTTAACAATGCCCGAGCCGCCGGTACCGCCGGCCCAGGT
>Ga0134126_10011290_pt1 | contig 11267 bp, 4 predicted proteins | sample KB31752_FD_96881 | JGI IMG/M metagenome (GOLD analysis project Ga0134126, IMG submission 96881) | Terrestrial soil microbial communities with excess Nitrogen fertilizer from Kellogg Biological Station, Michigan, USA - KB3-175-2 | ecosystem: Environmental > Terrestrial > Soil > Unclassified ... | reverse complement strand
GCAAAACCCGGTTCGCCGCGTCAAGATTCATATTGGTTTTGATGCGGGTATTGTTGTTGGCCGTCGCGGCGGGATTCGCATGCGCCAGATAGGTCGTGATCGGCTGATTGGTGAAATTGTACAGCATGGTCAGCGTATCCCGGCCGCCTTTATAGTTGTCAGCCTGGGTCTGTACGACGCGGGCCCGGTCATCGTAGAACGTGGCCGTCTCGAGCCACTGGCCCTGTGTCAGGTCATTGGGGTTTTCGATAACCCGCACCTTCCTACCGGTCGGAAGACCGATTGTCTGTACAGCCTGATTGTCGGCAAACGCAGGAAGCGATTCGGCATGTTGGCTCGTGCCCGGATCCAACAAAGCATTATAAGTTGTAGTGTATTGTTTATCCGGAGTCTTGGCATAGTCATCGTAAAAGGTCATGGTCAGCCCGATGAAATTATTCCCCGGCGGAAGTGCTTTATCTACGATGTTCAGGGAATCGACAAAAGCGGTGCCCGTTGTCGACCCGGTTACAATTTCTGACGTAAAATCAACGGTATCCGGAGTGCCAAATCCATTGTCCCATATAATGGAATCCAAGGCTTGCCTGTCTCCATTTTCCGTCGGATCGAGCAGGTCGAGACTCGCCGGCAGGCTGCTGATCGTCGAACCGGAGATACTGACCTGACTCATGCTACTGCTGCCTGTATTCGCAGTCACATACGCCTGTAATTGGTTCGGCGTTCCGCTAAAATTGATCATTCCGGTAGCGTTGCTTCGGTCTAATCCGTCATATAGGGTCGTCATCCATTGGCTCCGTCCGCGCATATTCGCATCCTGTGTAAAGACCAACCGGTCCCGCTGATCATAGATCATATACACCCACCCCGCGCCAGGTACCTTCTTCGCGCTCATTCGCATTCGGCTGTCATATTCATAACGGTAACAAAGCTCATTGATACTGGTAGTATCGGCATTCAGGTTCCAGCCATTCCCATAGGCAACATGCAATGCTTTTGGCGACAGGACGAAACGCAGCTGGTTCAGATTGTCGTAGACATAGTAGGTGCTTAGCCAGCCACTATACCCGGAGAAATCAGTAGCCACCATCCCAATCTGCACTTTCTTCAGGATAACCAATCCGTCCTTGTCCTTGTATTCCACAACCGAATGCCCCTGTTCATCCGTCGTAACGTTCTTGGTAAGCTGACCGGCGGCATAGTAACCTCCTGAAGTAGGAATATTTGTCGCGATATCGTTATCCACATAGGTTAACGTGTCCGAGCTAATATTCCAGATCACCGCGCTATCTGACGCGCCGTTCACCATGTATTGCATTGATACCCCTACGCTGTCCCCAGCCCAGCTGTTCCCGGGGGCCATCGTCATCAATACCCGATTGAGTGGCGACGCCTCGTAAACCGTGTGCCCATAATATGCGCGTTCACCAGTGTATGCAGGCTGTTGAGATGGATAGATATTCTGATAAAAATTGTTCTGGTCGGTAAAAGGATCCTGTTTCAAGCTTCCGTCGCTGGTATTGCCGGTACTGGATACATAGGGAAGATATTTATACACTTCCCTGCCGAACGCGTCATAGACAACCGGGGTCACAACGTCGACCGGACTTCCACCCGGCGTGATCTGACGCTGGACCGTCTGCAACGGTCTGCCAAGACCGTCAAAATAATGCATCGTTTCCTTCACATCCACATACCCGGCCGTCGCGAACTGGATCGTGTCGGTTATCCTGCCCATCCCGTCCCTTTCCCGTACGAAATTCACCAACGGGCTCTGGCCGCTAACCATATATCCCGACGGAGCGGGAGCCACCGAGTCTGCGGCAGCCGGTACTTGTGTCCGGGTCCCCGGTTTATTGGACGGCTGTGCGACTCCCGTGCTCGCCAGTGCTGACACAAGGGATAGGGAAACCAGCCGTCGAATGATCGCGTACTTACGCATGGGTTATGGGTTATGGTTACTTTTTAGTCCGGATCATTGCCTTCAGTTCATCGACCTCCTTTTGGAGCGTTTCCAAATGTGCACTTTGCTCGGTCAGCTGACGATTCTGCTGCGTTAGTGTCTTGTTTTCCCGGATAAGATAGAGAGTCAGCTCTTCAATCTTTTTAAGCTGAGCCGCCTGCTGGTCTCCGATATCGATGCCATCCCGCTCAACCTCCGGTGCGCTGGAAATGCCGGGTAAGTGATGGTGTTCGATCAGGTATTTTTCCAGGTCATCCAGTCCGGGCAGAACATAGGTCTTCTTAAAGACATAATCCGGCCAGGTCCCCGCCGTCTTTACCTTTGCCTTCGTGAATATGGCCGTGCCGTTCACGGCCAGCAGATAGCCATAGGTGTTCTTCGTACCAATGCCGATGGTGCCATCCTTCAGGATGGTCATTCGCTCCACATTATTCGTTCGAAAAGACAACCGGTTGCTATCAACAGTGCCCACAAAACTGCTGTCTCCGCTCGTGGCAATATTGCCCGTGGTTGACCAGAAATAGTTGAGGGACTGCACCCCGACATTCACGGATGCGGTTGCAATCGTCCCGATCGCGTCCGTCGCCTTTGCCGTGATCTGATAGCTTCCGGGATCAGGATCCGTCCAGGTCATAGTATAGGGGGAGGTATCGTCCTCCCCGATCTTGACCGTGTCGGCATAGAACTCGACCTTCGCAATCGTGCTGCCGGTTTCCGATGCCGTTGCGGAGATAATGAAATTGCCGCCTTCCGACTGGACAATGCCATTGGTGGGTGCGGTCACTGCGATTACAGGTACCCCCACATTAGCAGAGCCCGGGAAGATCTGTACACCGCTGATAAAACTGAACGAAGCAGTGCTTGTCGCATTCACGTAGATCCAGATCGCACCGTTAGAATCCGGTTGTACATGTGTAAAAGTAACCCCTTGCGTAGTGTTGTTGTAGGTATTCAATTGCTGGCTGCCGACCACGCTGGCGCCGGCCACCGTGTACTGCGTGTTGCCGGTATAGTATTTATCGCTACCAGTCATTCGCAGGATATAGGTACTGTCCTTATTCAGCCCGCTGAGCTTCAGCTGGGGCAGCGCCGCATTATACAAAGCCAGGTTATAACTGGAGCCATTGTATTGCAGCCAGCTATTCTGCATTATTGCGTCCGGAAAATAAGCGCCCGGCGAGGCACCGCCGAAGTTATATTCGTTGGAAGGCACACTATTCGGAGCCCAATTCGACGCTCCGATAGAGCTTATGGTAATGCCGCTTACCGTCGCTGTCTGCGCCCCTGAATGCGGATCGCCGGACAGATTATGCCAGCCGGATACCGTGCTGGGGCCGCCAAAACTAAACTGGGCGAGCTGAGCCATGGCCTCATTAAAGGCGCTCAGCGTAAGCAGCAGAAATACCCATAACGACTTTTGCATATTGATCATATTGATTGCTTGTATTCGGTTTATTAAATTATTGTATCACTCCGTCCATATAGATCGTCCAACCCTTGCCATCCAGTAAGGTCACAGCCGCATTGCTCGCGCTCGTTCGTCCGCCCCCGTCCGACCAGATGACCAGCACACCATTGCTCACATTCGGCCCCGCACCCGTGGCTATTTGGTTAATGATGTTATCTGAGACGGATGCCGGGATAGGGGTCAGGCTGCCATAGCCGTCGTGATTGCCGGCAGCGACGGCGAAAGTCTGTAGATGCTTCAGGGCTGATAGATCTTCCCGGTTCCAATGATCATCCGATATTTCGAGGAAATTAAGTTGAGTGAAATAGGTGTTCCAACCCGATTTCAGACGACTGATCTTGAAAGTCGTATCGTATACTCCGGAGGAAGCATATCCGCCAAAGCTGGTCGATATGGCCTGAAGACCCGGATTATTTTTCATGAAGTCCTGGGCAAAGCTGACGTTCCGGCATTGCGTTCTTCCGCCATCACCGGTGTTCAGATTGAACGAACCAAAAGACGTGATGCTATTCCAATTGTAAATGCTATCAAATGTCAGGGCGCTCGCCTGTTGCATGGAAGAGAACTTGCCCCAGGTAGTATGCTGTGGGAAGTATCCGCGCAAATGACTCGCCTTATTCAGGCTCGTGGCCGGGTTATTCGCATTATCCAGTCCAATGATCTCATTGCCGTCGTTATGATAGATGGTAATGGTTTTCAAACTGGTGTCCGGATAGGTGTGTACGATGTACCCGGATTGAATACTCGTATTGGGCGCAAGACCGGCGGTATCAGTTGCAGAGGTCGGGTACGTCATACCCGTGCCATCTCCAAAATCCACATAAGCGCCGCTATTTAGCATGATGCCATCCAATACATTCCAGGGGAGGTCCCATTGATAATACCTGCGTCCCGTAACGCCAGACGGTAAGGTTTGCCCTGTATTAAGCGTAATATTGAAATGCAGCGAGTCATTCCCGACGGCTAAAGTACCAATACGCGAATCAGCCGTATCACTGTTCCAAAGACCCACAAAATCGGTCGGCCCGTGTGCATTACCCAACAGTTTATCATGTATATCGAAAACTCCCACCGGGTATCCTATGGAACCAGCACCGTTAGCCGTCTGCATGGCGATGGCATAACAGCCACTGCCGCAGTTCTGCGTTCCCTGGTACTGATAGTCGAAGGATTTCAAAATGTTATAATCCTGATCTCGGATACGTTTCAATCGCGACAAACCGTCATATTCGTAATAGGAAATCCGATTACCTGCATCCGTCTGGCTGGTTATTCCGATCAAAGGATCATAAGTATAGGTCGTCATTTGCGCGGTGGCAGGGTAGAGTCTAAGCTCGTCGATTGTTCCGGTGCTGCTCACCGATATGGTAGATTGCCCCGTGACCTTGTGCACATAGAACGTCCAGCCGGGTGATCGGAAATTGATTGTTTTGCCTTGGTGGGGATATCCCAAAATTGTTCCGGGTATATTATATGCACCATTCTGAGACCAATAGGAAACAACATAGGTAGTGGCAGAGTCAAGACCGGATTTGGATAGCGTACCACCTTGATAGGAGTTCCGGCCGGCGATAGCCTGCATGGTATCGACAGATCCACCGACAATGGACCAATTGCCGGTACCATCGGTTTCGAAACTGGTAAAGGCCACGCTGGCGGAATCCGCATTGGTTGCCTGAGCGATGAGGTACATATGGTGGTAATCCCAGATATCCGCCTGCTTCCTGCCATAGGTCTTATATTGCTCCGAGATTTTGCCTGCGGTAGTATACCGGGAGAAATCCACCCGCTCTTCCGGAGAATTGTTAAGGGTCTGCACGACATAATTCGATGGAAGGACCAAGCCATTTCCGAAAATATGATAGTTAGCATTGAGCAGAAAGGTCTGGGTCCCACCGCGGCTTACCTGTTGTTGCAACACCGGCGATAAAATATGTTGGGCGACCATGTTTTGACGAGCGGCCTCAGCGTCCCCACTTAACGTGAGATCGCTGGGATAGTAGTTGTGAATCGTCTCGGTACGGCCATCGCTCAGGCCCCTGGATATCTGTGTAGGAAGTGCATGGGTCTTATTGGCATATTGGGTAGCCACATCTTGCTCGACATAGCTTACCCCGTTGCCATCATAGGTTAGCGTTCGGACGCTGTCGGCATAGACCCATTTCCGATAAAGGAGATATTCGGATACATCATAAGCATCCACTTCTGATTCATTGGGTGGATCGTTCTTGCAGTTCGGTTGGTATTTCTTGTTCGTTACAAATGCCGGGTAAGAAGTGCTCACCGTTGAATCATCATTATAGTGTGTGTAAATTTGCTTCACCGGAATAAAAGTCCCCGACTGATTCCTGAACACGCATTGATAGGTTTCCTGGCCGCTTATCCAGTCAAAGCTTGTCAACGGCGCACCCAGGATAACGTCGCCCAGCACCGGACTGCTTAGATTGTCCGGGTTTATAAAGAAATCATGACGAGTGCCGCCGTTCTCGAAATTGTCGCCCGAGCTTTCGTATACTTTACTATAGCAAACCGGCGTTCCGGAATACAAATAGATCGTATTCAACGAGTTCGAGTACATGCTGTAATAATAGAAGTTAGTAAACTCACAGCTGGTTGGCGGATTGGAACAATGACAATCTCCAGCGTTGCAGGACACGTAATCGAACAACGGTTTTTGATAAACGGGTTGCTGGATGAATGAGCCGGATGAAGCAGTATCATTGGGGCGATTATAGTAGTAATGCTTGATAGTGGGCTGGGCGTAGGGGTCGCCTTGAGTGATCAGTTTCTGAACCCGAACCCCGCCGACCGGCTTATTCACCCAGTGCGTGATCGGAGTATCTGGAATATACTGGAGGAGAACCGCCCCGGCGACTCCCGCGCCGGAAACAGTCACTTTAAGCTGGTAGTCGTGCCCTGCCGACAGGGTCCACGGTTCATCAGCATTATCACCCGTACCGAGCGTTTGAGAAAACACCTGAACACCACTCGCCTCATCGGTTAAGGAAACGGTGGCTTTGTCGTGTATGGCATCCGCCGTATGACCAGGGAGAAGCTGACAACTGCCCGTGATTTCAGTCGCCTGATCGAAGTAAACATGAAAAACCGGGGTTGTGTCGGTAACAGGCGGCCCTAATTGATCGCTTTCGCCGGTAACGGTTTCTGCAATCGGATCCTCGTAAATAGGTTGATTGACATACACAGTATTACTTTCATACACAATAGAGTCCTGGCCTCCGGTAGGATAAACGATTTTGCTAAGCATCCCCTTGGAAGCGTATGAGACGTCGGTGCTACGATCCGCAGTAGCTAACGGTAGGGCCAGCCTCCATGTCGGATCGTCCGGACGCGGGATCATTGTATTGTTATTCTTTCCATTGAAAAAGCCATAGTCATCCTGTGCGTAGGAAAGACGCGGGGCAAGGCCGCCCGGATCGTTGTAGGAAAATCTGTAATTCTTGCTGAGCGCACCGTCCGGGCTTTCTTCAGAAAAAGCAGTAAGGAAGGGCCGGTACTGTAACGTGCTGTCTTCGTCACTGTAAGAGTTCATAAAGTGCGTCGCCTTGATCTGCTGATATTGAAGTGTAAAGACCTTGCAGGGACTGGTCGCACCGGGCTGGTAAACTTTTATGCCGGTCAACAGGCCATCGCTCATATCGATGCGCTGGCCGTATTCAAACTTGATACTACCTCCTCCGGTGCTGCGGATTTCTGCAAGGTCCTGGCCGGAGGTCTGAAGCCAACTGAGACAGGTGGAGTTTTGCACCGACGGGATGGGAATATTGTCGAAACCATCACATGGTGGCGGAGTATATTGCGAATTATATTGAAAGATAGATTGACTAATCCCGACCTTGTAATTAGATCCACTTGAGGAGTAAATAAAGCTCACCGTATCATGGTTGGGATGAATGATCCTGGACAAATACCAGGCAGTGGTCAGGAATTGAGGCACCTGATGTCCGCAATCCTGCTGCCTTTTGCCGGTTGTCTCCATTGCCGAATCGTTGTCGAAACAATATTGAACGCCATCGACCGTCGTGAACTTGAAGGTTAAATTTGAATTCGCATCGAATGCACTTTCGATCTTAAGCCCTGAATGGGTCAACAAAATGGGATTGAAGGAGCTATCCAGGATAAACTTGCCACTATTCCCGTTAAAATTAAAGCTGAACAGGTCTGGTTGCGCATCGGCCGTGCCACCCACACCGACGCAAAGCGCATCGATCATATCTATATCCGACCGGGAAGAAAACCCGGTAGGGATGGTCCGCGTGGCTTTATCATCCGGCCTTCCCATCACCGTACGCGTGATCACTCCCCCCGCTTCGAGGCTCCAGCCGGTCCCCACCCTGCCGGCAATTTCATCTATCCGGGTGCCATTAGAGGAATACCTTAGCGAAATGGGAACGGTGATATTGGTGGATTTATACTCGTATATCGGAATTCCGGTATTGATCATGCCGGACGATAAATTAGTGTTCAGCCCGCCAAACTTGCCAAGCGAAGCGGCATTGGGGGAAGGAGGCAAAATGTCGACGACCTGCGTGTAGTTTGATACGTTCGGATCGGCCGACTGGGCTGATAGCTCCTTGCTTCCAGCAAATGCGATCAGGCAAATCAATATCCGAATTGTGCTGCTTTTCATCTTATCAACCTATTTTTTGTATATCTTTTGTCTTTCCTTTTAGGCATGAATAGCCCCCTGTCTTCAGAAATCGCACCTTTTCATCAGCGCCACACATAGCCGATTCGAAAAATGAAAGGCTGCGTCCGTGGCACCTGCTGATAGCTCAAAAAATCCCATAGCAACTGCAGCTGTGTCTTCTTGAACACCCTGCTCTTCATCGACACCGTCTTACTTAGGCCAACAAGTCCACTCCTCGTCCAATATTGCAATTGTTTTAGCTGCTGGTAAGAAGTGAACGGCGTTGTATAGTTATATTCGAAACCGCCCGTTGCCGATAACCCGCCCTTAATGGCTATCTGCACGAACGAGCGCAGCCCAACTCCCTGCCCGGTAATGGCGATATGCCGGATATCGCTGCCCCAGCCCATTTTATAGCTCGCGCCGAGACCTACGACATTAGAATGCCCAAGCTTGTAACCCAGAGACAGTCCGAGATCCGTCACAATGGGATAATAATATTTGTTGTGCGTCGTCTGGAAATTGACGCCGTATTCCAACCGGTGCCAAAGGGTCTTTGTCTTCTGATCGTTTGGCCGGAAGTCAGGCGCATCGGCCGGTGTGCTGCCTGCTCCCAACTGACCAAGCTTGTTTTTATAACTGTCCAGTTGCGACTGCGCAGATTGCAGCTTCGACTGCAGCGTTCCCACCCCTCCGTCACCGCCAGCCATCGTCTGTCCCTGCACCTGCTGCGCCACCTGGCTGTGGGTTTGTAGTCCCGGAATCGCCTGCGCCGTTCCACCGCCCCCCGCACCGCTGGGAAGCTTGAAGAGCCCGCTGAGCTGTGAATTGTTTTTCATAAACACCTGATACGCTGGCAACCGGCTCACAACGCCGAGTGCCTTTTGTTCCAGCCGGTCCGGCTCGTTCAGCATTTCCTGGTATTGCTTAACCTGCTCTGAATAGTAGTAGGCATCCTTACTGATCCCCGAATAATAGCCTCTCATCATGCCCTGCAGATTGGCATGCTGGGAAATATATTGGCTGATCTGCTGACGGCGTTGTTGAATAAAGAGTTTCGCCTGACCGGCCATCTGTATCTTGGCCTGAAACGCCTGCAGCTGGCTAAGCGCAGCTTGCCGCCGCACGCCACCCGGCAACAGTTTCGGGTTCTGCCTGAGGAAATGCAGCTCAGCCTGTAAAGAGTCCGCGTAGGGCCGATACTGTCCGCTGAGAGCTTGATGAGCTTTGCCCGTGTCTGATTTAAGCCGTTGGATCAACGCGGCATACTGAGCGGCCGACCCGGCGAATAACCGCTGAGCACCGACCGAATCGACAGAAATTAGCTTTCGTTGCAATTGCTGTTCGCGGCGGGACATCCTGTCCAGGTATTTCTGCGTTTGAGCGCCCAGATCGTTGTTGAGCCCCGATAATTTGGATTGAAGCCTGGCAAACAACCGTGAAGGGTAGTTCAACAGAGGGCCTGATACCGAATCCACCACTTGGGCATAAGAAATGTTGAGGGAAAGGCAAAGCAATGCCGCCCCGCACAAAGCCGGAATTTTTTGCATATAGCCGGAATAGGTTGAAAGACTAGCGTCGGATTACCGGACGTCAGCCATTACAAAAAAGCTCTCGGAAATGAACACTGGTCGTGTCGGAAAAAGGCGGGGCGCGTAGCTGCTCCCGCGCGAGGGGGTTGTATTCTCTCATGTAGCAAGCGGTTTTAAGGTATCGTGGAATTAGGCTTAGAGAAAAAGAGAAGGGCAGGAATTCTATTAGAACGAAGTAAACGAAAACTTTTAGAATTTCCAAGAGCGCTGCGCATTAGGCACAGTCAAAACGCATACGCATGTCGTTTACGCTGCAGTATTTTCTCATCGAATTACCGCGCCTAAGATCTATTCCGCGTGTCGAAATCGTTGATAGACGTGTCGATTTCGTGTACAACTGTGTCGGGAAAGGAAATGACCGAATAGGACGTTTTGTAGTTAAGATATTATAGAAAATATAGTGAAACCACCTAGGCGCCGTCTACAGAAAAGCCACTGAAGTATTCGTCTTTCCAATCATCCCCCCTGGCCCCTCCCTTTTCTCCCATCTGGCCCCACGATCCCCCAATACAAAACCCGACATTTGTCCCATAAACCCACCAACATGCTCCGCCAAATCGCACAACTCTATCTCCGTCTCGCCGCAGGCATCGGTTTCTTCGTACTCGGCCTCGACCGCCTCGGCGCCTGGGGTCCCTACGGTAAACCCTGGGTCAGCTGGGGTGACTGGAAACACTTTTCTATCCGCGCTCACGAGCTGATGAGCTTTCTGCCCTATAATGTCGCGGAAACCTTCGCCATGATCGCAACCTTCGTCGAAGTGACCGGCGGCTTCCTCCTGGTAATCGGTCTGTTCACGAAACAAGCGGCCCTGGCCTGCAGCGCCCTGACCCTTTGCTTCTCTATCGCCATGGCCATCACCGACGGCATCACTTCACCCATGAACTATTCCGTCTTTACCGTTAGCGCAGCCTGTCTGCTCCTGGCAAGCCTCGGCGAATACCGTTACAGCCTCGACGGCCTGATCGCTAAAAAACGACTACCTTAAAAAGTAGAAAACACCCATGACGCGTCGCCCCTCACCCGAGAATCAACCCTGCCAATTCCTCCCACCCCCTCACCACTTCCTCCCTCCCCAATAACCTCGCGATCGAAGTATAAATATCCCCCACAGCTAAACCCTCCCCTCGCATATACCGAATAGAAGTCGCACCCGCGGATTTAGACAACTTCTCCCCGCCGCCGCCAACCAATAAAGAATGATGATAAAAAGTAGCCTCGCGAAACGCCTCCGCACCCGGCACGCATAAAGCCAGATGTTGTTGCGCCAGCGTCGAAGGCCAAAGATCCGCACCCCGCACGATCAGGTCCACGCCAAAATGCAGATCATCCACCAGCGATGTCAGCTGGTATGCCGGAAAACCATCCTTTTTCCTCACCACAAAGTCCGTCATTTCGATAGGCAATACCTCCCCGACCATACCACGATCCCACGTCTTCACATGCAACGATAAAGATGCCGAAGTCCTCAACCGCCAGCTCACGCCCGGATCATCCAACGATAACCCCCGATCCCTGCAAGTCCCCGGATAAATCCCATCCCGTAGATCCGAACGGCTGCACGTACACCCGAACACCAACCCGCTCCTGCGCAAAGAT
>Ga0134126_10011288_pt1 | contig 11267 bp, 10 predicted proteins | sample KB31752_FD_96881 | JGI IMG/M metagenome (GOLD analysis project Ga0134126, IMG submission 96881) | Terrestrial soil microbial communities with excess Nitrogen fertilizer from Kellogg Biological Station, Michigan, USA - KB3-175-2 | ecosystem: Environmental > Terrestrial > Soil > Unclassified ... | reverse complement strand
GAACCCCGTCGAGGTGGCCGAGGCCACCGTGGCGAAGCCCCCCACCAGGCCTCCGGCCATCAGCCCCGCGGCCGCCGCTCCGGCCAGGACGGCCCGTAGGCGTCCGGGTGGTCTGCGGACTGTTTGGCGGCCTGCGCTAAAGATCCTGCTTGCCATCTTCATTCCCGAGACCCTCCCCCTCACGCAGCGCTCCACGCCGTTGAACTCTGGCATCTTTACATGACAACTGAGAACAGCAAAGTGAAAATGAGCCTTTCTTCACGATCCATGGCAGCAGCATCATCTACCCCTCTTCATCTGATCCGACGTCTATCTCCGTCGGCGACCCCACGGCTTCGCGAAAACACCTAGCGAATCCTGCACAAACAGGGCCGGCGCCCACCGAACTAGCTTCGGGAGCGCTGGAGGGAAGCAGTGCACGCCCGGGCTCGGATTCAGACGACGCGGCCTAGTTTCCATCTCGTGAGACACGATATAAGAAATCGTCGTATTCCTTAATAATCCTAGTAACTCTCAATTGGATATTGGATATTCCGTTTTTGAGTGTTGACACCCACTGATTACGCATGTTTACCTGACTGATAGGGCCATATGGGTACACCATTGGTTCGAATAGCACAGAGAAATCACTCCAAATAGAGAAGAGGGGTATAATGTCGAAAAAGCTTCGACTGTTGGCCATCAGCGCCGCAGCCATCATTCCCGCCATGGGTGTTGTTTCGCTCGCAGGTGTTGCAGGCGCTGCATCTGGCGTCCACGGTTCTGCAACACTGGCCGGCGACAAGATCGTCCTGACATCGTGGTCGCTGGTAGCCGGTGCGGGTGGTTTCCACGCCACGGGAACAACGACACCGACAGCACTGACAGCCACCATCAGCGGCAATCCCACGGCTTCCGGGACAAACTTCAACGTGTCCAATGTGACCGTCAGTATTCCTGCAGCCTCTTGCACGGTGACTATCCCGTCCCTGACCCTGACCAAGGCCGGGACTAACCACTACACCGGTTCGACGACGATCGTCACGGGTGACTATGGGTCGGGTTGCACCAGCAAGCCAACCGGTTCGGCCACCGTTTCACTGACACCATAAACATCATCAAATAGCGGGTTCAGCGTGGCCACGGGTCTCTTTAGGCCCGTGGCCACGCTGTATTTGGCTCAACGCCGACCAGCCGTGGATGGTAATCCCGGAGTGGAGCAGCAGGCGGAGCCGGTAGTTGTCGACGTGCCATCCCGTGGGCGTTCCTCCAGAGCGAAGGGTCATCAGGTTCTGGGCGGTCGCTCTTTGCGTTGATCCCTCCGGTGACAGAAAGGAAGAATCTCGCCTTCCTGCCCAGACCGTCCGGGCCACGCGGTCGAGCTCGGCCACTCGCTTGCGGGGCCGCTGTTCTCTTCTTCGGGCGGCTGGCCGAGCTCGTCCTTCGCTCTCGGTCCCTGGCCGGTTCGCCGGCGGTCCTGTTCTGCGTACACCCAGTTGCCCGGCGTCAGGACGACGACCCCCGAGACCGACTCATAGACTCGCGGCAACCGCTCACCTTTCAAGCGCCGGAACTGCGCAGCCTTCGAGCGCCGTCGTCAGACAGGACCGAACGGCGACCAGACCCTATTGTCGGCGTACAACTACTGATGTCGTTTCACATACGGGCTGACGTGTCGCTGCCCCGTACGGGCTGATGTGCCGGTCAGCGGCAGCAGCATCCACCAGTTGATCTCGGGGTGAGGGTCATCCTCCGAGCTGCAGGCTCCAACCGACAGCTCAGGAGGATGACCACCCCCATGTTGCTCCCTCAGGAGGAACGGATGGAATTGCGCGCCTATCGGGCGCTCCGTGCGGCTGGGGCGACCTGGCCGAGGGGCGGGTGGAGCGCCAGGTGCGCATCGTCCGGGACAACGTGTCCATGGGCCGCACCTTCACCGGTCCGACGGACATGGACGCCGCCTTCGCCGAGTGGCTGCCCCGTCGTCGGGGCGAGGTCCACCGCAACCCGCGGCGAGGTCATCGCGGTGCGGGCCTTGGCCGACCGGGCCGCCCTCGGTCCGCTCCCCGCTCGTCCCTACGTCGTCTGCGAGCGCCACCTGCGCACCGTCGGCAAGGACTGCCTGGTCAGCTTCGAGGCGAGCGTCTATTCGGTGCCCTGGCGGGCGGTGACGCGGCGCATGAAGGTCGAGCTCCGGGTGGATGTCGAGACGGCGGCCATCTGGACCCCGGGGGCCGAACCGCGCCTCCTCGCCACCCATGCCCGGGCGCACTGTCGGGGCACGTGGATCGTCGACCCTGTCCACTGGGACGGGCTCCCCGACGGAGTGATGCCCGAGTGCCGAGATAACCCGGTCGCCCCGGTGCGCGACGAGGCCGCGCTCATGGCCTCCCCGAGTCCCTCAGTCGGCCGATGTGGGCTTCGACGTGGGCGTGGGCCCGTATGGTGACGTCGAGGTCGACCGGCTCGCCGTCCTGGTCGGTGAGAAAACCCCAGTAGCGGTAATCGAGGGACGGGAAGAGGCTGCGCTGGGCCGGCGTGGAGCGGTTCTCGCCGGACGATCAGCCGGGTGCCGGTCGGCAACGCATCGAGGGTCACCAGGCTGGTCAGCTCGGCCACGGCGCAGCCCTCTCGTTCCTCCCCGTCCTGGCCGACGGCGGGGAGCCACACCTCTTCGATCCCAATGGCGTCGAAGATGGCCGCCTCCACCTGGGCGTTCCTGCGGGCGGTGACGAAGAACCCCACGTTGCGGTCCCGACAGGCGACCAGGAAGCCCTCGTTGCACCCGGCCGAGTCGGTCCGGACGATGACCCGGCGGGAGACGAGATCAGCGTCGTCGCCAAGACGGTGCCCGGCCGCCGCCTCCGCCGGCAGCTGGGCGATGGCGGCGTCGAGGACCTCCAGGTGGTCGGCCACGGTGTTGGCCCCGGCGTTGCCCGCCCGCAGGAGGCTCGAGAGCGCCTCCCCGGTGGCGTCGGCCATCGCGATCTCCCCACCGGCGGCCACGAGAATTCCCCACGGATGGCCACCTGAGAAGTGAATCGCCCTGGGTTCTGTAGAGACTCTGCCCTGCCCCGGGTTTCGCGGAGTCCGATAACTGGAATCAGCCCGCTGCGGTAGTGCCGTGGTGAAGCTCGAACTCCACCGGCGTCATCATGCCAAGCGACGAGTGGCGGCGCTGGCGGTTGTGGAACACCTCGAGGTACTCGAAGAGGGCCGTCGCAAGCTCAACTCGGGTCATCCAGCGCTTGCGGTCGAAGAGCTCGAATTGGACGCGACTCCAGAAGGACTCCATGAGCGCGTTGTCGTAGCAGTCGCCGACCGACCCCATGGACGGGAGCAGACCGGCGTCGATCACCCGATTATTGAAGGCCCAAGAGGTGAATTGCGTTCCCTGGTCGCTGTGGACCACGGTGCCTTCACTCGGTGACCTGTTCGAGAGCGCCATGCCCAGGCATTCGTCACGAGTGCCGTCTCCTGATGGGAATCGATGGACCACCCGACCACGCGCCGGCTGAACACGTCGAGGACCACGCAGCAGTAGAGCTTCCACTCCCTCGTCGGGTCCTCGGTGATGTCGTTGACCCACAGGCGGTCCGGGTCGCTGCGGGTGAACTGGCGGTTCACGAGATCTGTCGCCGTGGCCACGTGAGGCACCCGACGGAACTTCGGTCTGCCCGACAGCCCCTGGATGCCAGCCCGTCGCATCAGCAGCTCGACGGCGCTGTGCCCGACGGCGATGCCTCGGCCCATGGTCAGCTCGGCGTGCACCCGCCGTGCGCCATAGGTCTCGCGCGATGATGCGTGGACAGCGGCGATCACGTCGGTGAGCCATGCGTGTCGGATCCCCCGCTGCGATGGAGGTCGGGATCGCCAGCCGAAGTAGCCCGACACCGAGACGCCGAGCACCCGGCAGGAGAGCTCGACGGGGAGCCCTTCTGCGGCCATCACCTGGATCGCCACGTACCGGCTTTTTGGGTCGTTCTTCTCCTTCAGGATCTCGGCCGAGCGCCGATGGACGGCGAGCTCGGTCTCGAGGGCTCGGATCCGGTTCCTCGCTGCGATCAGCTCGGCCCGCTCACCGGTGGTGAGGCCCCGCTTCCTCTCCCCGGTCGATGCGTTCCTGGCGCCGCCGGTTGTAGAGCGTCTGGCCGCTGATCCCGAGATCCCGGGCGACGTCGACGACCTTGCGCCCCGAGGCCAGAAGATCGAGGGCGCGGCGTCGGAACTCGGTTGGGTACCCCCTCCTTGGCATACTGTCCTCCTATCGGGGCAGCGGTGCCAAATCCAGTATTTCGACTCCGTGGAAGCCGGGGCAGACCAGGTCTTCAGCCCGTCGATCTCGGGCCCTGTGCCGAAGTCGTATTGCAGCCACAGGCCCGGTTCTGGGATCCAGGGACGATAGACCCGGTGCGTCTGGTGGCGCCGTTCCTCCTTCACCGTGGCCACCACCCGGCGGGTGGTGCGTTCCGAGCCCGTGTAGCCCATGGCCACCAGCCGCTCGTGGACGACGTCGGCCCGAATCTTGCCTGATGACCGCTCGACCAGCTCCTCGATCTTGTCGATGAATGGCCGAGTGACCCTCGTGCGCACGACCTCGTCGGGCGGGTAGCCAGCGGCCCGGGCCGCCATCGCCCGCTTCACCGTGTGATGGTCGACGCCGCACAGCTGGGCGGCAGCCCGATAGGACCTCGTGAGGTCGAAGGCCTCGAGTAGCTCCACCTGTCTCTCCTTGGACACATGTCGGCGTTCCTCCTCGGCTCGATGTGCTGCTGTCGCCTGCGCTCATCGCAGCCGGGGAGTGACCCCAGCCGGTGGATCTCCCCGCTGAAGTCGGCGCCCATCGTGGGGAGTTTGTTGTCCGTCCCTGGGGACTTCAGGTGGCCATCCGTGGGGACTTTCGGTGGCCGCCTATGGGGAGATTGGCATGGCCGCCGTCACCCGGTGGCGTCGGCGAAGCAGAAGATGGGGTGGAAGCCGAACCCACCCTTGAACGTGGGAGCGGTCCCTTCCTTGTCCTCGGAGGAGATGTCGACCAGCGAGGCGTCGATGTCGAGGAGCACTGGGTCAGAGCTCGTAGTCAGCCCGGCCCGCTCCCACACCTCGGCTCGCAGGCCGGCCAGCTGCTTGGCCATCGCCTCTCGGGTCCCGGGCTCGATCTCGTGGAACGTCCGGGCGACGGTCGTGTCCGAGGGGACCGCCCCGAACAGGTCCTCTCCGATGCGCAGGTGTTCGATGTCGAGACAGCTCTCCCCACCGCCGGCCAAGACCAGAGCCAACTGACAAAGGACCTTGCCCCGGTCGTGGAGGGGGATGCCGTTGCCCTTCCAGGGGATCACCCACGACAGCGCATCGGACAACCCCAACCGGTCGGCGAAGGAGCCGAGAGCGTGCAGCCCGACGTGGGCCACGACGCCCGCTCCACCGGGTTCCACTACGACGCGGCGGGTGCAGGTAACGTCCACCTTGGAAGTGCCCTTCTGTTGAGGAACTGCGTGGCTTCGACAACCACAGTTTCTCCTGGCAGAAGGGCACGTCCGCGGATGCGGCGCGGGTCAGCTCAATAGAAGCCGTGAAGAGGCTGGGCTAGGGTCTGACGGCGGAGGGGAGCCGGTACCCGGTCATGTGAGGCTGATCGTCGCCATTCCGGTTGGCTTAGAAATACACGCCGCTGTGTAGTCACTCGTCGTCACTGTCGCCGAGCCGGTGTAGTGGTTCGCGCTCACCTTCGTCAAAATGACCGTACCTACCGTGATACTGCACCGAGCGGCAGGAATTGTGATCTCCAATTGGGACGCTACGTAGTTTGTTCCTGATGCCGTTGCCGCCGATCTAATGGTGACGGCGAATGTATTCGGTGTCGTTGTCCCGGTGGCATGAAATCCGCCTCCGCCACCGGATCCTGCCGTCAAGCTCCAGGATGTCAGGATGATCTTGTCTCCGGTCAGTGTTGCGATCCCACTCGATCCGGAGGCCGCACCAGCAGATCCGCCAAGGCCTACGATGCCAACGATGGGGACAAGCGCCACTGCACCAACGCCGAACAAACGGACCTTTGATGGGATCATACCTTCCACCTCGCCTTTTATGTTCTTAGAAATAAGCCCCAAATTTCAATATATCTACTTTCAAGAGTGGACCATACCTATCCCTACCCTGTCAACCGTATTAAACAGAATATGTAGTATTTCGTTTGTGGATCGATGAGACAGTGAGTGCCTCTTCATCACAATCCCGAGTGACAATGGGGGGGCCGCCGTCATCGTTCGCGTGGCAACCCGGATACCCGGTCGCGACAGTCACCGCAAGATTCGGCTCCAATGTCCACTGCGGCCCCTGGGGACTTCACAGGGTTCGCCGTACGCCAGCCCACCCACAACCCCGGCCTCTGAGGCTGAGCTCGAGTCCGTGGTGCAGACCAAGGTAGCGAGGCTTCTGGCGTGCGGGCCGATCTGACTGGCGGTCGCCTCCGGGCATCCGAGGTCTGTGAGGGAGGGCGCCCTGGGCACGCTATCCACGTACCAAATAGTTTGGCCACGGGCCCAAAGGACCCGTGGCCAAACTGACATCGACTGTTGTACTGACGATTATGGTGTCAGTGAAACGGTGGCCGGACCGGTTAGCTTGGGTGTGCAACCCGACCCATAGTCACTCGTGACGATCGTCGTCGAACCGGTGTAGTGGTTAGTCCCGGCCTTGGTCAGGGTCAGGGACGGGATAGTCACCGTGCAAGAGGCTGCAGGAATAGTGACGGTCACATTGGACACGTTGAAGTTTGTCCCGGAAGCCGTGGCGTTGCCGCTGATAGTGGCAGCAAGTGTGTTCGGTGTCGTTGTTCCCGTGGCGTGGAGGCCACCCGCACCGGCCACCAGCGACCACGATGTCAGGACGATCTTGTCGCCGGCCAGTGTTGCAGAACCGTGGACGCCAGATGCAGCGCCCGCAACACCTGCGAGCGAAACAACACCCATGGCGGGAATGATGGCTGCGGCGCTGATGGCCAACAGGCGAAGCTTTTTCGACATTTTCTACTCCCCTTCTCCAATTAATTAGTCAATTTGAACCAAATTGGGATCCAATGTGGTCCTACCACTTAGATAAACATGTGCTGTGATGCACTGTCAACACATAAAAAAAGAATATTATAAATATCCAATCAATTGAGGAGAGCGAATTAGACTTTTTATCGCACCGGAGAGCTTCCGCCTGCCTTCTCACCAACGCGGCTGGAAAGGTAACGACGCCAGGAGCTGCGGTACCGGGGCCGCGCCTGGGTCGAGGACCGGATGCGATCGTGAAGGACTGCGGCCTTTTTGACGCGCCCTTCGATGGGTGTCGGTGGGCGCCACGGCCGACACCTCGACCTTCGCTGTCGAGGCCATCCGGCGCTGGTGGGGCCAGATGGGGAGCCAACGCTTCCCCGACGCCACCCGGCCCCTCATCACCGCCGATGCCGGCGGCTCGAACGGCTACCGGGTGAAGCTGTGGAAGGTGGAACTGGCCAAGCTGGCCGAAGAGACCGGTCTCGAGATCACGTGGGCCACTATCCGCCGGGGACCTCCAAGTGGAACCGGATCGAGCACCGCATGTTCAGCTTCATCTCGATGAACTGGCGCGTTCGCCCGCTCATGTCCTACCGCACCATCATCGAGCTGATCTCGGCCACGACGACCAAGAGCGGGCTCACCATCCGGGCCGAGGAGGATCTCAACTACTACGAGACCGGCACCAAAGTCACCAATGCGAAGCTGACTTCCGTGCCGCTCACGCCGCACGACTTCCACGGTGACTGGAACTACTCGATCGCTCTATCAAACTCTCGGTGAGCCCCAAGGACTCGTGGCCAAAGCTGGCAACCACAATTTGCACTGATTGTTATGGTGTCAACGAGACGGTGGCCGGACCGGTCGGCTTGACAGTGCAACCCGACCCGTAGTCACCCGCGACGATTGTCTTCGAACCGGTGTAGTGGTTTGTCCCGGCCTTGATCAGGCTCAGGGACGGGATGAACACCGTGCAAGACGCTGCAGGAACACTGAGGGTCACGTTGGACACGTTGAAGTTTGTCCCGGAAGCCGCGGCGCTGCCGTTGATGGTGACTGTCAGTGTGTTCGGTGACGTTGCTCCCGTGGCGTGGAAGCCACCCGCACCGGCCACCAATGACCACGATGTCAGGACGAAGACCACAGGGCCGGGCCAGGCCACCGTTCCTGATGCCCCACTGGCTGCGCCCGCAACCCCACCGAGTGCCACTCCAGCTATGAGCGGGCTCACCGAAACGAACCCAGCCGCTAGCATTTTGAATTTTTTAGATCTCATCCCATATCTCCATTGAATTTGCCGCTTGCGTAGACTCTTACTATAGGCCGAGATGGAAGTGGATCGATGGAATTGAAAAGAAAAGAAGGAAGACCTATTTTAACCTAAGAATAGAAGTTCTGTCGAACGACCCCAATTCTCCGCGGTGCCAGTTGACGATGCCCGAAGACGTCGGCAAGATCGGAGTTGTTGGTTCTGGCCCGTTGGCCGACCCGGTCATCCTTCTTCGTTGACCGGCATGGCTGAAGTTATCCAAGACGATGGCGAAGCCGACGTGGGTCGGGTGCAAGGTGCGCAGGTACCGGCAGAAGGCCAAGAGCTCGGTGCGGCGCACATAGCCGTAGAGGGCGGTCGGTCGAGCGGTCGTAGGCGGCCAGCAGATCGCGGATGCCATTAGGACGCACGCAGGTGGCCCGACGTCGGAGCGGCGCTGGAGATTGATTCCCTATCGAAGATGTCCCGTCAAGGGTGCTGCTTGACATCGGTGCCCGGGCTGGGGTGGAATAGCGGGCGGGGAAGGTCGCCTCGTCTTGTCCACGCCCTTGGTGTGTGACCGCAAATGTCCCATGAGGACTTTTTGAGGGGCCTTCCCCCCTTTCTTGGACCGCCGGCGTTGCAGGGTCTCCTCGGTTGACGGTGAAGTGCTCGGCGATGATGGCTTTGGCCTCGTTGTCCGTGGCCATGAAAAAGTCCTCGCGTGTGGCCACTTCGAGGTCCCCGCGTATGGCTGCAGCCGATCACGGAGTCTCCCCACTCTCGATCGCTGAAATTCCCCAGTTGCTCACCGGGGTGGGGTGACGGCAGAGACTACGCGTTCGGTGCCGGCGTCACCTCCTTGGTGAGCCGCTCGACCCGGGCCCGGTGAGTCCGCATCCGGTGGCTCTCCCCGTCGATGTTGAAAACGACGGAACGATGGAGCAGGCGATCGAGCATGGCGGCGGCCACCATGGGGTCGTCGAAGATCTTGCCGGTCGGTGAGGGCTGCCCACAGGGCTGATGGGGTGTCGTGCCTCGAGCACTGATCCATTAGGTCGCCACGGGGTGTCCTCGGGCTCGTAGCAGCTGACGACGAAAGGAGGCACGAATGATCTTCCTGGGTGACGACTGGGCCGAGGCCCATCACGACGTGCACGTCATGGACGAGGCGGGCCAGAAACTGGCCAGCCGAAGACTTCCCGAGGGGCTCGAAGGGATCCGCCGGTTCCACGAGCTGGTGAGCGATCTCGTCGAGAACCCCAACGGGGTCGTCGTCGGCATCGAGACCGACCGGGGTCTGTGGGTGCACGCCCTGGCCGCGGCGGGCTATCAGGTCTTTGCCATCAACCCGCTCGCCGTCGCCCGTTACCGCGAGCGCCACAACGTCGGTGGGACCAAGTCCGACCCCGGCGACGCCAAGGTGCTGGCCGACTTGGTGCGCACGGACCGCCACAACCATCGGCCCATCGCGGCAGACAGCCCCGAGGCCAAGGCCATCAAGGTCTTGGCCCGGGGACACCAGAACCTCATCTGGGCCAGAAACCGCCACACCAACCAGCTGCGCAACGCACTGCGCGAGTACTACCCCGGCGCCCTCGACGCCTTCTCCGACCTGGCCGATCGCGACGCACTGGCCGTGCTCGGCCAGGCACCGACGCCTGACGCCGGCGCTGCGCTCTCGCTCAATCAGCTCCGCTCGGCCCTGCGGCGAGGCGGTCGTCAGCGCAACCTCGACCGTCGTTCGGCCGAGATCCAAGGCGCCCTGCGGGCCGAGCACCTCACCGCGTCGCCCGCCCTGGCCGCCGCCTTCGCGGCGACCACCAAGGCGGCGGTGGGCATCATCGGCGAGCTCAACCGAGGCATCGCCGGGCTCGAGGCCGGGCTGGCAGAACATTTTGAGCAGCACCCGGACGCCGACATCTACCTCTCCGTGCCAGGACTCGGTGATGTGCTCGGCGCCCGGGTGCTCGGCGAGTTCGGGGATGCCCCCGATCGATACGCCAGTGCCAAGTCTCGCAAGAACTACGCCGGCACGTCACCTCGCACCGTCGCCTCGGGCAAGAAACGGGCCGTCTTGGCCCGCTACGTGCGCAACCGTCGCCTCTACGACGCCACCGACCAGTGGGCGTTCTGTTCCATCAACACCAGTCCGGGATGTCGTGCCTTCTATGCCCAGCACCGGGCCGCCGGTGACCTCCACCACCAGGCGCTGCGAGCGCTCGGAAACCGTCTCGTCCGCATCCTGCACGGCTGCCTCGACAGCCGCTGTCTCTACGACGAGACGAAGGCCTGGGGCCACCGCGGCGAGAAACTTCCCGCAGCTGCTTGACAAATTGCGACCCTGGGGTGTCTAACTGAACGGCATTGAGGCTGGGCCACTTCCCGGCGCAGTACCAGGGACTTTGCAACAGGTGCCTCAACTATAGATGAGCGGGTGTCCTGCGGTGGTGAACCACCACAGAGCACCCGCTCATCTGTTACCCGATGCTGATCGGCCCTTTGGGCCGACAGCTGATTACCGGTTCGGTGTGTACGAGAACGTCACTACCACCGACCCGGCGGTCCCTGTAGTCCCGCTCCGGCTGCCGCCACCGGCACCGGTGCCGAAGGAGGTGGTAGTCCCGGCGGTAGCCACCCAGGAGGACCCACCGCCACCGCCGCCACCGGCACCACAATCCGCAGCTGTCGGAGCACCGCCGGCGCCACCGATGTAGCCAGCGCCACCGCCACCACTACCACCCCCGTCACCCGCAGCGGGCTTCTTACCCTGACCACCGGCCGACCCTGTAGCGGAACCCGAGCCGGCGGACTTGTTGTTAGCTCCACCGGCACCGCCGGCCACACCACCAGTTCCACCGGCGGCACCGCCAGAACCACTCAGGCCCTTGCCCTTCGAGCCGCTTGTGGCGGTTGTGCCGGCGTTGCCAGCCTGGCCGCCGCTGCCAGCGTTCGTGCCCGAGCACATCGACTCACCACCACCACCACCACCGGCG
>Ga0134126_10011287_pt1 | contig 11268 bp, 9 predicted proteins | sample KB31752_FD_96881 | JGI IMG/M metagenome (GOLD analysis project Ga0134126, IMG submission 96881) | Terrestrial soil microbial communities with excess Nitrogen fertilizer from Kellogg Biological Station, Michigan, USA - KB3-175-2 | ecosystem: Environmental > Terrestrial > Soil > Unclassified ... | reverse complement strand
TGTTCGGCATGAACCAGCAGATCGTCGGCTGCGAACGTTTCGCCGCCAGTTGGTGCCACAAATTCACGCATGTCATGCCGAAAGACAATTTCTTCGAGAAAAGCCTGATCGAGCCCTATGTCGCGTTCGCGCATGACAACGGCATGTTGGTCCTATTCGGCGATCATTACTGGAGTGCGAACTACGATCCGAAGCGCCAGAGTTATGACGGGCGCCCCTATTTCAGCAAAGCGGCGAGCGTCACGCCTCAGATCTTCGATAATGACATCAAGCAGCCGCAGAACGAGCGCGATATTCAGGCGCTGGCGGCCAAATATCCCGGCGTGATGGTGGCGCTCTACGACAATAATGACTCCTCCGGCGGGGTCGACAATTCGACGCCGAAGATCGATGCTTGGGAAACGCGCATCATGCGCCCGTTCATCGCCGGTGGCGGCTTCAAGGGATTCGGGCTCTCCGACCAATCCTGGCTGTGCCCGGAGCGTCCGCGCTCCAACCATGGCACGGAATGTCCGGTGAAGGGCGTCATCGCCTGGGCGCAGAAGGCGCTCGCGCACGGCGCCATCGTTATCGAGACGGAGCCGGTCTGGTACTGGTTCAACCTGCCGTCGGGCGAGATCGTGCCGCGCGACTATACCCGCGATCCCCGCTGGGCCGACCGCGGCGAGGCCACGGAAAATCTCAAGGCCTTCGCCGCCGCTCTCGGCGTCGCGCTGCCGCAGCCCTGACGCAGGCGGCGTTACGCCACCTCGAACAGCCCCGCCGCGCCCATGCCGCCGCCGACGCACATCGTCACCACGACGTAGCGCACGCCGCGACGCTTGCCCTCGATCAGCGCGTGGCCGACCATGCGCGCGCCGCTCATGCCATAGGGGTGGCCAATCGAGATCGCGCCGCCGTTGACGTTGAGCTTGTCGTTGTCGATGCCGAGCCGGTCGCGGCAATACAGCACCTGCACCGCGAACGCCTCGTTCAACTCCCACAGGCCGATGTCGGCCATCGACAGGTTGTGCGCCTTGAGCAGCTTCGGCACGGCGAACACCGGGCCGATGCCCATTTCGTCGGGGTCGCAACCGGCGACCGCCATGCCGCGATAAATGCCGAGCGGCTGCAGGTTGCGCTTTTCAGCCAGCCGCGCCTCCATCATCACCACCGCGCTCGCTCCATCGGAGAGTTGCGAGGCGTTGCCGGCGGTGATGAAACTGCCCGGCGTCTTCTTGTGCAGGCCGCCGGCGAACACCGGCTTGAGGCCGGCAAGGCCGGCCAGCGTCGTCTCCGGCCGGTTGCCTTCGTCCTGCTTCAGCGACACCTCCCTGTCGCTCACGGCGCCGGTCGACTTGTCCTGGACTTTCATGGTCGTCGGCAGCGGCACGATCTCCTTGTCGAACCGCCCGGCGGCTTGGCCGGCTGCCGTGCGCCGCTGCGATTGCAGCGAATATTCGTCCTGCCGCTCCCGGCTGATGTCGTAGCGCTCGGCGACGATCTCCGCCGTCTCCAGCATCGCCATGTAAACGTCGTCGCGATGCGCGACGAGCCAGGGATCGGCGGCGCGGAAGCGGTTCATGTGCTCGTTTTGCACCAGCGAGATCGATTCGAGGCCGCCGCCGACGGTGATGCGCATCCCGTCGACGATGATCTGCTTGGCGGCGGTGGCGATCCCCATCAAGCCGGAGGCGCATTGCCGGTCGAGCGACATGCCGGCGACGGTCGTCGGCAGGCCGGCGCGCAGGGCGCATTGGCGCGCGACATTGCCGCCGGTGGAGCCCTGTTGCAGCGCCGCGCCCATGACGACGTCGTCGACCTCGCCGCCGGGGACGCCCGCCCGCCCCAAGGCCGAGGCGATGGCGTGGCCGCCGAGCGTCTGCGCCGGCGTGTCGTTGAAGGCGCCGCGATAGGCTTTGCCGATCGGAGTGCGGGCGGTCGAGACGATGACGGCTTCACGCATGAAATCCTCCCACAGAGGGCACAGCCATGCCCGAGGAACGGCGGCGATGCAACTCGCCGCCTCAGGCCTTTTCGAACTCGCACCAGACGCCGTTGGCCATATATTGCTTGTGCGTCGCGGGGACCAGCCCGTCCCATCGGCTCAACGTCGCCAATACGGCCGCGATCTCCTCGGCTGGCACCTTGCCTGCGAGGCCCGACACCGAGGCGCCCCAGCGCACCAGATTGGCCAAGGAGTTATCGTACCAGACCCGCTGCGGCTTCAAGGCGGAGAAGGCCTGCTCCACGCCCCAGCGCGTCGCGTTGTAGAAATGCGCGCCTTCGTTGTGCACCGGCTGCATGAACGCCCAGCCGATGAGCGCCTTGCCGCCGGGCTTCAGCACGCGCGCCACCTCCGCGCCGGCCTTGGCGGGATCGTTGATGTGCTCGAACACGCCGGTCGAATAGACTGCGTCGATGGATTCGTCGCGCAAAGGCAATTGCGTCGCGTCGCCGATGAGGTCGGGCTCGACGTATTCGGCATAATCGAGGTTGATGTAGCGGGGATCGTCAACCTGCCGGTTGCCGCCGCCGAGATCGAGCAACAGACCGTCGATGGGCGTCGCCGCCAGCATTTCCCAGAACGGCTTGGTGAACGGCGCGCCGCGCACCTTCGCTTCCTTGGCGTGGCGCAGTGGGACGAGGCCGCCGGTGCGGTGGCGGAAGCCGCCGAACAGACATTGCCGGCCGGCCGAGAGGTCGTTCTTGCGCCCGGTCGAGGTGATCGTCACGCACTGCGTCGCAGGGCCGAGATCAAGCTTGACCGGGTGGGGAATGGTGGCGTGCGGCGCGTAGAGTTCGACGACGACGACCGTGTCGCCGTAACGCACCTCCGCCTCGCCCGACCAGGGATGCGCGAACAGCAGCACTTCGATCTCGCCCGCGGCGTCGAAGGACAGCGACGAGGGCCGCCCGATAGTGGTGAGATCGTAATCGGCGATGACCTCGTGCGCGCCGACATAGCTGATCTCGGACGCCGAATGCGAGACGAAGCGCCATTCCGGCACGTCTGCGATCTCGCGCGGCAGCGCCCCCGCGGCCATCCGCGACCGCAGCGCCTCGCGTCTCTCACCCTCGCCGGGACGCACGAAATCGAGCTGGAAATTCTCGATCCTGCCAATCCTGGCGCCGTCCTCGGCAAACAGGGAGGCGCGGCGGATCGCCGCGCCCGCCGTCTCCAGCGCCGCCACCTCGACCGCGCCGCGGCCGCCGGGCGCGGCGAGCGCGGCGATGAGCTTGGTTTGCGCGGTCTCGGCGTGGGTTCGGCCGTTTGTTTTGGAACCCGCTGTCGGCTTTCCGTCCACCCACTCATCTCCAATGCCGTCGGCGCGCTCAATCGCCGACGGCGCCAGGTCGACGCGAAGGGCGAGCCGCTAAGCCCCGCCGACCGTTAAGCAAAACCCCCGGATTGGGCGCTTTGCGCTAAACCACCGCCCGGACTTTGTCCACCGTGGCGGCGCTGCCCGCGAGACGCCGGAAAACACGCCGTCGCGCAGGCTTGCGCTTAACTATAGGCTGCAATCGCCGACGCGAATTCCGGTTGATATTTCGTAACTTCGACCACACCATTCATGTCCCGCTCCTCGGAAACGATCAGCGCGCCTTCGCCCGCGCCGCCAGAGACGTGAACTTGAAGGTCTGGCCGAAGGCGTTGTCGAGCGGCTGAGCGGCGTCGCGGTCGGAGATTTCGGCGAATCGCGCCGCGATGGTCTCTGGCATGCGCTCCTCGGGCGCGAGATAAACGCCCGGCGATTCCAGAATATGCGTCACCGCGAAGGCCCCGGCGCCGGCGCCCAGGATGACGCGCGACGGCGCCTGCTCGCACACCAGGTACAACAGCCCCGGCGTCACCGCTTCCGGCGCCAGCAGTTCGGCGGCGTCGGCCGGCAACAGATTCTCGGTCATCGCGGTGCGCGCGGTGGGGGCCAGCGTGTTGACGCGGATGTCGTACTTGGCGCCTTCGAGGTGCAACACGTTCATCAAGCCGACCATCGCCGCCTTCGCCGCCCCATAATTCGCCTGGCCGAAATTGCCGTAGAGCCCGGACGAGGAGGAGGTGAAGACGATGCGGCCATAATTGCGCTCGCGCATTCCGTTCCACACCGCTTTGGCGCAGTTCGCCGAGCCCATCAGATGCACGGCGATCACCTTCTCGAAGTCGGCAAGCTCCATCTTGGCGAACGACTTGTCGCGCAGGATGCCGGCGTTGTTGACGAGAATGTCGATGCGCCCCCAAGCCTTCTCGGCTGCCCTGACCATGTCTTCGACTTCAGCGGCGTTGGAGACGTCGGCGCCGTGGGCGAGCGCCTCGCCGCCCGCCGCCTCGATCTCGCCGGCGACGGCGTTAGCCGAAGCCGACGGCGCGCCGCCGGGGCCGAAATCGTTGACCACGACCTTGGCGCCGCGCGCTGCGAGCCCCAGCGCATGGCAGCGGCCAAGCCCGCCGCCCGCGCCGGTGACAATGGCGACGCGGCCGTCGAATCGAATGTCCATCAAGTCCTCTCGGGGGTTAGCGGGCGCCGCGCGGCGCCGTTGCATAGATCGGCGCTGGGGCCATGCCGAGCGCCCGATGGGCGATAATCAGGCGCACGAGCCGATCCCTGCGCCGCCAGCGGCGGCGTGGGGGGCGAACGGCGGCGGCATGAAGGTCATGAGTCCAGTCCTCGCGCGGCAGTTACAACCGCTTTGGCGCCGTCGTAAAGCGCGGTCGGCCAAATCGTCGAGCGACTGCCAGCCTGCTGCGGTTTCAGGCGAGCGGCCCGCCCGCCGCCTTCCAGGCGCCGATGCCGCCCTCGATATGACAGGCCGTTGCGAGCCCCGCGTCCTGCGCCGCTTGCACCGCCATGGCGGAGCGCTCGCCGAACGCGCAAAAGAACAGCAGCCGTTTGCCCGTCGCGCTGGACAGTTCGTGCAAAACGCCGCCGGACCTGATGGTTTCCACGAGGCTCGGATAGGGCGCGTGCAACGCGCCGGGGATGCAGCCATGTCGCTCGCGTTCGCTTTTCTCGCGCAGGTCGACCAGGGCGACGTCGCTTCGTCCCAGCAGCGCCGTCGCATCCTGCGCCGTCACCGCCCAGCCGCGCTTCGCCACCTCTTGCTGATGCAATCCCTGGCGCATGTTGGCGGGCACCGCGACATCCATCATCTTCGGGTTGGCGAGTTTGAGGCCGGCCATGAGCGCCTCATATTCCTCCGGCGAACGCACCTTGAGGCGCGGGTTGTGGGCGCGTTCCTCGGCTATCGTGCTGACGCTGTCGCCCTTGTAATCGTGACCCGGGAAGACCAGCGTTTCGTCGGGCAGCTTCAGCAGGCGGTTGAAGATGCTCTCATATTGCGCGCGGGCGCTGCCGTTTTGGAAATCGGTGCGCCCGGTGCCGCGGATGAGCAAGGTGTCGCCGGTGAACACCCGATCCGCCAAGGCGAAGCAATAGCTGTCGTCGGTATGGCCGGGCGTATAGATGACGTCGAAACTGACGCCCTCGATGTCCAGCCGCTCGCCATCGCTGACCCGCATCGATACGACATCGACTTGGCTCTGTTCGCCCATCACGGTGATGCATTTGGTGTGGTCGCGCAGCGCGCCGAGGCCGGTGATGTGGTCGGCGTGCAGGTGGGTGTCGACCGCCTTGACCAGCTTCAGATCGAGTTCCTCGATGAGTTTCAGGTAGCGGTCGACGCGATCGAGCACGGGATCGACAATCAGCGCCTCGCCGCCGCGGCGGCTGGCCATCAGGTAGGTGTACGTGCTCGACGTGGCGTCAAAGAGTTGGCGGAAGATCATCGACCTTGCTCCTCTTTGCAGATCCTCGGTTCTTCGCAGATCCTCAGTCTGGCTGTTTGGCGGTGCGCAGGTAAGGCTTAAGGGTGACAAAGCCGGGGAAAAGCCGCTGCGCGTCCTCGTTGCTGACCGCGCCGCCGATGACTACGTCGCCGCCCTGGACCCAGTTCGCCGGCGTCGACACCTTGTGCTTGGCGGTGAGCTGCATGGAATCGATGACCCGCAGGATCTCGTCGAAGTTGCGGCCGGTGGACATCGGATAGATGATGACCAGCCGTATCTTCTTGTCCGGGCCGATGACGTAGACGTTGCGGACGGTCTGGTTGTCGGCCGGCGTGCGCCCCTCGGCGCTGTCGCCGGCCCCGGCGGGCAGCATGTCGTAGAGCTTCGATACCGCCAGAGTCGGATCGCCGATCATGGGGAAATTCGGCGCGTAGCCTTGCGTCTCCTCGATGTCCTTGGCCCAGCCCTCATGCTGGCTCACGGGGTCGACGCTCAGACCGATGACCTTGACGCCGCGCTGGTCGAAATCCGGCTTCATCCGCGCGACGACGCCAAGCTCGGTCGTGCAGACGGGCGTGAAGTCCTTCGGGTGCGAGAACAGAACGCCCCAGGAATTGCCGAGCCACTCGTGGAAGCGCAGGTGTCCCTGCGTGGTCTCGGCTTCGAAATCAGGGGCGATATCGCCAATGCGGAGTGACATATTGCAAGTCCTCGTTCGGGTATGACAACGCGGCCATCGCGCGATCCAGCACAGTCTCGGCCAGTCGTTAGCCGAGTTTCACCGAGGCGGAATGTCCACTGTCAAACGCATATAATATAGGGCAGGATGCGCCGCACTGCACATCAATGTTTTCTACATTCTGCGCCGCAGCCTGCGCCGCAGCCGCCGCGCGCGGACCCCGCTAGCCTTTCAGCCCTCGCCGTCGCGCCGGCGCGCGGCTATGGTGGCGCATGTCGCTCTCCGAGGACGAACTCATCGCGCGCTACTTCGCGCCCATCGCCGGCGAGGCCGGGCTGGCGCTGAAGGACGATGTCGCCCGGCTGACGCCGCCGCTGGGGCGCGATCTCGTCGTCACCGCCGACGCGCTGGTCGCCGGCGTGCATTTCTTCGCCGATGACCCCGCCGAGTCGATCGCCGCCAAGGCGCTCAGGGTCAATCTCTCCGATCTCGCCAGCAAGGGGGCCGAGCCGCTGGGCTTCCTGCTGGCGCTGGCCTTGCCGCGGGGCGTGACCGCGCCGTGGCTGGAAGCCTTCGCGCGCGGCTTGGGCGAGGACGCGCGGGCCTACGGTTGTCCGCTGATCGGCGGCGACACCGTCCACACGCCGGGGCCGCTGACGCTATCGATCACCGCCCTCGGCGCCTTGCCGTCCGCCGCGATGCCGGCGCGCACCGGGGCTCGGGCCGGCGACGCGATCTTCGTCTCCGGCACGATCGGCGACGCCGCGCTCGGCTTGGCGTTGCGGCTCGGGCGCGGGCCGGCGCTCAGCGAGGCGCATCGTTCGGAATTGATCGGCCGCTACATGATGCCGCAGCCGCGTATGGGGCTCGCCGCCGCGCTGGCGCATGCCCATGCGGCGATGGACGTCTCCGACGGCCTCGTCGGCGATCTCGCCAAGATGCTGAAGGCGAGCGGCGTCTGCGGCGTCCTCGACCTCGGCGCGGCTCCGTTCTCGGCGGCGGCGCGCGGGTTTTTCGCCCTCGACCCCGGCGGGATCGAGATTGCGGCGACCGGCGGCGACGACTATGAGATTCTGGCCGCCGTGCCCAAAGCTGAGGCGCCGGCGTTTGCAGCGGCTGCCGCGGCGGCGGGCGTTGCGGTCTGCGCCATCGGCGCGGTGAGCGAAGGCGAGGGCGAGTTGCGGGTCGTCGGGCTCGACGGCGCGCCGGCCCGCTTCGCGCGCGGCGCCTATAGCCACTTCTAGCGAGGATGCTTTGACACTGGAGTCCCGAGAGCTTGGCCTGCGCCTGCATGCCGCCGCCGCCATCGCCCGCGAGGCTGGCCGCATCGCGCTGCGGCGGTTTGGCGACCGCAAGTCGTTCACCGTCGGCTTCAAGGGGCCGCAAGATTTCCTCACCGAGGTCGACGGCGAGGTCGAGCGCTTCGTCGGCGGCCGGCTGCATGGGCTGTTTCCCGGCGACGGCTTCATCGGCGAAGAGGGCGAGGGCCGCGCCGCGCAGCCGGATGCGCCGACCTGGGTGGTCGACCCCATAGACGGCACCGCCAATTTCGCTCGTGGGGCGCCGCATTTCTGCGTCTCCATCGCGCTCGTCGGCGCCGGGCGAGTTGGCGACTGGCAAGCGCTGGCGGGCGCCCTCTACGATCCCGCGCGCGACGAATTGTTCACCGCCAGCCGCGGCGGCGGCGCCTTTCTCGACGGCGAGGCGATCCACGTCTCCGGCGCCGATGATTTGCGTTCGGCGGCCATCGAGGTCGGCTGGAACGCGCGCTCCGGCGCGGAGCGCTACCTCGGTCTGCTCGGCCGCGTGGTGGCGGCGGGCGCGGCGCCGATGCGCAGCGCTTCCGGCGCGCTGGCGCTCGCCTATGTCGCCTGCGGCCGCAGCGACGCTTTCATCGAGCATCACATCAACGCCTGGGATTGTCTGGCCGGCAACGTGCTGGTGCGGGAAGCCGGCGGCTTCGTCAGCGATTTCCTCGCCCATGACGGCCTGCACAAAGGCAATGCGCTGCTGGCCTGCGCGCCGGCGCTGCGCGACAGCCTGTCCGGCATGGCGGCGCTGGAGGGCGTCAATCTGTGAAGGCTGGCGGGGAGAACGATAGTCTCCTCAGCCACGGCGAGGCGCGGCTCCGCGTCGCCCGGCTCGGAGCCCAGGCGCTGGCCTGGAGCGTCGGCGGCGTCGAATTGCTGTGGCCCGGCGACGCCGCGATCTGGAGCGAGATCAGCCCCATCCTGTTCCCGGTGGTCGGCTGGACGCGCGACGGCGTGCGCGTCGAGGGCAAGCGCTACGCTCTCGGACTGCACGGTTTCGCGCGGGCGCTGGCTTTCGAGGTCGAGCGCCGGGAGGCGGATTTCGTGCGCCTCGTCGCCCGCGAGGATGAGGCGACGCGGGCGGTCTATCCCTTCGCCTTCGCGCTGGCGGTCGAATATCGTCTCGCCGGCGGCGCTCTGGAAGTCGTGCTGGAGGTGACGAATTGGGGCGATGGCGCAATGCCTTACGCTTGCGGCCTGCATCCGGGCTTCAACTGGCCGTTCGCCGGCGCCACGCGAGCGGGGGCGCGGATTCGCTTCTCCGAGACCGAGCGTGGCGAGGTTCCGGTGATCGCGCCGGGCGGGCTGTTTTCGGATCAGACGCGAACGCTCCCGCTCGCCGGCGGGACCGCGCTGGCGCTAGACGAGGCGCTGCTGGCGCGTGAGGCTTTGTGTTTCCTCGACGTCGCCAGCCGCGCGCTGCGCTTCGAGCAGGCCGACGGATCGGCGCTGGAAATGAGGCTCGACGATTTCCCCCATATCGCGCTGTGGAGCCGCCCAGGCGCGCCGTTCCTCAGCATCGAAGCCTGGACCGGCTTCGGCGATCCCGTGAACTTCGCCGGCGATCTGTTTGAAAAGCCGTCGATGCGCGTCCTCGCACCGGGCGCCGGCGCCCGCCACGGCGCGTCGTATCGCTTCCTCCCCGCCGGGCTTTCCCGATGATCGCCTTGAGCCTCGCGGCGGTCAGCGCGGCGGCGCAGGCGGCGGGCCTGGCGCCGCGCGGCGCTCTTTGGCTCGACGAGGCGGAGCGCAGCGGCCCGCTCGTCGCGGCGCGCACGGTTCTGCTGCTCGGCGCCGTCGGCTCGGACGGCTGGCCGGCGTTCGCCGCCAGCGCCGAGGCGGCTGACGGGCAGCGCCATCCGCTCGACCGCTGGAGCCGGCGCGTGGTGACGGAACTCGCGCAACGCTTCGGCGCGATGGCGTTGTTTCCGTTCGAGGGGCCGCCTTATTTCCCGTTCCAGGCTTGGGGCGCGCGGGCCGAGCCGCTCTATGTCTCGCCGCTCGGCATGTACATTCATCCTCGCTACGGGCTCTGGCACAGCTATCGCGGCGCGCTCGCCTTTGCCGAGGCGCTCGACCTGCCGCCGCGCGAGCAGGGGGCGAGCCCGTGCGATAGCTGCGTCGGGCGGCCGTGCCTGGCGGCCTGTCCGGTGGGGGCGTTCACGGCGGCGGGCTACGACGTGGCCGCCTGCGCCGACTGGCTGCGTAGCGGCGACGGCGGAACCTGCCTTGCCGGCGGTTGTCTGGCGCGCCGCGCCTGCCCGGTCGGGCGCGACTTTACGCAACGCCCGCAGCAGGCGGCGCTGCATATGGCCGCGTTTCTGGCCGGGCGCTAGTCCATCACCGCATGCGCGGCGTCTTGCGGGCTCGGCGGGCCGGCGGGGAGGCGCGGGTTGCGAATCAGCGCCAGCAGCGGGAAGGCGGCGAGCGAAACGAAGGTCATCATCAGGAAGGCGTTGGAATACGCGATCACCGACGCCTGCTGCGTCACCATGCCTTCGAGCGCGGCCAGCCCGCGCCCGACCGTCGACAGCTTGCCGTAGACGTCGGGCATGACCAGCCCGTCATTGAACGGGTTGATGAACTCGGCCAGTTGGCTGTGGTAGACGCTGATGTTGTTGGTGAGGCCCGAGATCATCAAGGAAATGCCGACCGAGGAGCCGAGATTGCGGATCAGCGTCCACAGCGCCGCGCCATCGGTGCGCACCTGCGCCGGCAAGGTGGCGAAGGCGATGGTGTTGAGCGGCACGAACACGAAGCCGAGCCCGACGCCTTGGCCGATGCTGACGATGGCCACCGTGCTGGCGGAAACGTCCGGCGTCCAATAGACCATTTCCCAGAGCGTGTAGGTCGCCAGCGCCAGCCCGAAAAACACCAGCAGGCGCGAGTCGAACTTGCCGATGAGCCGGCCGACGATCATCATCGCGAAAAAGGTGCCGATGCCGCGCGTGCCGAGCAAGTAGCCGCTGGCGAGCACGGGATAACCCATCAGGATCTGGATGTAGGGCGTCACCAGCGCCATCGTGGCGAGCAGAATGATGCCGATCAGGAACATGAACAACAGCGCGATGGAGAAATTCCAGTCGCGGAAGATGCGCAGCGGGATGAACGGCCGCTCCGAGGTCAGCGCGTCCGACAGAAAGAAATAGAAGCCGCAGACCGAGAGGATCGCCTCGACGATGATCTCGTTGGATTGGAACCAGTTCTGCTCCTGGCCGCGGTCAAGCATCATCTGCAACGCGCCGATGCCGAGCGACAGCGTGAGGAAGCCGAACCATGAGAACGGCACGTCCTTGCGCGTCGGCGTCTCGCTCAGGAAGGCGCCGAGGCCGAGCACCGTCAGAATGCCGAATGGCAAGTTGACGTAGAACACCCAGCGCCAAGTGTAATTCTCGGTGAGCCAGCCGCCGAGCGTCGGCCCCATGATCGGGCCGAGCATGACGCCCATGCCCCAGATCGCCATCGCCGAGCCGCGCCGCTCCAGCGGATAGATGTCGAGCATGACGGCCTGGCTC
>Ga0134126_10011285_pt1 | contig 11269 bp, 11 predicted proteins | sample KB31752_FD_96881 | JGI IMG/M metagenome (GOLD analysis project Ga0134126, IMG submission 96881) | Terrestrial soil microbial communities with excess Nitrogen fertilizer from Kellogg Biological Station, Michigan, USA - KB3-175-2 | ecosystem: Environmental > Terrestrial > Soil > Unclassified ... | reverse complement strand
GCGACCAGCCCATCGCCTCCGAGATCGGCTGCAGGAATACCGCCAGCGACAGCATCGAGCCGAAGCCGACGCAGGTCATCAGCGCACCCGCGCCGACGACGACCCAGCCATAGTTGAAGCGGGTGGCCTTGCTCATGCGTTTCCTTGCGCTTTTGGTGTTGTTGATCTGCGCGGGTACGATGGTCGTCGATTTCGCGCGGAAGGGCAAGGCGGCCCGTCGTCATGCCGGATGTGCGTCAGCGCGGTCCGCACTGCCACGCGGGTCCGATCGGCGTCCAGCTCCAGCATGGGCCTAAACTGCCGCCATTGTAGCGGCCGCGATAGAACCCCGGACGGCCGAAATAATATCGCTCGCCATTATACCCGTAATAATAGGGCGTATAATCCGGCTCGCCCGTTACCGCCCCCTTCGCGCCGAACACCGGAATGGTGTTGTTGGGCGGCTGACGATAGCCGGGCAGGAAGCCGTAGCCGTGCCAGCGCGTGACGCGTGGCTTGTGAGCCGGCGCGCCTGACGTGACCGCCGGTAGCAGCGACAGGAGAATGATGATCGCGACGGACAAGATGCGTGACATGGACGGAGCATAATCGGGTTGGGGTACGAAGGCGATTCACATTCCGGAGCGTTGCTATCCCGATGACCGCACCGTACGCAAACGCAGAACAGCCGAGCGCAATTTTCATGCTTCGTTCAAACGGTGCATTTTAACCGGCTCGTGGAATGCAGTATATCGTTTGGTCAGCCACGCCCATCGTCCTGCCTCGACCGGAGTACACCCGTGAAAACCTACCAGCTCTTCATCAACGGCCAATATGTCGACCCTGCCAACGGCGAGTGGTTCGATTCGATCGATCCCTATCGCGGCGAGCCCTGGGCGAAGATTCCGCGCGGGTCCAAAGCCGATGCCGACAAAGCCGTGAAGGCCGCCAATGAGGCGATGTGGCGTGGTCCCTGGTCGAAGATGACGGCATCGGCGCGTGGCAAGGCGATGCGCAAGCTTGGCGACCTCGTGGCTGCGAACGCGGAGCGTCTCGCTGAGATCGAGGTGCGCGACAACGGCAAGCTGATGGCCGAGATGCTGGGGCAGCTCCGCTACCATCCGGAGTGGTGGTGGTATTTCGGCGGTCTCGTCGACAAGCTCGAAGGCGGCCTCGTGCCGATCGACAAGGCGGACACCTTCGCCTACACCACGCATGAGCCGGTCGGTGTCGTTGCGGCGCTCACGGCCTGGAACTCGCCGCTGTTGTTCGTGGCCTGGAAATGCGCCGCGGCGCTTGCGGCCGGTTGCGCGGTCATCGTCAAGCCGTCGGAATTCACCTCCGCCAGTACACTGGAATTCGCCGCGCTGACCAGGGAAGCCGGCATTCCCGACGGCATCTTCAACGTGGTCACGGGCTTTGGCCCCGAGATCGGCAGCGAATTGATCGCCCATCCCGGCGTCGCCAAGATCACCTTCACGGGCTCGGATACGACGGGCGCAAAGGTCTATGAGACTGCCGCGCGCAGCCTGAAGCGGGTCTCGCTGGAGCTGGGTGGAAAGTCGCCCAACATCGTGTTCGAGGATGCCGATCTGAAAGCCGCTGCGGCCGGTGCGGTCTCCGGTATCTTCGCGGCAACGGGTCAGACCTGCATCGCGGGTTCGCGCCTCCTGGTACAGAACTCGATCAAGAAAGAGTTCGTCGAGCGCCTGCTGGAGCTCGCCCGGTCCGCCAGGATCGGCGATCCCATGCAATCGGACACCAACATCGGCCCGGTCACCACGCCGGCGCAATACAAGAAGATTCTCGACTACATCGATATCGCGAAGGCGGAGGGTGCACGCTGTCTCCTCGGCGGCAAGCCGGCCTCTGGCAAGGGCATCGTCGGCGGCCAGTTCGTCGAGCCGACCATTTTCACCGATGTCGACAATTCCATGCGGATCGCGCGCGAGGAAGTCTTCGGGCCAGTGCTCTCGATCATCGGCTTCGATGCCGAGGAAGACGCCATCCGCATCGCCAACGACACGATCTACGGCCTTGCGGCCGGCATCTGGACCCGCGATCTCGCGCGCGCCGTGCGCGTGCCAAAACTGCTGCGCGCCGGAACGGTGTGGGTGAATACCTACCGCGCCATCAGCTACATGATGCCGTTCGGCGGCATGAAGCACTCCGGTGTCGGGCGCGAGAGCGGCATCGACGCGGTGCGTGAATATCTGGAGACGAAAAGCGTGTGGATTTCGACCGCGACAGACGTTCCGGCCAACCCGTTCGTCATGCGGTAAGCGGTCGGGACTTGATGACAGTAACTCTCGTCATTCCGGGGCGCACGTCAGCGCGAACCCGGAATCCATCTTGCCGCCAACCGTATGGATGAATGGATTCCGGGTTCGCGGCTTTGCCGCGCCCAGGAATGACGACGAAGTCAGCTATCCACCTTTCAGTGCGGCAATGAAAGCTGCGGGATGTCGACCTTTCCGAATTGTCGCGTCTTGTTCTTGCCTTTCTTCTGCTTCGAAATTTTCGTTTGCGCGCGACGTCTTCGACTTGTTCGTGCCTTCTGCCGACATGTTGATCAGACAGTTATGCTGTCGCAGTTCGTGCACCGCCGGTGCCCTGCCGACTATAAGCCTTGCGTCGCATCTCCGGACCGGGCGCTAATTTTTGCGGCTGGGCCTTGTTGGCAAAGTGGAGTGCGCGATGAAGCGGAATGTTCGGGTTGGCGAATGCGAGTATCAGGATCGTCTCAAGGGTGTGTTGAAACACGCCTTTAACACAGAACTGCAGCCGCTGAGATCGCTCGAGACCGTAACCAAAAAGCGGAGAGCACTGAAAAAGAGGGTCGAAAGAAACTCCGGGCCCGCGAAATCAGACACGACGGCTTCCTGTTGACGGCGCAGGTCGCACCATATCAGGCATCGAGACGGTCGGCAGATCGAGCGCGCCCTCAGCTATCCACCTTCAGCGCGGCAATGAAGGCTTCCTGCGGGATGTCGACCTTGCCGAACTGCCGCATCTTCTTCTTGCCTTCCTTCTGCTTCTCAAGAAGCTTGCGTTTGCGCGTGACGTCGCCGCCGTAGCACTTGGCGGTGACGTCCTTGCGCAGCGCGCGCACGGTCTCGCGAGCGATCACCTTGCCGCCGATCGCCGCCTGGATCGGGATCTGGAACATGTGCGGCGGGATCAGCTCCTTCATCTTCTCGACCATGGCGCGGCCGCGACCTTCGGCACGGGTGCGATGCACCAGCATCGACAGCGCATCCACCGGTTCGGCATTGACGAGGATCTGCATCTTCACGAGGTCGGCAGGCTTGTAGTCGGTGAGGTGATAGTCGAAGGAGGCATAGCCCTTGGAAACCGATTTCAGCCGGTCGTAGAAATCGAACACCACTTCGTTGAGCGGCAGATCGTATTTTACCATCGCGCGCGAGCCCACGTAAGTCAGCTCCTTTTGCGCGCCGCGGCGGTCCTGGCACAGTTTCAGCACGCTGCCGAGATATTCGTCCGGCGTGAGGATGGTGGCCTCGATCCAGGGCTCTTCGATCTCGGCAATCTTGACCACGTCGGGCATGTCGACCGGATTATGAATCGAGATCTCGCCGCCGTCGGTGAGCTTCATCTTGTAGATCACGCTCGGCGCGGTCGCGATCAGGTTGAGGTCGAATTCGCGGGAGAGCCGCTCCTGGATGATCTCCAGATGCAAGAGGCCGAGGAAGCCGCAGCGGAAGCCGAAGCCGAGCGCAGCGGAGGTTTCCATCTCGTAGGAGAAGCTGGCGTCGTTCAGCCGCAGCTTGCCCATCGCCGCGCGCAGCGTCTCGAAATCATTGGCATCGGCCGGGAACAGGCCGCAGAACACCACCGGGATCGCCGGCTTGAAGCCCGGCAGCATCTCGGTGACCGGCTTCCTGTCGTCGGTGATGGTGTCGCCGACACGCGTATCGGCGACTTCCTTGATCGCGGCGGTGATGAAGCCGATCTCGCCGGGGCCGAGCTCGTCGACCTGCTCCATCTTTGGCGTGAAGAAGCCGACGCGCTCGATGTCATAGGCCGCATTGGTGCCCATCATGCGGATGCGGTTACCCTTCTTCATCACGCCGTCGACGATCCGGACCAGCACGACCACACCGAGATAGACGTCATACCAGCTGTCGACCAACAGCGCCTTCAGAGTTGAATCACGGTCGCCCTTGGGTGGCGGCAGCCGCGTGACGATGGCTTCGAGCACGTCGGGCACGCCTTCGCCGGTCTTGGCCGAAATCATGACGGAGTCGGACGCGTCGATGCCGATCACGTCCTCGATCTGCTGCTTCACCTTGTCCGGTTCGGCCGCAGGCAGGTCGACCTTGTTCAGGACCGGCACGATTTCAAGATTGTTGTCGATCGCCTGATAGACATTGGCGAGGGTCTGCGCTTCGACGCCCTGGCTGGCATCGACCACGAGCAGCGCGCCTTCGCAGGCCGCGAGCGAGCGCGAGACTTCATAGGCGAAGTCGACATGGCCCGGCGTGTCCATCAGGTTGAAGATGTAATCCTTGCCGTCCTTGGCGCGATATGCGAGGCGAACCGTCTGGGCCTTGATGGTGATGCCGCGCTCGCGCTCGATGTCCATGGAATCGAGCACCTGTTCCTTGCCCGCCATTTCGCGATCGGTCAGGCCGCCGGTCATCTGGATCAGGCGGTCGGCCAGCGTCGATTTGCCATGGTCGATATGGGCGACAATGGAGAAATTGCGGATGTTGGGAATGGGGGCAGTCGTCATGGGGCGCGGGATAGCATCCGGGACTCGGTGCGGCAACTATATTGCTGGATTTCAAGGGGTTTTGTTCACGCCAAGCTGATTCCACTCGCCCGCAAAACGCGCTACGCGTGAGAGCATGTCGACCGCCTCGTCCTTACCCGCCGCCGCGACCCGGCGCCGCCGCCGGCTGAGCTTCCGGCGGATGGCCGCGTGGCTGGCCTCGCGCGCCACGCGCCCGGATACCGCCCTCTGGCTCGTGATCAGTTTCGCGCTGGTGCACGGCCTGCTCTGGACCAGGATCCTGATCGAATTGAAGGCGGCGCAGGACGTTCACATGGACGTCGCGGAAGCCTTCGCCTGGGGCCAGAAGTTCCAGTTCGGCTACGGCAAGCATCCGCCGCTTTCGGGCTGGATTGCGGGCCTGTGGTTCGATTTCTTCCCGGTGCAGGACTGGGCGACCTATGCGCTCGCGATGACGACGCTTGGCATCGGCCTTGTCATCTGCTGGTTCATCGCGCTTCGCGTCGTCGATTACCGCCGCGCCTTCCTGGTCGTGGTGATGCTCGCGCTCTATCCGATCTTCAACTTCAAGGGCTTCAAGTACAATCCCGATCTGCTGCAACTCGTCACCCTGCCGCTCCTGGTGCTGGCCTATCTCAACGCCTTCGGGAAACGCACATGGCAAAGCGGCATCCTGCTCGGGCTCGCCGGCGCGCTGGCGCTGATGACCAAATACTGGGTGCTGACCATGATCGGCGCCATCGGGCTTGCGGCGCTGATCCATCCCGAGCGGCTGAAATTCTTGCGTTCGCCCGCGCCGTGGGTCGCGATCGCAACGCTTGCCGTCGCCATGATCCCGCATCTGATCTGGCTCAAGCAGGTCGACTTCGTGCCACTGACCTATGCCGGCGACGTCTACGGCCTGTCGGACCGCGCGCTGAACGCCAAACTCGTGCTCGGCTATATCGGCCACAACGTCGCGCTGCTGGCCTTGCCGGTCGTGCTCGCGCTGCCCGCGCTCGCCTGGCCGCCGCGATGGCCGGCGCATGCCTGGTCGCGCGGTCCCAACGTCGGCGTCAATGTTTCGCAGGCGCTGAACGTCTGGTGGATCCAGGCCATCGTTGCGGTCGGGCCGCCGCTGGGCGGGCTGATCTTCACGGTCTATATGAAGACCGATTGGGGCATCTCGCTGTTCTTCCTGGTGCCGCTGGCGCTGGTCGCGATTCCGTCGCTTCGTGTCCCGGCCGGCGCGCTGTTCCGCATCGTGGCGATCTGGCTCGTGCTGTCGCTGGCGACCCTCGCCGCCGCGCCGCGGATCGCGCTCCTGGAGATCGAGCACAATCCCAACAGCGCGGGCAGCTATGGCGCACGAGCGCAGCTCGCCCGCGAATTGACGGATGCCTGGCATCAGCGCTTTGGCTCGCGCTGGGCCGTGGTCGCCGGGACCACCGAGGTCGGCGAGCCCATGACGTTCTACAGTCCGGATCATCCCGCGCCGTTCACACCCGGCGAAGTCTGGTCGTCGGGCCTGACCTCGCTCGAGGAGGCCAAGCGCCTCGGCTTCATCGGCATCTGCGACAAGACCGACGGCCGCCTGCCGGTGTGCGAGAAGTGGATGAAGGAAAACGCGCCGGATGCCGAGCAGCAGATCATGACCACGCAGCGCTTCTTCAAGGGCCATCCCGGCCCCTCGATCGCGTGGGAGATCTATATGCAGCCGCCGGCGAAATAGACGCGTCAGAAAAAGGGCAGGGGAAACGGATGGATCTAGATCTCACAGGCAAGCTCGCGCTGATCACCGGGTCGACGCGCGGCATCGGCTTTGCGACCGCCGCCGGCCTTGCGGGCATGGGTGCGGAAGTCATTGTCAACGGACGCGACAAGGCGGCCGTGGACGAGGCGATCGCCAGGATCAAACAGGCGGCGCCGAAAGCGAAGCTGTGCGCCGCCGCCTTCGATCTCGGCACCAGCGACGGCTGCGCCGCGCTGACCGCGCAATTCGCTGAAGTCGATATCCTCGTCAACAATCTCGGCATCTACGAGCCGAAGGCCTTCTTCGACATCGAGGACGCGGACTGGAACAAGATGTTCGAGGTCAACGTCATGAGCGGCGTGCGGCTGACGCGGCACTATCTCAAGCACATGCTGGACAGGAAGGATTGGGGCCGCGTCGTGTTCGTCTCCTCCGAATCCGGCATCTACGTGCCGAAGGAGATGGTGCATTACGGCTTCTCGAAAGGCGCGCAGCTCGTGATCGCGCGTGGCGCCGCGGAACAGACCAAGGGCACCAACGTCACCGTCAATTCGGTGCTGCCGGGTCCGACCTGGGTCGAGATGGCGCCGGTGCGGCTCGCCGCCCGCGCCAAGTCCATGGGAACGACCACCGACGATCTCGTCGCGCGGACGTTCACCGAGCGGCGGCCCGCTTCGCTGTTGCAGCGCTATGCGAAGCCGGAGGAGGTCGCCAACCTGATCTGCTATCTCTGCTCGAAGGCATCCAGCGCGACCAACGGCGCCGCGCTCCGCGCCGACGGCGGCATCGTGACGAATCCGTTCTAGACCGGCGACCACGGAGGCGGCCGGTGCAACAGTGGAAACGCAGGATCGCAAAGGCGGGCTTGCTTACATTGGTCGTCCTGGCTGTCGTGATCGCCGGGGGATTTGGATATCGCGCGTATCGCCAGCAACTCGGCGCAGCCGTCCTTGCGATTCAATCTCCGAACGGCATTCAGGAGGGAATGTACGTCAAGATCGGCGGCATCTATCAGTGGATCGAGATTCGCGGTGAAGATCGCGGCAATCCGGTGATCCTCTTTGTTCACGGCGGTCCCGGCGGTTCGACCCTTCCGATTTCATCCGGCTGGCGGCCATGGGAAAAATTCTTCACCGTCGTTCAATGGGATCAGCGCGGCGCCGGACGCACGTTTCGCGCCAGCGGCTCCTCGGTCGCAGGGACCATGACGGTCGCGCAGATGACGCAGGACGGCATCGAACTGGCCGAATTTCTGCGGACGCATCTTCACAAGGACCGGATTATTCTGGTCGGGCATTCATGGGGCTCGTTCCTGGGCATTCATGTCGTCAAGCAACGCCCCGACCTGTTTTACGCCTTCGTCGGCACCGGCCAGCTGGTCGGCAAGAAAAGCTTCGAAAAGCAGTTCGAGCTCGCAGTGACGCGCCTGAAGGCATTGGCGCAGGCCGCGAACAATGCAGAAGCGTCGAAAGAACTCGCGTCGGTTTCCGTAGAGCCGGATTTCAGCAAGACGCCATGCGACACCGTGAATTTCACCTCGACGGCTTACAGCACGGCCAAGTGCGACCTGGTGCGAAAATGGGCAAGAGCCTTGTCCCTTCCTTCGATCGTTACTTTCCAGCTTCGCGGCCCCGTCGCACCGCCCTTCATGCCTGATTTTTCGCTGCTGGATTGGTACTACTGGTGGAGGGGAATATCGTTCTCAGCGGCGCAACTGCGCGGCAGGAGCGGACCGATACTCCAGAGCGATCTGGAGTCGTTGGGCACCGATTTTTCGATTCCCCTGTTTTTCTTCGAGGGTACGGATGACCTCGTGACGCCGATTGAACCGGCTCACGCCTATTTCGAACACGTCAGGGCGCCGCAAAAGGAATTCGTGGAGTTCAAGGGCGGCGACCACTTTGTTCCATTCGATCGCACGGATGAATTCCTGGCGCAATTGATCGAGCACATTCGGCCGTTCGCCCCTTCGACACCGAAGGCCCAGTAAGTGGGCGCTGTTTTGTGCGCGCTCGTGTATTGCTCGTTGCCGATCCCCATCACCGGTAACCTTGTTAAGTTAGGTTAAGCCCCAAATCGAGTTGGCGTCCTGCCGGACTCATGTTCCACAGCCGGCGCGATCAGCTTGTTTCGCTTCTCTTGATCGCGCTCCGGCTTTGGGGAATCGATGTCTTTCAGGACGGCGACATTTTTGTTTTGGGTGTCGATCGCGCTTGTTTGCGGCATCGATCGCGCGATCGCGGCTGAAAGTCCGGACATTTCAGGGTGCATGGCGGGCCGCAGCGCTACGGCGCCGCGCAACGCCCAATGGCGCTATCATTTTGACCAGGTAACAGGCCAGAAATGTTGGCGCCTGGCTCGCGTGGCTTTGAAGGCACCGGCACGGAAGGCCGCGCATCGTCAACCGAGCCATCGTGCTGAACGTCGCCAGAGTCCGCCACGAGCTGTGGCAGATGCACGGGCCAGCCTGCTGTCGCCCAGCCAGGAAACACCTCGCGTTGCGGCAAGCGCAGGCCGCGGAGAAGCGAGCGATAACGTGACGGGCCAGGCGCCCGCGACGACATTTGAATCCCGCTGGTTGCCGGCCGAGATGATCCTGTTCGCCGATGTAACGACCGTTCAATCGCTGGAGTCTGCTCCCATCCTCGATCGCGAGGAGGAACCAGCGCCCGACGTCGTGGAAATCAAAGCCGGGCGTCCCTCGGATTCCGAGCAAATGCTTCGTCTTCTGGGCGTAGTCCTGATGTCGGTTGGAATCGCATTGGGTCTTTCCGCGCTGATCGGTGCGGCGACTGCATCTTGGCTGCGGGCCCGCGATCGCGCCGCGGAGTCACGCCCTCGCCTGGACGACCGCTTCTTTGGATCATCGCCGCCCCTCGACTCCACGATTTCGGACATCGTTGAGCGGTTGAGCGAAGAGGATGCGCTTTCCGAGGTCTATGAGGCAGATGCGTGGGAAGCCGAATCCGCCCGCCTCGAAGCCGAGTATTCCCGGCGGCTCATCAGCCATCACCCGTCGCCGGCCCCTCACCAGCAGGTACACCGAAACCGGCGTTAACCCGCAGCGCGGGTATTAATCTAAACCAGCAAGCTTAACGGCGAGCTTGTGTTGCAAGCCCATCGATTCCCGCGCATCGAGCATTTCAGCAGTTTTATTTCGAGGGATTACCGAGATGGCGCAGTCGACAGTTAGAAATTCCCTGACTGATCTGGAGCGCGAGATCCGGGCGGAAGTCCGGAACGTGCCGATCGCCCACGAAGCGCTTTATTCCAATCACGCCGCGCCCACCATTGCCGGGCCGGAGCTTGCGATGCCGGATTATGTCGAGCACCGCGAGGGCGCTACGGAAATCGGCAGGCTCTCGGCTGAGGCCGTGGTCCGCGAATATGAAGCCACGGCCAAAGAGATCGAGTCGATGGGCCTGGAGGTGATCGAGCGCGTGAAGGAGTGCGAGGCGCTGAGCCGCAATGCGCTTGCGGTCATCGGGGAGCTGAACGAAGTGGCAAAGCGCTATCGCGAGGAAGCCAAGCGCGTCTTCGATCACATCGAAGGTTGTTCGCAGCTGGTCGCCGAGGTTCGCAAGACCTGCGCGGAATTGGCGGACAAGATCGCCGTCCGCGGTACCGCGGATTGGCCGAAATCCAAGAGGAAGTGATCGCCTGGGTGCTTTGGGCCGAAGGCATGGTGAAGGCTTGTTGTTAGCCTTTGCGAGGACTTCATGGACGCGATTGTTCGAAAACCCCGATCCCGAGTCACGCGGTCGCGCAAAGTGACCCAACGCGCCAGCAACGCGCCGCAGGGTATGCGGGCGCGCAAGACCGAAGCCAGGATCCTCGAGATGATGCCGGCCGGAGAATGGCTGAGCTGCACGTCGATCTCGCGATTGATCGGCTCGGGCGACGACCGCAGGGTACGTGCGCGACTCGACTATCTCGTGAAGGACGGCAAGATCGAACGCAAGCGCGAGCAGGGCACCCACGGCCTGGTCTATCTCTACCGTCCACGCTCCTGAGCGTCGGCGCCGCGGGAATGCGGACGCGCGTCATTGCGAGCGAAGCAAGGCAATCCACAATCCGTACGCCACGCACTCCGGATCGCTTCGGAACTCACGCTCCTCGCAAATGACGAGATAGCAGCGGGATCGCGCTCGAAAGGACCTACGTCCCTTCCTCGTTGAACTTGCTTTCGACGAGCTCGGTGATCGCGACGATCGCGGCTTCCGCGTCGGGGCCGAGCGCGGAGACTATAATCGTGGTGCCGGGCGCGGCCGCCAGCATCATCAGCCCCATGATCGAACGGCCGCCGACAGTCTCGCTGCCGCGAGTCACCCAGACCTCGGAGATGAAGCGTTCGACGGTCTGGACGAATTTCGCGGAAGCGCGCGCATGCAGTCCGCGCTTGTTGATGATCAGAAGCTCTTTGGAGACGGCGCCCCCTGGCACGCTGGGCCCGGGAATATTCTCCGCCGGCGCCTCGTCGTCGGTCATTTGCCGGCGAGGACCCGGCTGGCGATGGTGACGTATTTGCGGCCCGCTTCCTGGGCCATGGCGATCGCATCGGGAAGCGAGCGCTCTTCGCGGACCTTGGCCAATTTGACCAGCATCGGAAGATTGATGCCTGCGAGCACTTCCACTTTCGGACGGCTCATGCAGGAAATCGCAAGGTTGGACGGCGTCCCGCCGAACATGTCGGTGAGGATGGCGACCCCGTCGCCGGTATCGACGCGGTTGACCGCCTCGATAATGTCGCTGCGACAGAGATCGGAATCGTCCTCGGCTCCGATCGTCACCGCTTCGATTTG
>Ga0134126_10011283_pt1 | contig 11269 bp, 11 predicted proteins | sample KB31752_FD_96881 | JGI IMG/M metagenome (GOLD analysis project Ga0134126, IMG submission 96881) | Terrestrial soil microbial communities with excess Nitrogen fertilizer from Kellogg Biological Station, Michigan, USA - KB3-175-2 | ecosystem: Environmental > Terrestrial > Soil > Unclassified ... | reverse complement strand
TTCTCACCTCTAACTTAAGACAAGTGGCGGAATACGGTGATGTCACTTACTACATCTTGCCCAAACTCGACATCACGGGCGGTATACGCATCGGCGAATACCAAGAATCCTACCTTCAGGCTGCCGGAGGAGCCGACTTCGCCGCGTATAACGTGCTTGGGTCGCTTTTCGGATTCACTCCGACCCCTGCGGTCACTCCAGCGGGGCATGAGAACTCCACCGTCGAAACCTACCAGGCCAACCTTCGCTATCACATCACGGCCGACAACATGGTGTATTTCCGCTTCGCGACCGGCTACCGCCCCGGCGGACCAAACGACATAATTTTTGGTTCACCGCCGACCTATGGCCCGGATACGACTCACAATTTCGAGCTCGGCTGGAAGACCACCTTCTGGAACTCAAAGACTTATCTCGAAGTGGCTGCCTATGACATCCTGTGGCATAACATCCAAGTCGAAGCTTCGCAGAACGGCATAGGTTATCTGACCAACGGCGGTGCGGCTGAAATCAAAGGGGTCGAGGCCGCGCTCACCCTGAGGCCAATTCACGGCCTGAACCTAAACGCCGCCTTCAGCTATACCGACGGAAAGCTTACGCAAACTGCTCCCGGTGGAACCGGCGATGCGGGTGACACCATTCCTAATACGCCAAGGTTTTCCGGAAGCCTTTCAGCAGATTACACCCAGCCGGTCGGTGGTGGCTTGGACGGCTTCGTTGGGGGGTCTGCGCGGTATGTAGACGTTCGGTACACTGCGTTCGAGCACTCGCTAACCTCCGAGAACACCACACTTGCTCCCTACACGATCGTCGATTTGAGGGTGGGCGTCAGAAAAGGCCCCTATGAGGTCACCGCCTTCGTCCGCAACATCGGCGATGACCGAGCCGTGCTAGGCGGCGTCGATAGTAGCGGCGAGACGTTAGTGGTGATGGCGCGCCCGCGAACCTTTGGCGTGTCGCTAAGCGCGAAGTATTAGGGTTGACGTCTTCGTCGACGCGCCCGTTGCGCCCATGTGACGAACACGTTGGCCTAGGTCCTATTCAGTCTTTCGGGAGGAAGTCAGGCAGTGAACAAGATCGATCCTAAGCCCGCGTCTGCGGGTCACCACGACCAGTTTGAGGTGGTTGTCGACGGTCATGGTCGCTACGTCATCGACGTCTCTCTGCCGGCCAAGATCGAGCCCGGCGTCAGGCTACCGGTCGTGCTGGTAGTGGACGGCAACTATTTTTTCGATACCGTCCGGGTGGCCGTCAACGGGCTTTTTGCCGAGGAGATGGGCAGCCTTGGGCGCCACTTTATGCCGGCTTCCATAGTCGTCGGTGTTGGCTATCCGAAATCCGAAGGCACGCTCAGCACCGTGATTCGGCGCCATTATGACTTCTATGATCCCTGGGACATGGAGGACGCTCTGGGCCGGTTTGTCCGTGAGACCTACGAGGCGTTTGCAGCGGCCGAGGGGCGACCTGAATTGAAGGTTCGGGCGGGCGGCTATGAGGGTTTCATGGCCTTTCTACGCGACGACCTTTTGCCCGCGTTGGCCGAACACTACCCGATCGATCCGGCAGCCCGCCATACGCTGATCGGCCATTCATCAGGCGGATACTTCGTTCTCCGCGCACTGTACGACCCTAAGAGCCCTTTTTCGCGCTATATCGCAAGCAGCGCCGGCGGGGCGCCCGGAGCCATCGACAAGGCCGAGGCTGCCTATGCTGCCGACCACTCCGACCTGGCCGCCGACGTGTTCCTCTGCGTCGGCACGGCCGAACTCGAAGGAATCCATGGAGCCACCTGCCGGTTTGCCAGCACTATGGCGCTTGCAGCGGAGCAGTTCACCCTTCGCCAGTGGCCGAGCGGCAGACTGACCTGGAAGACGATGAACAACGAAGACCACTATTCGATCGTGCCACGCGCCGTCGCCGCAGGTCTACGGTCGGTGCACCGGACTCGGTCGGCTGTCGGCGCGGCGATTCAGGCGGCGCGGCCAGAGCCGCCTGCCCCCTAGAGAAGTGCCCGTCGCTCGGAAACCTCGACCGTGTGAGAGCCGAAGTACTTCTTTCGTTCAGGTAACCCAGTTGAGATCGCAGATGCCCACTCAAATCTTACTTGCAAATGCACGCATCTTCGACGGCTATTCGGAACAGTGCGCGGAGGGCGCCTCGGTCTTGATCGAGAGCGGCTCAATTTGCGAGGTCTCTGATGGCCCCATCAAGGCCGACAAGGCCCGGCGGATCGACGTCGCCGGCAAAACGCTGATGCCGGGTCTAATCGATTTGCATATCCACGCTTATTTCTCTGATCTTAACGCAAAGGTCGTCGACGGTCGCGATGCGCCCTATCGCACTGCATATGCGATCAAGAAACTGGGTCATGCTCTCGACTGCGGATTCACCAGCGTCCGCGACATCGGTGGTGGCGATTATCCGCTGGCTGCCGCGATCGAGGACAAGCTGATACGCGCGCCACGCTTCTTCTATGCCGGCAAGGTACTATCGATGACGGGGGGGCATGTCGACTATCGCACGCCGAACGAGTCGCAGCACACCCACGGCTATTGTTCGTGTGGATCGATGAACTGGGGTGGAGTTGTCGTCGACGGAGTCGACGAATGCCTCAAGGCCTCACGCGAGGAGCTGCGTCGCGGCGCCCACTGTATCAAGATCGTGGCGTCGGGCGGGGTAATGTCGCCGACCGATCCGATGTGGATGAACCAGTTTCGCGAGGATGAAATCCGCGCGATCGTCAACGAGTGCCGTGAGCGGCGCACTTATGTGTCCGCGCACTGCCACCCGATCAGTGCGATCCGCCGCTCAATCGAGTTCGGAGTCCGCTGCATAGAGCATGCGACGTTGATCGATTCTGAAACCGCTGCATTCGCTGCGGAGCGAAACGCCTATATCGTGCCGACCATGTCGGTGATCTTCGCCACTATGGAAGAGGGTGAGCGGCTTGGTATGACCCCTGACAGCATGGCCAAACTGAGGGTCGCCTACGACGGGGCGCTCGGAGGGCTCGATCACATGCGCACCGCCGGGGTTAAGATTGGCTACGGCACTGATCTGCTCGGTGCTACCTATGGCCAACAGTGCCGGGAGTTCGATATCCGTGCGCAGGTTTTCAGTCCGATCGAGATGTTGCGCCAGGCGACTTCAATGGGCGCGGAAATCTTGATGCAGGAGGGTAAGCTCGGATGCGTCGCGGCCGGCGCACTTGCCGACCTGATCGTGGTCGACGGCGATCCTCTTAGGGATATCGGCCTGCTCGCTGCCAGCGGCCGTAAGCTCGATCTGATCATGCGAGCCGGCGAATTGGTCAAGAACCGACTCTCCTGAGGGGATCTCGACGCATCACGGTCCCAAATAAGCGCTGTACCCGCGATCAAATCCTCATGAACATTCATCACGGACGGAGGTGACTCCATGGTTTCACTAATTTATTTCCTCCGCCACAACGGCGGGGGCCATGTGGGCAAATCGTGAGCGGCGGCGACCCGCAATCGTCGGGCGACGATTTGCCGGAGACGCTCGTGGCGGAGCTGCGCGCGCTTCTGGGCGATCGGCTGCACCTCGGGCTGGCGATGCGCCGCCAGCACGGGGGCAGCGAGTCGCATTTCCCGACGGTCTTGCCAGACGCGGTGGCGTTCGTTCGATCGACGGAAGAGGTCGTCAGCCTGGTGAAGGCCTGCACGGCGGCGGACGTACCGATCGTCGCATTCGGCGCTGGCACGTCTATCGAGGGTAATACGCTGCCGGTGCGTGGCGGCGTCACGGTCGACCTATCGCAGATGGACACGATTCTTGAGCTCAACGCCGAGGATTTCGACTGCACGGTCCAGGCCGGCGTGCGCCGCGAGGAGCTGAATCAGTACCTGCGCGACACCGGGCTGTTCTTTCCGATCGATCCCGGCGCCAACGCGACCATCGGCGGCATGGCTTCGACGCGCGCCTCGGGCACGAACGCAGTCCGCTACGGCACCATGAAGGACGCGGTACTGGCGTTGCGGGTCGTCACTCCGGACGGCCGAGACATCCGCACGAGCCGGCGGGTCCGAAAGTCGGCGGCTGGCTACGATCTAACGCGCCTGATGGTCGGTGCGGAGGGAACGCTCGGCATTCTCACGGAGGTAACGCTGCGGCTGCACCCGATTCCGGAGGCGATCCTCGCAGCGGTCTGCGGCTTCGACACGCTCGATGGCGCGGTCCACACGGTAGTCCAGACCATCCAGTCGGCAGTCCCGTTGGCCCGTGTCGAACTCCTGGACGACGTGCAGATGCGAGCGGTGAACCGCTGGTCGAAGCTCGACTACCCGGAAACGACGACACTGTTCTTTGAGTTCCACGGCTCCGCGCGCTCCGTCGAGGAGCAGGTGGAGACCGTCTGCACAATTGCCCGCGACAACGGCGGCAGCGAGTTCCGCTGGTCCAATCGGCCGGAGGAGCGCACCTTGCTGTGGAAGGCGCGCCATCAGGCGTACTACGCGGCCATCGGGCTGCATCCCGGCGCGGTCGGCTGGCCCACCGATGTCTGTGTCCCCATCAGCCGGCTGGCTGAGTGCATCCGCCTGACGAAGAGCGACCTCGAGACCGCGTCGATCCCGGCTCCGATCCTCGGCCACGTCGGCGACGGCAATTTCCACGTCGTGTTCGTCATCGACCCAAACCGGCCGGAGGAACAGCGGGAGGCAGCGCGACTGAATGCACGCCTGATCGAACGCGCGCTGGCGATGGGCGGCACGTGCACGGGCGAGCACGGCATCGGACTCGGCAAGCAGGACTGGCTGGTGGCGGAACTGGGCGACGCCGTCGAATCGATGCGAATCATCAAGCGCGCCCTCGATCCGAAGAATCTATTCAATCCAGGCAAAATTTTCAGTCTATAAGCGCACCGCTCAGGCACCTGGCAAAGCGCGAGTCGTACGACTTGATGAGCGCATTGGGTGCCTCCTTCGGTCGTACGACGACTGGGCCGAGGCAAAGTGTCTTTTTAATTCACTTCAGGGTCGGCGAGAGGCGCTGGAAATATGACTGGGTCATAGAGTTCGACATCCACAAGGCGTTCGATGAACTGGACCCGGACGCGGCCACGTCGAAAATCCCGTAAATTTGCTGAACGGTATCTACCGAGAGCGCATTTACTGCCAGCCCTACCGCAAGCGACGGGGAAACGAGGGGCCGCAGGCCCGAGTCAATCCCGCCCTCTGCGCCATACGGCGCATAAATCTCCGTTTCGTGGGCGGACCCTTAAAGTTCATGTGTATAGACGATAAATCCCTGGTGCTCGGCAACCTTGTCGTAAAGGGCACGCCCAGGCGCGTTGGTCGCTTTCGTCTGCCAGTACACGCGACTGCTGCCAGCCGCCCTCGCAGCTTCGTATACCGCACGAATGAGCTGACGGCCGACGCCTTGACCCCGCGCTTCTTCAGCGGTGAACAAGTCTTGTAGGTAGCAAACGTCGGCAAGGCGCGTCGTACTCCGATGGAACAAATAGTGCGTCATTCCGATCAGGTGGCCATTTTTCTCGGCGACGAGAGCATGCACTGGTTCCTCGCGAGCAAAGAACCGCTCCCAGGTGGCATCTGAAATGCTTTCGGGTAGTGCGCTCGGGCCGTGGCGACCGTAAAAGCGGTTGTATCCATCCCAGAGCGGTCGCCAACCCGCGTAATCAAATCGCTCAATCGGTCTCACGAGAACAACTTCAGGCATGGTGTGAATTGCCAGTGGACACCAACCGGTGTCAAAAGGATCATAACCGAATCCAATCCCTGAGTGGCTGGGTCCTTGCCTTCGGCATGGGTCGACGCGGTGTGGGTCGTCGAAACTACTTCTCCCAGTGTTATTGCTCAAACGGGGATTTGGCCCAGGACGATTCCCAGGAGTGCACTCACGACTACCACCAGTAGCGGTCGAGCGCGCCACACTGTCAGCAACACGAAGCCGATAAGCGCCACACCAAGGTCGCCTGCCGTGTTGACCGCACTGGTCCACAGGGGGCTGTAGAGGGCGGCTCCCAGAAGCCCGACTACCGCAGCGTTTATGCCGCGCATGGCGGCTTGTGCTGCCGCTCGGGAGCGCAGGGTGTCCCAAAAGGGCAACGTGCCCAGAAGGACCAGCATACCCGGCAGAAAGATGCCGATGAGTCCCAGCGCAGCACCCGCAACCCCGTGCGGCGTCGGTCCCACAACGGCGCCAAGATATGCGCCAAACGTAAAGAGCGGACCGGGAACGGCCTGTGCGGCACCGTAGCCCGCCAGAAAGGTGTTGTCGCTCACCCAGCCCGGCGCCACAAAGGCATCTCGCAGCAAGGGCAGCACTACATGGCCGCCGCCAAACACCAGTGCGCCCGACCTATAGAAAGCATCGAAAAGTGCCACGCCGGGGCGCGAACCGAAACGCAGGGCCAGCGGCAGGCCGAGCAGCAAAAGAACAAATGCCGTGAGCGACGCGATCCCGACGCGGCGCGAGACCGGTATTGGCACGGGTGCATGCGACACGGCCGCCGATGCTCGGCACACGAGCAATCCTGCGATGCCGCCCAGGAGGATTACGCCGATTTGCGTGATGGATGAGCCACCAAGCAAGATCAGCACCATGGCGAGGGCGGCAATGGATGCCCGCTGCCGGTCGGGACACAGCGAGCGAGCCATGCCGATAACGGCCTGGGCGACGATCGCTACCGCCACGAGCTTCAGACCGTGCAGCAACCCCATCCCGACCGGCCCCACCAGCGCGTGTGCGCCATAGGCAAATAGCACGAGCGCAATCGCGGAGGGCAACGTAAAGCCTGCCCATGCCGCAAGACCCCCAAGGTAGCCGGCTCTCATCAGTCCAATGGAGAATCCCACCTGACTGCTGGCGGGGCCCGGGAGGAACTGGCATAGCGCCACGAGGTCGGTATAGGTTGCATCGTCAAGCCAGCGGCGGTTGGTGACGAACTCGTCCCGAAAATAGCCGATGTGGGCGGTCGGCCCGCCAAATGAGATCAATCCCAGCTTGAGGAACACCCGCAGCACCTCGAAAGGCGATTGGCCCGCCGGGACTTCGAACTTACTGCGTGTTTGGCGGTCGCTAAGCATCACTTGGGTATCATTTATGATCAAAGATCAAGCCTACCGGAACAGCGCCATGAATCCGAATTCCGCGATCACGGGCAATATCGGATCACGACGGGAAAACCTCCTTGCGATTTGAGTATCGGATTGCGAATGACGATCGATGCCGCTTGACACGAATATACTTTGCAATACAAAGTACGTGGCTTAGGCATTCGCGAGGGGTCCGGGTCATGAGGATGGGAGTCATTCTCTTGAGCATCTGCGTGGCCGCATTTGTCCCGGTACATGCCGCTTCGCCGCTTGACCTCACGAGCTTTCATGGTCGCGTCGTTTATTTGGATTTCTGGGCTTCGTGGTGCGGACCGTGCCGGCAGTCGTTTCCTTGGATGGAGACCATGAAGAGCATCTACGCAGCACAGGGGCTCGAGATAATCGCCGTCAATCTGGATACGGACCGTGCCGATGCGGATAAATTCCTGAACCGGTTTCATCCGACATTCGAGGTGCAATTCGACCCCAAGGGAGAGCTCGCCGAGTTCTACAAGGTCCGGGGCATGCCCTCGAGCGTGTTGATCGACCGTCATGGCGCGACGCGTTTCGTGCACGTCGGCTTTCGACCGGCCGATGGCGCAATCTACGAGGCGCAATTGCGTGAACTGTTGGCCGAAAAGTAGCTTATTCATCCAGGAGAGACCATGAATTGCCGCTTGAGTCTTCTGTGCACCATGCTCGCAGTCGTGATGATCTCCGGTTGCAGCTCCCTGGGTGTCAAGCCTTGGCAGCGCGATGTTCTCGCGCGCGCTGATATGCAGCTCGACTCGGATCCTCTCGATGCGGCCATCGATGATCACCTGTACTTCAGTAAAGAGGCCTCCTCGGGCGGCCGTTCGTTTGCGGGCGGCGGCTGCGGATGCAACTAAAGCCCAAATCGCCTGTGCCCAAGGCGGGGACTGCGCGCCGGCGATTGATGGCCGCGAGCTGTGCACTGCTCAGCGCCGGTGCGGCGCGCGGCCAGGAAACCCGTATGGCGCCTCCCGACAGCGGGTTGCTGGAGGACTGGTCGGTCGATTCGGCGCTTGCTTATTACCACGAGGACGGCCGCATCCAAGCGATTGAGCCCGTGGTGGATGTGGCCAAAGTCTTTGCGGACGGGCAAGCCCTCAACTTGAATGTCACCTTCGACGCCCTGTCGGGCGCAAGCCCCAACGGCGCATTGACGAGCCGTACGGCCCAGACGTTTGCATCGCCGTCCGGAAAGCCGAAGCACCAATACACGACTGCGCCCGGTCAACTGCCCGTCGATCCGAACTATGAGGATGACCGTATCGCGGCGAGCGGTAATTGGACCGTGCCATTCACTCGAGTGGATCAGGTGAGCGTCGGCGGCAAGGTGTCCGCGGAGGACGATTTCCTGTCGGCGACGGTGAGCGCTTCGATCGCCCACGATTTCAACGACAAGAACACGACACTCTCGTTCGGCATCGATAACGAGTTTGATTCGATTCATCCGATCGGCGGCGCGCCGGTTCCGGGGAGCGATTATGAGTTGGCCGAAAAACAGGCCGGGGGAAAGACCAAGGACGGGGTCGGAGTACTCCTGGGCGTGACGCAGGTGATGACGCGAAGCTGGCTTTCCGAGTTCAATATCTCGATCGATCGATTTCATGGGTACCTGAACGATCCGTATAAAATTACCTCGATCATCGACGGCGCCGGCGGGACGGCGGGATACGAATACGAGAGCCGCCCCGATCAGCGCACGCGCAAGAGCGCCAATTGGGAAAATCGTGTCGCCTGGAGTTCGCAAGTTTCCACGGCGTTATCGCTCCGCTACATGAGCGATGACTGGCGTGTGCGCTCAGATACGGCACAACTGCACCTACGCTGGACATTGTCGAATCGCCACCGCTATATCGAGCCCACGGTCCGCTGGTATCGCCAGACAGCGGCGGATTTTTACCTGCCGTTCCTCCTGAGCACGGAAAAGCCGGCCACCAGCTACCAGTCCTCGGATTCTCGGCTGGGCGCGTTCCGTGCCCTGACGTACGGGGTGAAATACGCACAGAAGCTGCCGGGGCTCGGAAGCCGCCCGGAGTCGGAAATCAGCATTCGCGCGGAGTATTATCAGCAGACGCTCGAAGAGCGGACGCCGGTACCGGCGGGTTTACGGGGGCTCGATTTGTATCCGGGGCTTGAGGCGGTGCTGGTTCAGATTGGCTGGCGGTTCTAAGGTATTGATGGACGGCTGCGTGAGGTCGCGTGGCGAAGGCGGCTCCAAGTGCCCGATGAGGAATTGGTCGTCGAGGCTCGGGGCGAGAATCTTCTGGCGGTCAAGTTCACCGCGATGGCGAGCCCCTGCGAGGTTCTGCTGCCTCTGATGATGGAGCACGCAGCCTTGGCCATTGGCAGGGCCGCGGCGCAGGAAGTCTGGCGCGTCGAGAAGAAGTACAGCCGCTACCGGGACGACAGTGTCACCGCCCGGATCAATGCGAGTCGGGGCACCACCATCGAGGTCGATCAGGAAACGGCGTCGCTGATTGATTTTGCGAGCCAGTGCTTTGATATCAGCGAGGGTCTCTTCGACATCACCTCCGGTGTGCTGCGCCGTGCCTGGAAATTCGATGGGTCGGACCGCGTTCCCGAAGCTGCCTCGATCGAGCCACTCCTGCCCCTGGTGGGGTTCGACAAGCTTCAATGGCGATCGCCGTACCTCTTGCTGCCCGCGGGGATGGAATTGGATTTCGGCGGTGTCGGCAAGGAATATGCCGTCGATCGCGCTTACGAGTTGCTCGCAGCGCGTGACCGGACCCCCTTCCTCATCAATTTCGGCGGCGATTTGCGCGCCAATCGTCCGCCATCGCACGGTCCATGGCAGGTGGGCATCGAGCGGCCGGATGCCGAGCGCGAGGCAGCCTTGCTGCTGGATTTGGAGTCCGGGGCGCTTGCCACGAGCGGTGACGCGCGCCGGTACTTGCTAAAAGATGGTATTCGGTACGGCCACATTTTGAATCCCCTCACCGGGTGGCCGGCCCCCGATTCGCCGCGATCCGTCACGGTTGCGGGCAGCAGTTGCACGGAAGCAGGATTGTTATCGACGGTGGCCTTGTTGCACGGCGCTGGGGCGCAAGCGTACCTAGAAGAACAAGGCGTGCGGTATTGGCTCTTGGAGTGACCGCCCCGAATGGGCGCAATCGGGAACGCGAAATACCCGCCTCAGTCGATCGGCGAGGCCGTCGCACCCGTCGAAACTTCTGCCAAGAATCGAAGGGCGCGGCGGCGCCGGATGCCCCATAATTGCCATTGGCATGAAAAGCGTTCTTTATCAGGCAGTGGAATAATGGATATCGGCGACAGCTTCGGTACTGCGAACGGCCGCAAGTTCACCACCATACTTGCGGACCCTCCCTGGCAGTTCACCAATCGCACCGGGAAAATGGCTCCCGAGCACAAGCGACTGAATCGATACGCCACGATGGGTCTCAATGCCATCTGCGAACTACCGGTCAGGCTGGTATCCGCCGATCCCTCGCATCTGTATCTGTGGGTTCCCAACGCCATGCTCCCGGACGGTCTCGAGGTCATGAAGGCGTGGGGCTTCACCTACAAGGCAAACATCATATGGCACAAGGTGCGCAAAGACGGCGGCCCCGACGGACGCGGTGTGGGCTTCTATTTTCGCAACACCACGGAAATTCTGCTGTTCGGCATTCGCGGCAGCCTGCGGACCCTCGCGCCGGGACGAAGGCAGGTCAACATCATCAGGACCATGAAGCAGGAGCACAGCCGCAAGCCGGATGAGCATTACCGAATCATCGAGTCATGCAGTCCCGGGCCCTTCCTGGAGCTTTTTGCCCGCGGTTCACGGCGCGGGTGGTCGACCTGGGGCAACCAATCCGATGATTATCGGATTACCTGGCGGACCTACGCGAACAATAGCGCCAACGTCGTGCCGATCCGCCGCCGGAAGGCGAAGGCGGGTTAGCCGACCTTCACGGACTCGATCGGCCGCGCCGCGTTTCCTCCCGCTCATTCATCGGAGGTCACCGCTGGAGGATCCTTGCGGTCGGGATTGATCAGGCCAAAGCGTGCGTGGCGCGACGGCACCGCATGCACCGAGTGATTGCCCCTCCTGGCTCGACGATGCAACCCATACGCAGAGCCGATGACGCCCGGAACCTTTGGAAGATCCTGATTGCTCAAAAGTCTCTGGATAAAATGAG
>Ga0134126_10011282_pt1 | contig 11270 bp, 9 predicted proteins | sample KB31752_FD_96881 | JGI IMG/M metagenome (GOLD analysis project Ga0134126, IMG submission 96881) | Terrestrial soil microbial communities with excess Nitrogen fertilizer from Kellogg Biological Station, Michigan, USA - KB3-175-2 | ecosystem: Environmental > Terrestrial > Soil > Unclassified ... | reverse complement strand
TCTCTCCCGGAAAACGATTGCCGGAGTGCCGGTCAAAATTGTCATGCCACTGACAATGCCGGAACAGAACCGCGGTCGGGTGCTGATCAACGTGCATGGTGGAGGCTTTATTGTAGATGGCGGCTCCTGGACGGAATCGATTCCTATCGGATACCTGACGCAAACTAAAGTAGTTTCGGTTCTGTACCGCCTGGCGCCGAAATATCCATTTCCCGCAGCTGTGGATGATACGGTCGCCGTTTACAGAGAACTATTGAAGACATACAAGCCAGAAAATATCGGCCTGTATGGAACTTCCGCCGGCGGCATGCTGGGACCGGAAGTATGCGTTAAATTGCGGCAGCTCGCACTGCCCCTGCCCGGCGCTTTGGGAGTTTTTGGCGGTCAGGGAGATTTCAGCACCGCGGCCACAGCGGATTCGCGGTACCTGTATTCCCAGGATGGGCTGGGGCACCATTTGGATACGCCGCCGACAGACCGCGCACTGGAAAAATATGTGGGTTCGACGGACCGAAGAAACCTGGTGCTCTCGCCAATCTTTGCCGATCTGCATGGTTTCCCGCCAACACTTTTCCTGAGCAGTACGCGCGACATGATGCTGAGTGGTACAACGATTCTGCATCGCGCCTTTCTGCGCGCTGGAGTGGACGCGCGTCTGGTGATTTTTGAGGGGTTGCCGCATGGCTTCTGGTATGACCCTTATCTGCCGGAATCGAAGGAAGCCGACGGAATCATTGCTTCTTTCTTCGAGAAAAAGCTGAACCTGATTGGCAAGCAGAAAGAGCCATATTCCTGGGGAAATTAAGAAACACTTCGCGGCGCACAATGGAGGGCTCACGCGAGGATCAAACAGAGCCGTCGTTTTTTTAGCATCGAACACCCCCGAGAACCGCCAAAGCACATCGAAAGGAATTCGCCAGACATGCTGGTACCTTCTTTAGAAAACTCGAAAACGATAAATCAATCGCAACTGGAACACCGGCTCATTCCAAGTGGAATGGGCTTGCAGTTTTTTCTGGTAACGGGGCTCTTCTTCCTGTGGGGAGTTCCCAACAACTTAAACGACGTGCTGATACGTCAATTCATGACGTCTTTTGCGATCACGCGCTTTCAGGCTGGCTTGGTGCAATCCGCTTTTTATATGGGTTATTTCCTGCTGGCCACCCCGGCCGCGCTACTTATGCGCAGGTTTGGCTATAAGCTAGGCTTTATCACCGGGTTGGTTTTATTCGGTGCGGGATCTTTTCTCTTCTGGCCCGCGGCCATTCTTGGCCGATACTCATTTTTTCTGTTTGCGCTGTTTGTTATCGCCAGTGGCCTCTCCTTTCTGGAGACGGCGTCGAATCCCTTCGCCGCGCAGTTGGGAGATCCCGAAAGCGCGGCTCGCAGGCTCAATTTCGCGCAGGCATTCAACCCGCTGGGGGCCATCTGCGGCGTGTTGATTGGAACGGTGTTCATTTTTTCCGGTATCGAACTGAACACGCAGCAGATCGCCCAGATGCAATCCGCGCATACATACCAGTCGTATCTTCGACATGAAACCATGCGTGTGGTGACACCCTATCTTGTAATTGGCGTCATCGCAATTTTCTGGGCTGTTTTGATCGCTCGCACCAAATTTCCGACTTTCGCCAATGAGCATGAGAGCGCAAGCGAGGACCACGGGCGCTTCAAAGAATTGCTACGCTATCCGCATTTTCTGCTGGCAATTGTGGCCCAGTTTCTTTATGTGGGGGCGCAGGTAGGCACCTGGAGTTACTTTATTCAATATGTTCAGGACTCAACCCATCAGCCGGAAAAGGTCGCTGGTTATTTTCTGACTGGGACTCTGGTGGCGTTTGCTGTTGGAAGGTTCGCTTCCGCGGCTTTGATGCGATATATCGAACCCCACCTGTTGATGGGACTTTATGGGATCGTGAATGTCCTGCTTCTCGCGGTGGGCATTGAATTTCCCGGGTGGGTTGGACTTTGGGCAGTCTTCTCCACCAGTTTCTTCATGTCGGTGATGTATCCCACGATCTTTGCTCTCGGAATTCGAGGTCTAGGCCGCAATACCAAGATCGGCGGATCTTTGATTGTTATGGGGATTGTCGGCGGCGCAGTGATGACGCCGGCGATGGGATTGATTTCGGAGGCATCGCGAAGCATTGCTGTCGCGTATTCGGTCCCGCTGCTTTCGTATGTGGGCGTGGCGCTGTACTCGTTTTTCGGCACTGAAATTCATTGCGGCTTAAAGGTCTCCGCGAATGACATCGCGTGAGCTGAGCCCGGCGCTTAATTGCGAAGGTTCTCTGGCGTACCGGTCGGTGCTGTCGCCCATCAATGCGGCAGCGCATCTCGGATTTCATCGAGATCAACACTAAGTGCACCGCGGGCTACAGCATCTAATTCTTGCTTGTTCCCTTCAAGATGGAATGTTCTATGAATATGCTCGATCGACTGACCCGGCCTGAGTGCGGCAGCAGGGGATGACGATTCCAGTTCATAGAAATTACCCATTTGCGGGCCGCCCGGAGATTGCGGGCCGTCATTGTATACATTTTCGGAATCCCCTTTGTAGGGATCGGCCTGAATTTTCCATGCAGAATTAACGTACTCGGGGCTTCCCGTTGGGGGCGTGTATTGCACGATTGTCAAGACATGGTTTTGAGCATCGTAGCTGCCCATGCTTCCTGTCGCCCGCGATGAGTTTATCCCCAACTTGCTTCGGTAACGCGCATCGGCTTTGAAGTAGATAACGTGCTGTTTTACGAGGAGTCGATCGGCCGGAACCGTACCAAAATAATCGCTGGTCACGGGTTCTCCTAAATCCTCAATCGAACCTTTGCGAATCGGAATAGCGATTGTGGTGGACGGGGATGCCTGAAATTGTCCCAGTATCCAAAGGGAGAGCAAGCCGGTTTGGTGTATCCATGGTTGAGCGCCTATATTTGTTAGCTTGTTGATTGATTCGAAGCCGACTGCCTTGACTCCCGGTGAACGCGATAGCTCAAGAACCTTCCATATCTCTTCGTTGGGGAGCAGGCGAACTTCGCGATCGATCTGGACATCAAAATGTGCCTCGGAATAGTTAGTGAGGCTGAAAGCCTTACGGAATTCGACAGAGGCCTGTGATTGACGAACCACCTCAAATGACTCTGTATCAAAAGCTGCAGGAGTGAACCAGTGGGCAAGATCAAAGGGTTGATGTGGCGCAAAAAATACGGAAAACTGCCCACCTTCTGGGCCGATCCACACCCGATCCTCACCGCCATAGGCGTTGAAATGTTGCTGAATTTTTCCAGAGGCGATTAATTCTCGATTCACCCATCCGAAACTGCGCCCATTCAACCCGCCTGCGGTACTTGTAAGTACGCGACCTTGCATGGAAGGCGATACGGCGATCATCGCGTCACTGTGAGGATCAGAAAGGACGATCAGTCCGCTGATCGCGTCAACGAACTGAATATCGTCGCCAAAAGTTGCTGCTGCGCCTGGCTTCATAACCGGGGTATCCGTATTCATGGATCGTCCTGCAAGGATTGCGCGAGTTGGTGGGCCCGGAGGGATTTGAACCCCCAACCAAAGGATTATGAGTCCTCTGCTCTAACCGTTGAGCTACAGGCCCTTCAATAACTTACAGCCTCTACATTCGCCACTGTAGCGGGTAGCTGTCGTTTTGGCAGAATTTCCATGCCGGAACCGGCGAGTTGCAGCCGCTCGAAAGCGCGCTCGACTGCCTCCGGCGTGGGATGGATGTATCGCTGCGAAACCACGATGCTGCTATGCCCGGCAATCCGCATGATAGTGAACGCATCCACTCCCAATTCTCCCAGCCTAGTAAGCATTGTATGGCGTAGCGAGTGCAGCACAAAATCCGCCGGGAACAGCGCCTTGCGCTTGCCGTTCACTTTCAGCGAGTGCTAGTGCATCGCTGGGATAACCGGAAACGGATGCCCTTGATTCCGTGAAGTGTGACCGGAAACCGAACTTCGATACAATCTCGCGCGAGAGAGGTCACGCATTCAAGCATCGCGAGCAACGAGATAATGGCAATCAAAAAACAGAGTGTGCCCCATCCGCGATGCCTGCCGATGAACAGCAAAATTCCAGCCAGGTGAAAACTGAGGAACGCCGAGGAGCGGTAATGGTTTTTCTAGTCCCCGCCCTCTTAGTTCGGATCAATGGCACACAATTCGGACACCTAGAAAGGCGCGTGAAAACGGTACGTGTCACTCCGTGCAAGCCCGCTCAAGCCACTAGCAAGCGGGATTGCGAGCGGGAGCGCGGACGGGCCTTGATGCTGATTTCCACATCGCGCCCCAGCAACAGCAAAAAGCGGAGCAGCCGTTCAATGGAGAATCCAGAAAGCCGCCCCCGCATGAGAGCGGAGACTTTGGGCTGATCGATTCCCAGAATCACGGCGGCTTGCGCCTGGGTGAGCCGTTGCTGCTGAACAATGGCGACGATTCTTTGGGCCAGTTCCGCCTTGGCGAGAGATTCGTCCGGTTGAGGCAGTTGAAGGTCGGCAAAGATGTTTCCGCTGCTTTCGACATAATCGCGTTTCGGCATGTTCACTTCTCCCATGCGGCATTCAATTCCATCGCGCGCTTCAGCCGCCGTTTCACCAGTTCAATTTCCGTTTTTGGCGTAGCAATCCCAGACTTTGATTTCTTCTGAAAAGCATGGAGCACATAGACGCGCCCAGCGAGTCTCACCGTGTAGACTGCGCGGAACGTGTCGCCGCGATGATCGGAGACCACCTCCAGCACACCCGAACCTAACCGATCCAGCGGCTTTGCATTGACGTGTTTTCCGCCAGTCTGCGCCTGATACAGCGCAAAGCCCATCTCGCGTTTCACGGCTTGCGGAAACTCCTGCATGGCCTGTAAAGAGTCACCCATCCATACCAGCGGTTTGGGAAGGGTCTTCGGTTCAAGGCTCATCTCGATTGAGAATATGCCAATTATGGCATATATGCAATTCGAATGCTGGCTTCTAAAACACGCCTGGATGGACTGTAGCGGGTGCCTGTCTAGATGGGTTTGTATGGGCTAAATGGCAACAGTGCCGATTTGCTGAAAATGCAAGCAGATCCAAAGTGATGCAAACCCAGCAAATATGGGTTGTCCAAGATTATGAGTCCTCTGCTCTAACCGTTGAGCTACAGGCCCTTCAATGATTTGCGACGCTTTGCAAACTCCGTAAGGGGACTTGTCAGCTTGATTATTGTAAACGGATCGATATCCCCCTTCCTGCAGGGCGTCACGTCTGTCAATTCGCATTGCCTGAGGGTGAGTTCTCGTGTTAGAGAAGAAATTATTTGCCAGATGTAAAGATAGGAACGCAAACGATGCTGAAAGTTTCACCGCACGAGGGCGGAATTGCACCACCGCGATTCCGAATTGGCGCGTATGCTTTGACAGCAGGAATAACCGTTGATCGGGCCTCTACCGAGAAATATGAACGAGGAGCTTCGCTTTGAATAACAGGGATGATTTGAGCCGGAGAGGATTTCTCCGCGGCGCCGTGGCTTCCGCTGTGTTAACCCCCGCGCTGGCGGGGATAGGGCGGGCAGCTGTATCCCACGAAGGGTTAACAACCATTGCGGGCGGTCCGGATGCGATGGTGCTCGGGCGGATTACGCTGGACCGTGAAGTTGTCGATCAGGAAGGGGTTTTGAGCGGGAGATTAAGTTTTCTGCGCGCCGTTTCTGGATCTGTAGAAGTGCGCTGGGTAGACAGTTTTGGGCGCATAGCCGGGGAGCAGAAGCTTATATCCAATGGGCCATCCACGGTGGCACTTCCGTTTTCGTTCAATATGCGGGCGGGGTTGAGCTATGTAAATTGGATCCGGGTTACGGTGGATGGCGTGCCGCAGGTGGCCGCGGCGAAATTCATGCTATCGCCCAAATATACGCTGTGGGATGACTATCACACGATTAGTTGGGCGCACTATCCGGATGGATTTTACGATCAGCTGCGCTCTGCCAATCTGGATGCAATCATCGCTTACACCAAGGAAAATAATGCTCCCGTCCTGGACAATAATTTCAGATTTTACGTGGAGCAGATGGCGTGGGAGGTCTTTGCGATATATCACAAGGATCAGACAGAGTGGAGGGCGCTACTAACAAAGGCAAGCCAAGACCGGACGAACATGGACCTATGGGTCCGAAGTCCCTGCTTGAACGACCCGGAAACAGTCGAGTATCTCCAGGAAAATCTGACGCGTTATGTTCGCGAACATCGTCCTTTTCGTCCATTGTGCTACAACATTGCGGACGAACTTGGGCAAGGCGATCAAATCAGCCCCAACGATTTTTGTCACTCGAAATACTGCACCGCAAAATTTGCGGAGTTTCTTCGCCGGCAATACCGCGTTCCCTCCCGGGTGGCCCAGCAATGGTCTGTCGGCGAGCTCACGCACTGGGATGATGCGCACTTCCACGCCGTTGCGGATTGGGACAAAAGCGAATCCATGATCGGCTACACCACTACCGACCGTGCGTTTGAGGCCATCGCCCTGGCGGGAATCCGTGAAAAATATGTAACCATCGGGCAATTTAACCAGGAATGGGGCACCGGCTTTTCTGTGCCTAAAGGAAATCGGCCGCCTACCGGAGAGCAGATGGGCGCATGGCAGCCGATCCTGGGCATAGCGCGGGAGTCGCTTTCGATTCCTGTTCTCGATGAAACGTCTTTGGAAAAACAGTTTGGCTCGCTCGACCAGGCGAACGCGCGCTGGGGCAGTCTCAGCGGTCGGGGAATGCAGAACGAGCCGACGAAGTTTCAGAACTGGGGCCAGGTGATCGCTTTCATCCAGAGGTTCTACAAGGAGCTGGGAGAGCTCACGTCGACGCGGGGTTGGAACGTAAGTCCCTGGTGCGATTTCCGCAATTTTATGGATGAGAACTATGCGGATGCAGTGAAGAAGGCGGCGGATATCTGCAAGGCGGAAGACCCGTATGCGCTCTGCGCGACCGAAGGCGCCCAGGTGCCTTCCGCTTTCGGCTGGTACAACTACGAGCAGGTTGTGCGCGCGGTGGATGTGATTGAGGTCTACAACCGCGGTAACAACGTGGAAGTTATTCGCTCGTTGAAGCCGTCCGTGATTATGTTTTCAACCCACCGTTTCAGTTCCCTGCCAGGACAGGTGCCGGATTCGAAGGAACATCTCAGGCAACAGTGGGCGATTCGTCCGATCTGGTGGGGCTTGTTTCACTCCCACAATGCGGCGCTTATCTGGGACAACAACGAGGTTGAGAACCGGTTTTTGGACCCGAGCACCGGGAAACTGACACCTTCAGCCGATACATTTTCGGGTCTCTTCCGGGAGCTGCGTGGGGGATTGGGAAAGCTGATCATCAACTCCGAACGAAAGCACGACGGAATTGCCATCCACTATTCTCAAGCTTCCATACAGATCCACTGGCTTTTAGAGAACCTGAAAAGCGCACGCGAGTGGATGCTGCAGAGCGGCGGTAGGAGCGATAGCTTGTGCAGTGCTGTGCGAAATAGCTGGACAAAATTGATTGAAGACCTGGGGTTGCAATACAACTTCGTTGGGAAGAGCACGATCGAATCCGGCGGTCTTAGCTCCGGTGAGTACAAAGTGTTTATCATGCCGCAATCTGTCGCTGTCGGTGCGGAGGAGGCACAGCAGATTCGGGCTTTTGTGCAATCGGGCGGAACATTGGTCGCGGATTACCGTGCCGCCGATCTAGATGGGCGTGGACGCGACCTGGGTAAAGGCCAGTTGGATGACGTTTTTGGAATCAGCCACGGGCCGGCCCGAAGCGTCGCCGAATCCGTGCAAGGCGTGGGCGGCGAAGACGCACTGCGTTTGGAGAAAAAGGAATTGCACGGGATCAGGGCGGGGGACGCAACCGTTGTGGCCACGTCCGGAAAGGCTTTGGCGCGCAGTGGAGATGTGCCATTGGTAATTGTGCATCGGTTCGGTTCCGGATATGCCGTTTTTCTCAACATAGAAATCGCCGATTATGGTTTTCTGCGTCTCAAATCCGGTTCCAACTCCAGCATTCCCGAAGTTATGGAGGACGTGTTCGCACTGGCCCAGATCAAGCCGCAAGTGCGTGTGCTTGGTTCGGATGGAAAACGCCTGCCGGGAGCGGAGGTTGTTCGGTTCGCCAATGGAAACTGCGAGCAGGTTGCGATATTCAGAAATCCTCAATTTGACAATGCCGGCTGGGGCGTCTATCCAAAGACGTTGTCAGATAAATTTGTGCCCATCGTCAATTCACCGCTGATTGACGACGTGGAAGATGCAATTGACAATTCTCTGCTGGAAAAAGAAGAGGAAATTACGATTGAGTGGGCGGAAGAGAACCAAACCTATGATGTGCGAGGCCGGAAGGATCTCGGGAAGGTGCGCACTCAGAAGGCTGCATTGAATCCGTGGGAGCCATTGGTGTTGACTCGCTCCCCGCGGCCACTGTCCGCGCTGCAACTGGCAGTTCGTCCCGGCGCGCAGGCGGGAAATATGGTGGAGATGATCTTGACGGATGACGGTTCGGCGCCGACGGGCAGTCTCCGTGTGGTGCATGTTGAACTCTTTACGCCTTCCGGTACACTCTACAATTTATATACCCGTAACGTGCTGTTAAAAGCCACACCACATGCCGAACGCTTTCCATTTGCTGTCAACGACCCCAAGGGGAAGTGGAAGGTAATCGCGCACGATTTAATGACGGGACAGGCGGTGGACTCGTCGTTCGAGCTGGGATAATATGCGGCTCATCCGTGCGTGCCACGCATCAGCGGGGAAGAACCGGCGTATCGCCGTACGAGGCGGGAGATCAAATAATGAAGAAGAACCATTTATTCCAGATCCAACGGGCCTGTCTATTCCTCGCATTCATGACTGTCTGTATTTCCGGCAGCGTCTATGCGCAGAATCGGGCTGTCGGTTTTATAAGAGGAATGCCATTCAGCCAAGGGTATGTCGCTGGCAATACGCTGTATGTTGCCGGCCAGCAAGGACCGGATTCTCATGGCGACGTGAAGAACACGGATATCGGTGTCCAGACGGAAAATACGATTGCGGCGGTAAAAAAAGTAGTCGAAGAAGCGGGCTTCCAGATGACTGACATTGTGTCTGTTACTGTGTATGTCGCGAACCTGAACGATGTCCCCAAAATGAATGAAGTGTATAAGCGGTTGATGCCGGACCCCAAACCGGCGCGGGCAACCGTACAGGTCGCCGGTCTGATCAAAGGCGCGAAGGTTGAAATTTCTGCGATTGCGGTAAAGCACTAAGGCGGCGATACCGACAACGTCTTCAAGATGAAACCGGAGGATCTGTGAGAAACAAATATTCGCGCCGTTCCTTTTTTGCGTTGGGCAGATCTGCTCTTGCGTCGCTGGGGCTGGCTGGGTTCGTGGCTCCGCTCAATGTTGCCGCGGCGGTAGAGCCATCCATCGGCGACGAGGTCGATTATTACGACAAATTAGGTGTGAAAAAAATCATCAATGCCGCCGGCACCTACACCATGTATACCGCGTCGATCATGCCGCCTTCGGTTCAGGCTGCGGTAGCAACCGCGGCAAAGCATCCCGTTCGATTGAACGAACTGCAACTGGCATCCGGGGCCTATATCGCGAAAAAACTGCATTGCGAGGCCGCCCTGGTCTCCGCAGGAGCCGCATCGGGCCTTACGCTGGGCACGGCGGCTTGCATAACCGTGGCGAATCGGAACCAGGGCGATCATATCCCTCAGCACATTCCGCAGGCGCTGGATGGCTTGAAGTACGAAGTAATTATGCAGAAAGGGCATCGCTATTCCTACGACCACGCTCTGTTGAACTGCGGAGTGCGAATCGTGGAAGTGGAAACGATCGAACAGTACAGCGCGGCCTTCAATTCAAACACTGTCCTGGCGCATTACTTTAATGCGGCCACCAGCGGAAACATTGGCCACAAAGATTGGATCCGGATCGCGCATCAGCATCACGTTCCCTGCATGAACGACGCAGCTGCCGACGTGCCTCCAATTTCCAATCTGTGGAATTACACGCAAATGGGATACGACCTGGTTACGATTTCCGGAGGGAAGGGAATTCGCGGTCCGCAAAATGCCGGACTGCTCCTCGGCAAGCGTGAGTTGATTGACGCTGCGATGCTGAATAACAATTCCATCGACGATGTGGTTGGCAGGGCGCAGAAGGTCGCAAAAGAACAGATCATCGGCATGGTGGCCGCGGTGGATTGGATTCTGAGCCAGTCCGAAGATCAAATGACGGCGGAATTTCACGCGCGAGCGCAACGCATCGCGGACTATCTCAAGAGTGTTCCCACCTTGACGTCGGAGATTTTCGTTCCGCCCGTTTGCAATCATGTGCCCACATTGCTGCTGCGATATGACCAGAAAAAGGTAAAAATCTCGCCGCGGCAGGTTTTGGAAACATTAAGGAATGGGTCGCCCAATATCGAGTTACACCCTGCAACAGGCGAGAAATCCCCGGGTCTGCCCTCCGATGAAAACACCATCCTGGTGGGTGTCTGGATGCTGCAACCGGGTGAAGACATGCTGGTCGCCAGACATCTTCGTAAAGTGCTGATGAGCGCCGTCAGCTGACCAATTCCGGATGCGCCCGCCGCTGCCGGTTGGCTTGACAATGCAATTAGCCACTTTCGGGCTGATTTCACGTCACCAATCGCTATGTTTTTCTAAATGGTTTTGGGGTTGTCTCAGTTGTTTGTAAATTGGCGGGAGTGGCTTGGGAGATACCTGTGAGCAGTCGCAGCGAAGCACTTATTACAAATAAACGGACCGTCATTTTTTAGATGATGTATCCGCCGTCATAGGCAGGCCAATATCCTTTGGATCGGGAAGCTGGCCGGTCTGGTCCCACTGCTGCTCGATTTCATTGAAGTGCATTCCGCGCTTGATCCAGAGCTGCATGGAAAGGTCATAGTACGCCATCAGATTGTCGAGCCAGTAGGGACGGTTTTCCTGGAGCCATGTCTCACGATAGAGATCGCGAGTCAGACCATAGCCGTCGCGCACATCCTGACACTGACCATTGATGTCGGAGATAAGCGAGAGTTCCCGTGAGACGTCCTGCTTCCCTGTAGGATCGTTCTGTTCTCGGTAAGCGGTGTTATATTCGTCGACAATATTCTGTGCAGCCTCAAATTTATAGCCGAGAAAATCCATCCGGCGAGCGCCTATTTCCATCGCATCCAGGGCGTCCGTTTCCAGTAATGGCCCATTGGCACGCGCCTGTTCGATCAGGATGATGGCTTTTTCCGCCTGCTCGCGCATGGTA
>Ga0134126_10011281_pt1 | contig 11270 bp, 12 predicted proteins | sample KB31752_FD_96881 | JGI IMG/M metagenome (GOLD analysis project Ga0134126, IMG submission 96881) | Terrestrial soil microbial communities with excess Nitrogen fertilizer from Kellogg Biological Station, Michigan, USA - KB3-175-2 | ecosystem: Environmental > Terrestrial > Soil > Unclassified ... | reverse complement strand
GGGTGACCCTGCCCAGCCTCGGGCCGCCCAGCGCCCACCCGGTCACCGCATCCGCCGACGGCATCCAGATCCTGGTCTGCGCCGTCCGCGGAACCCTGTACGCCTACCTGGACGCCTGCGCCCACTGCGGCGCCAGCCTGGCCGCGGGCACCCTCAGCCGCGAGGAACTCACCTGCCCCGAATGCGGCACCCAGTACAACGTCCGCCTGGCGGGCCGGTCCCTGGCCGACCCCGCCATCCACCTGTCCCCCCTCCCGCTGCTCTCCGACAGCCAAGGCGTCCGAGTAGCCCTACCCGAACCGGCAGCCCACCCATGACTCGCCCGACCGGCCTGCGCCGCTTCGCTCATCCCACCCCCGCCGCCCCCACGTCCGTCGAGGCCGCCGCCAGCACGCTCCCGCCGCTGGTGGCTGACCTGCTCCAGGCGGCCGGCCCGGAAGACGCCGCCGGCCCGCGGCCCAACCCCGAGGCCGAGCGCTGCGAGCTGTGCAAGGTCGAGCTCCCACCCGAGCACGGCCACATCGCCGACCTGGAGAACCAGACCCTGGAGTGTGCCTGCCGGGCCTGCTACCTGCTGTTCACCCAGCCCAACGCCACCCACATGCGCTACCGGGCGGTGCCCGACCGCTATCTCAGTGACCCCGAGCGCACGCTCACGCCGACCCGGTTCGACGAGCTGGAGATCCCGGTCGGCCTGGTCTTCTTCCTGCGCAGCTCGGCCGCGGGCCGGGTCATCGGCTTCTACCCCAGCCCGGCCGGGGCCACCGAGTGCGAGCTTGACCTGGCCGCCTGGGAGCGGCTGACCGCCGAGCACCCGCTGCTCGCCGAGCCCGCCGCGGACGTCGAGGCCGCCCTGATCAGCCGGACCGACGCCGGGGTCGAGTACTTCCTGGTGCCGATCGACGCCTGCTACGAGCTGGTAGGCCGGATGCGGCTGCAGTGGCGCGGCTTCGACGGTGGCGCGGAGGCGCGGGCCAGCATTACCGATTTTCTCGAACAAACGCGGGCCAGGGCCGCGGTGTTTGCCGCCGGAGTCAAGCAGTGACGGAGCTCGCCTTTGACTGTGTGGGCGCCCGTGCCGACAGATACGCGGTCGTGCCCTCGATGATGCTGACCCTGCGGATCAGCGAGACCAGCGGCCAGCGCGTCGAGGCCATAGCGCTGCGCTGCCAGATCCGGATCGAGCCCGCCCGGCGGCGGTACTCCGCCGCCGAGGCCGAACGGCTCGGCGACCTGTTCGGCGAGACCCAGCGCTGGGCCGAGACGCTCAAGCCCGTGCAGTTCACCACCGTGTCGATCATGGTGCCCGCCTTCAGCGGCAGCACCGATATTGACCTGCCCATCCCGCTGACCTATGACATGGAGATCGGCTCCACCCGCTACTTCGCCGGTCTTGAGGACGGCGAGGTACCGCTGCTCCTGCTGTTCAGCGGCACCGTCTTCGGCACCCGCGACGGCCGCCTGTCGGTGCAGCAGGTGCCGTGGAGCAAGGAGGCCAACTACCGGCTGCCGGTGGCGGTCTGGCGCGAGGCCATCGACGCGCACTTCCCCAACAGCGCCTGGATCAAGATCAGCAACAGCACCTTCGACGAACTGCTGCGGTTCAAGACCCGCGCGGCGCTGCCGACCTGGGAGGCCACGGTGCTCGCGCTGCTGGCCGCGGCCACGCAGGCATCGGAGCAATCATGAAGCTCAATCCCGAGCACCTGGCGCACGCGCGGGAGGTCGCCGACGCGGTCCTGTATGAGGGCTACCTGCTGTACCCCTACCATCAGGCGGCGCGCAAGAATCAGGTCCGGTTCCAGTTCGGCGTGCTGATGCCGCCCGGCTACGCCCAGGTCGACCCGAACGAGCCGGCCGCCTCGCAGACCGAGTGCCTGCTGGAGTGCCCGGACAGCGCGCAGGTCCAGGTGCTGGCCCGTTTCCTGCAGCTCCAGGACCGGTGCGTGCAGAGCGTCTCGCCGGAGAACGGCGAGCTGGAGGACGTCGGCGCGCTGTACGTGGACGGGACCGAGTACACCTCCTGGAGCGACGCCACCGAGCGGGAGCAGCAGGCCGCCGTGTCGGTGGCCGACCTGCTCGCTGAGGACAAGGAGCTGGAGTTCCACATCGGGCCCGGCGAGCGGGCCGAGGACATCACCGACGAGGCCGGGCGGCGGGCCGGCCGCGTGGTCCGGCGCTGGGGCGCGGTGGACGGCGTGATCAGGCTGCACGCCGAGCGCGTAGCGGGCCCCTACCAGGCGCTGCGGCTGCGGGTGCGCTTGGAGAACACGTCGGTGCCGCGAGCCGAGTTCCGGGTCCGCGAGGATGGCCTGCGCCACGCGCTGGTCGCCGCACACATGCTCATCGCCGTGCCCGGCGGCCGTTTCCTGTCCATGACCGACCCGCCAGAATGGGCCGCGGCCGAGGTTTCGGCCTGCGAGAACATCGGCACCTGGCCCGTGCTGGCCGGGCCGCCCGACTGCCGCGACCTGCTGCTGTCCTCTCCGGTGATCCTCTACGACCACCCGGAGGTGGCGGCCGAGAGCGCGGGCCAGCTGTTCGACTCCACCGAGATCGACGAGATCCTGACGCTGCGCACGCTGGCCCTGACCGACGCCGAGAAGCGTGCCGCCCGTGCCACCGACAGCCGGGTGGCGGAGATGATGGACCGGCTCGACGACCTGCCTCCGGAGATGATGGACCGGCTGCATGGCGCGATCAGGTACCTGCGCGAGGCCCCCCGCGTTATGCCGCCGGCAGGCGGCGCGGGGGGGCTAGGGGGGTCGTCCCCCCTGAGCAGCACCGCTGGGGCCAGCATGAGCCAGGCGAACGGCGCAGGCAATGGCGCTGACAATGGCGCCGGAACTGAACCCGAATCACTAGTCGCCGATCGACCGCAGGTTCCCTGGTGGGACCCGGGGTCGGACCCGACGGTGTCGCCGGAGACCGACCACGTGCTGGTCGGCGGGGTGCGCGTGGCCCGGCACAGCCGGGTGGTCATGCGGCCGGGCACCCGGCGGGCCGACGCCCAGGACCTGTTCCTGGCCGGCCGCGAGGCCATCGTCGAGGCCGTGCTGCACGACGTGGACGGCCAGGTCCACCTGGCCGTGCTCCCGGTCGACGACCCGGCCGCCGACCTGCAGCGCCAGCACGGCCGCTTCCTGTACTTCGCTCCCGACGAGATAGAGCCCCTACTGTCCCCGGAAACCCGCTGATCTCCGCAGTCCACAGACCTTCCGAACACAGAGAGGCAGGACGATGATCTCGAAGCTGATCAAGGCCGCCGTCGTGGCCGCGGTTCTCGTGGTCATCGTGCAGTCGGTGCCGGACGTGAAGCGGTACCTCGAACTGCGCGACATGTAAGCCCCCAGACAGCACCAGGCACGGCAGGAAAGATGGGGACACTCGTGGGTTTCGTGGCCGGTTACCTGGCCGGCTGCCGCCTCGGCGGTAGTCAGCCTGTTCTGGATGTTCCGCAAGCGCGGCTGGCTGTAGTCGGCGAACTTATGACCGGCCGGGTCCCCCTTTGTTAATCGATCAACCGGCCTTGGCAGTGACCCGCTCGGCCTGAGTCGCGGCGGAGCGGATGGGAATGATCTTGCGGCGCCGGGCGAACCTGAGCACGGCCGCGATGCCGAACGCGCCCGCGGCCGGCAGTGTGACCAGGGCAGGCATCTGATAGCGCCAGCTGAACTCGAACAGGTCCGACAGCATCAGCACGACGGTGCCGGTCACCCAGAACACCAGGGCGCCGAGGGCCAGCTGGCGCTGGGCCGCGCTGGCCCGGCGGCGGAAGATCGTCAGGGTGCCGGCCGCCCCGGCCAGCACGCAGAGCAGCAGCAGCGGTCCTGGTGTGTAGCCGCCGTAGACCTGGTAGCGGCGCAGGAACGCGGCGCCGGGCACCCAGACGTGGGCGTTCCCGCCGTAGGCGGTGTCGAGCTGGTGGTAGACCAGGGCCCCCGCCCCGGCCGCGAGCTTGAGCCCGAAGACGATGCTGCCCTGCTGGTCGATGGCGATCGTCGGCTGGAAGTTGGGGTAGGCGGTGTGGAACTGCCAGCGCGAGATCGGCGTGTCACCGGGGTCGGTGAGCCGGGTGATCGAGAACAGCTTGAACGAATCGGTAGCGATGCGGTTGAAGACCCGTACCGGCTGCTGCCGGATGATGGCCTCCTCGAAGTGCTTGATGGCCTTCCCGCGGGTCAGCCCGGCGGGTGCATCTCTAAGTACGTAGAGGCGCAGCGGCGAGGTGGTGGCGTGGTCGAGCCAGTCGGCGCCGTAAGACTGCTGGGCGGTGGTCGGGCACAGCGGCTGCTCGTAGGACGGGATCTTGAGGGTGGCGCAGTTGGCCAGGCCCGCCAGCCGGCCGTAGGCCGACTCCTGTCCATTGCGCGACAGCCAGAAATGTCCGTTGATGTACAGCGACGCCGACATGTACAAGAAGATCGGCATGATGAAGGCCAGCGCGGTCACCAGGGTCTTGCCCAGCACCTGCCGCCAGCCGCCGCCCATGGCGATCACGATGATCACCAGCGGGATGATGAGCACCTCGCCGACCTGGCGGACGGTGGCCGACAGGCCCAGGACGAAACCGGCCAGCAGGCAGATCCGGACCGTCGCCCGCGGCGTCCAGAGCAGGATGGCCAGGCCGGCCAGCAGGACGGCCTCGAACCACACGTCGGGCATGATCGTGGCTTCCATCTGCAGCTGGTAGGCGTCCAGCAGCACCGGCCCCATGGCCAGCGCGGCCAGCCAGCGCGGCACGCCCCGGCGCAGCAGAACCAGGTAGATGGTCAGCGCCATGGCCAGGCCGAGCAGGTGCTGCACCGCCTCCACCGCGGACAGGTTGCCGACGGCCAGGATCAGCTTGAGCGGCAGGTCATAGCCGAGCGGGTCGGCGTAGGGCCAGGCCCCGTACAGGTACTTGACCGAGTCGATGTAGAGCAGGACCGGGGAGAACGACAGCTGGGTCAGCACCCGCAGGGCCAGGCCCAGGGTCAGCAGCGCGGTGGCCAGCCAGTGCTGGCGCATGAGCCCGAGCGGCCGACGGAGCCAGGACCGGCCGGCGGCCGCGGTGCTCACGTCGGTCGCCGTCGCCGGCGGAGCCGCGTGCTGGCCGGGGCCGGGGCCGTTCTCCTGGGCGGCGCCGTCGGCCTGCGCTGCGCCGTCGGCCTGCGCTGCGCCGTCGGCCTGCGCTGCGCCGTCGGCCTGCGCTGCGCCGTCGGCCTGCGCGGCCGAGCCGCTGGCGTGGGCGGCGGAGCCGCTGGTGCCGCCCGCCGGCCCCACCTCGCCCGCGGCGGCCTCCTGGCCGGTGGTCCGTGACAGTCGCATGAAGGTCGTCCCGACTCTGGCTCGATCGATCTCGGCTGGCGGTGATCGTCGCTACGCCGGAAGCGCACCCCCTAGCGCAGCCTCGACGCGACGACTCTGGTGGTATCCCCCCCGTCAGGGCCCCTGGTAACCATGCAGGTCACCGCCGGCTGACCGGGACTAGGGCAAGCGTATCTCGTCACATCGTCACGCCGTCTGGCCAGGACCGAACTCGCGCGCACAAACGCCCGGCCGGGACGGCCTCGCATTGCGGCCTGCGCTGTCCGCGCAGGTGCATAGGCTAGAGCGGTGCCCACACCGCCCCCGAGCCGGACCGCGCTCGTGCGTCGCGCGCGGCGGATCAACCGAGAGTTGACCCTTCTTTACCCAGACGCGCACACCGAATTGAACTTCACCACGCCGCTCGAGCTACTGGTCGCCACGATCTTGTCCGCGCAGTGCACGGACAAGCGCGTCAACATGGTCACGCCCGTGGTGTTCGCCCGTTACCTCACCGCCGCGGATTACGCGGCCGCCGACCGGGCCGAGCTGGAGAAAATCATCCAGTCCACCGGTTTCTTCCGGGCCAAGTCCAACAGTCTCATCGGCCTGGGCCAGGCACTGTGCGAGCGCTTCGGCGGCGAGGTGCCCGGCAAGCTCAAGGACCTGGTCACCCTGCCCGGAGTGGGCCGCAAGACGGCCAACGTGGTGCTCGGCAACGCGTTCGGTGTCCCCGGCATCACGGTTGACACGCACTTCGGCCGGCTCTCCCGCCGCTTCGGCTGGACCGTCGAGGAGGACCCGGTCAAGGTTGAGTCAGAAGTTGGTGGGCTGTTCCCCAAGTCGGAGTGGACGATGCTGTCGCACCGGCTGATCTGGCACGGCCGCCGGGTCTGCCACGCGCGCAAGCCGGCCTGCGGCGCGTGCGGAGTCGGCCCGCTGTGCCCGTCCTACGGCCTGGGTCCGACCGACGAGGCCACGGCGCGCAAGCTCGTCAAGCCGGGTCCGTTCTCGTGACGGTGCCAGCCGGGGCGCAGTACGGCGAGGAACACCGCGATGAGGAGCTGCACCGCGCGGAGCAGGTCGGCGCGGAGCAGCACCGCGGGGAGCAGGTCGGCGCGGAGCAGCACCGCGGGGAGCAGGTCGGCGGGGACGGGACCGCGCCGGCCTGGCTGGCCCGGCTCGCCACCGCGGCCAGGATGATGGTCGTGCCACCCGCGATGCGGCCCCCGCCCACGGGCGGCCGGCAGTCCGCGGTGCTGATTTTGTTCGGAGAGGATGAAGGCGGCCCCGATGTGCTGCTCGTGCAGCGCAGCCCGTGGCTGCGCCGCCACGCCGGCCAGCCCGCCTTCCCTGGCGGCGCCATCGACGCCGGCGACGGCGGCCCGGTGCCCGCCGCGCTGCGCGAGGCCGCCGAGGAGGCCCTGGTCGACCCGGCCTCAGTGGACGTGCTGACCGAGCTGCCCGAGCTGTTTATCAACCGCAGCGGGTTCTCGGTGACCCCGGTGCTGGCCTGGTGGCGCCGGCCGGGGCCGGTGGGCCCTGGCGACCCGGATGAGGTCACGGCGGTCCGCCGGGTGCCGGTGGCCGACCTGGCCAACCCGGCCAACCGGCTCACGATCAGGTACCCGTCCGGTCAGGGCGGCCCCGCGTTCCGCGCCGCGGGCATGCTCATCTGGGGATTCACCGGCTACGTGGTGGACCGCCTGCTGGCCCTGGGCGGCTGGGAGCAGCCCTGGGACGTGGGCAACGTGCAAAGCCTGCCCGCGTCGGCGCTGACCGCGCGCAGCGGTGAGACCACCTCAGACCGTAATCTCTAGCCCCGCGGATCGGCCTGCGGAGGCCCAGTGGCGCTATAAGTTGAGGATGTGCCGGGTGACTTGCTGGACCTGATCCTCATTGTGCTGGCGGCCGCATTCGCGGTCGCCGGTTATCGGCAGGGCTTCATCATTGGCGTGCTCAGCTTCGCCGGCTTCCTCGGCGGGGTCGCCATCGGCGCGGTCTTCGCCCCGAAGATCTCCCAGGCCATCGCCACCAGCCTGTCCTGGCAGGCCTTCATCGCCATCCTCGTGGTGTTCGCCGCCGCCGTGATCGGCATGGTCATCGCCTCCAGCCTCGGCGTCGCCCTGCGCTCGCGGGTGCGCGGCCGCCCGGCCACCGTCGTCGACTCGCTCGGCGGCGCCATGGTCAACGTCGCCGCGGTCCTGCTCGTCGCGTGGCTGATTGGCTCGTTTGTGGCCTATTCGCCATTCCCGGCGATCTCGTCCGAGGTCAATAACTCGTTCGTCCTCAAGACCGTTGACAAGCTGGTCCCGCACAGCGCCCTCACGCTGCCCGGCTTCCCGCCGCTGCGCAGCCTGCTCACCAGCGGGCCCTACACCCAGGTGTTCAGCGCCCTAGGCGCGGAGAGCGCGCTGACCCTCCGCCCGCCCGACAACTCGGTGCTCAACTCGGCCGGCCTGGCCCACGCGCAGGACAGCATCGTCAAGATCATGGGCGTGGCGCCGAGCTGCTCCAAGCAGATCGAGGGCTCGGGCTTCGTCATCTCGCCCCAGCACGTGCTGACCAACGCGCACGTGGTGGCCGGGGTGACCCAGGGCCCGTACGTCTACACGCTGCGGCACCACGAGTTCAAGGCCAAGGTGGTGCTCTACGACCCGCAGCGCGACCTGGCCGTGCTGTACGTGCCCGGCCTGGGGGCCCGGCCGCTGCAGTTCAACTTCCAGGCCGGCTACGGCCAGAGCGCCATCGTGGCCGGGTACCCGTTCGACCACCCGTTCACCGTCGACCCGGCTCGGATCGACGTGGCCGAGTCGGCCATCGGCCCGAACATCTACCAGACCGCACAGGTCAAGCGGCAGATCTACCCGATCAGGGCGCTGGTCAGGCCGGGTAACTCGGGCGGCCCGCTGCTGTCGCCCGGCGGCCGGGTGTACGGCGTGGTCTTCGCGGCCGCCGTCTCGCTCAAGCAGACCGGCTACGCGCTGACGGCCAACGAGGTGGCCAGCGACGCGATTCATGGCGAGCAGCAGACCCAGTCGGTGTCGACGCAGCAGTGCCAGAGCTAGGGGTTCAGCTAGCAGTTCTGGCTAGCTGTCTTGGCTGGCGCGCAGGCGCAGGGTGAGCTGGTCCTGAGTCAGGCCGCCGAGGCCGGTGGCCTCGATCTGGCCGGCCAGGGCGGTAGCCCTCGCCACCAGGCCGTCGGCATCGATGCCATGCAGGTCGGTGTGGCTCTGGGGGTCTGTGACGTACCGGCCGACCCGCTCGGCGCCCCGGAGCAGCAGCGCCGCCGCGCCGGAGGCGTTGCCGCGCCGTGCGTGCGTCAGCCCGACCGCGAGCTGGGCCAGCCCCTGCCACAGGTCCCGCTCGGTCGGCGGCGCCGCCTTCCAGGACGCCTCCAGCACCTCATGGGCATGAAACGGCCGACCCGCGTCCAGCATCTGCTGCGCCGTGTCCAGCGCGTCCGCGGGGGCCAGTACCACCCCGTCCGGCAGCGTCGGCTCGCCGGTATCGCCGCGCTCCAGCGGCCGCCCCAGCCCGTCACGCGGTCGGGCGTTCCTGGCCCGGCCGGCCTCGTCGCGGTCCCGGCTGCGGTCTTTGCCGCGGGGTGCTGCCGGGGGCATGGCTAGCGCTCCGGTTCCGGGTCCGCCAGCCAGGACAGCAGCTCCTTGTCAAACCGGTCGGGGACCTCCTCGTGCGGGAAGTGCCCGGCCCCGTCGATCAGCCGCCACCGGTAGGGCGCGTCCACGTACATGCCCGAGCCCCTGGCCGCGCTGGGCAGGATGCAGCCGTCCAGAGCGCCGTGCAGGTGCAGGGTCGGGGCCTGGATCGGGCGTCGCATGGCCCGGATGTAGCGCAGCCCGTCCGGCCGGAACCGGGAGCGCAGGAACCAGCGGTGATACTCCAGCGCCGAGTGCGCCACCGACGGGATGCCCATCGCGTCGCGGTATCGCCGCTCCGTGGGCGGGTCCGGCCAGCCAGGGCCGGCCCAGGCGGACAGCATCTTGCCGACCCGCTGCGCGCCGTCGCGCAGCAGCTGGCGCTCCGGCAGCAGCGGCAGCTGGAAGCCCAGCGCGTAACCGCTACTGCGGCCCTGCCCGAGCGGGTCGAACAGCACCGCGCCGCGCAGCCGCAGCGGGTGCGGCACCGACACCACGCCCAGCCGGCGCACCATCTTGGGGAAGTAGGCCGCCATCGTCCAGGCGATGAGGCCGCCCCAGTCGTGCCCCACCACCACCGCGTTGGCCTCGCCCAGCGAGCGGATCAGCCCGGCCGCGTCCGAGGCCGCCGTCACCAGGTCATAGCCGCGCGGCGGCTTGTCGCTGCCCCCGTAACCCCGCAGGTCAGCCGCGGCCACCCGGAACCCGGCCTCGCTCAACGAGGTCAGCTGCTCCCGCCATGTCCACCAGAACTCAGGGAACCCGTGGAGCAGCAGGACCAGCGGCCCGTCGCCGCTCTCGGCGATATGGAACCGGGTCCCGTTGGCGCTGACCGATCGGTGTGACCAGGGACCGTCGAGGTAGATCGTCGCGTCGCCGCGTGCAGGCATGGCTACCTGGCTTGGGCGGGCGGCGCCGTCTCGGCGCCGTCGCCCCGGCGCAGCAGCGCCATGTCGTCCTGGACCGTCCGGCGGGTCTTCGGCATGCCGCGCACCCGCTTGAACAGCAACACGCCGATCCCGATCGCCGCCCCGGCCACCAGCACGCAGGTGCCCGCCGTGATGAGGAACGCCGCCCAGCCCCAGATGCCCAGCGCCATCAGCCCATAGGCCAGCGCGAAGCACAGCAGCATGAGCACCAGGCAGCCGACGAAGGCCGCGACGCCGACCAGCGCTCCGCCGATGCCCAGCCGCCGGACGTCCGCCTTGAGCTCCAGCTTGGCCAGGTCAAGCTCATACCTCAGCAGCTGCGAGACGTCCTTCATCGCCAGGGACACCAGGCTGCCCACGCTGGCCTCGTTCGTGCTGCCCGTTGAGTACCGCCCTGCCGGCTCGGCCATCGGTGCTCTCCCCTCTCAGGCTTGTGTCACGTCAAAGTCTTGCTCATACCCGTCGGCGGCATTCCTGCGGCGTGCCGTAAAGGATGCGCCGCCCGAGGATGATCAGGCTCGGCACCGCGTGGACACCAGGACCATGCAGCCCAGGCGCAGAGCGTTGTGCAACCTCATGATCACGGTAATCCGTCCGCAAATAGCGCGGATGACTTTCCGTGATCATGATGCCCGGCTTTCCGGCGAAACCACAAACATGTATCCGGACTGCCACATTGCGGGGCAACCGTGGCCGACAGGGCCAATGTGATCAGAGGTATCCAGACCGCAGTCGCCCGCACAGGCGCCAGCGTCCCGGCTCGGTCCCCTCGCAACGCGCGCAGCAGCCTATAGGAGAACACGTTCTCGCCCGCCGCCTGGGTAGCCTCGCCGCCCACCCCGAGCACCCACTTCAAATTCCGGCCACCCAGAAACAGGTTCGCGGTCGCCCAGAAGCAACATTTTCAAAGAAAAATCGACCGCCGGTCGATCACGCCTTCGGCCCGACCAGTCCCCACCCACTCGCCCCGCCCAGTCCCGCTGATTCGGCGCGCCAGCCGCCACCCGCCCGCGCCTCGAAACCAGGCCAGCCCTCGCCCCGGCCATGGCCCGTCCGCCCCGCCAGCCGCCACCCGCCCGCCCAGCGAGCCGCCACCCGTCCGCCCGGCCAGCCCCCACCCGTTCCGCCCAGCGAGCCGGCCCCGCCGTAGCCCACCCCGCGCTCCAGCCTGTGACTCGCCTGCCCCTCTGTCACCACATGCCACTGGGGCGTCAGCGACTTGGTGATCATGGGTGTGGATGTCCCGTTGGGTACCTCCAGGGGTACCCAACGGGACATCCACACCGGCCTGGCGGGCTGAGCAGCAGGCTGGAGGGCGGCCATGGCGGGGCTGGGCCCCGGAGGCGCGGTTGGCCTGGTGCGGGCGCGTCGAGCGGGGCTAGTGGGGCTAGCG
>Ga0134126_10011279_pt1 | contig 11271 bp, 6 predicted proteins | sample KB31752_FD_96881 | JGI IMG/M metagenome (GOLD analysis project Ga0134126, IMG submission 96881) | Terrestrial soil microbial communities with excess Nitrogen fertilizer from Kellogg Biological Station, Michigan, USA - KB3-175-2 | ecosystem: Environmental > Terrestrial > Soil > Unclassified ... | reverse complement strand
TTATCTGCTATAACCTGCTTGGCCAGCTTAATAAGATTACTGTTGTAACCTCCACAAAGCCCCCTGTCGCTTGTTATTACAATAACCATAACTTTTTGAACCGGCCTTTCCACCGTAAGAGCCATGCTTACATCCCCATCTGCATTCCCCACGATATTTGCAAGCATTTCCTGGAGTTTTTGTGCATAAGGCCTCATTTGTATAATAGCATCCTGCGCCCTGCGTAATTTAGCCGCACTTACCATCTTCATAGCTTTAGTTATCTGCTGGGTACTTTTTACACTCTGAATCCGGTTTCTTACTTCTTTTAGTGCACCACTCATATTTTTTGTTTATGGGGTGCAAAGTTAAGTGAATGACTGTATAAAACCATGCGTGAGATTTTAAAGATAATTGCACGTATGCCGGAAAGATCTGGCCGATTTATGCAGAATTATTGACGCCGTAATGTACTGGTTATATTGCTGCATAAAAGACAAGTTTTAAGAAATAAAGTAACTATTGAAGGATTTGGATTTAACCATTTAAGGGAAATATAAATAGAAGTAAAAACCCCCTAACGGGGGCTCGATTTCTTGTGCTTTGCTTAGAAACTAATTCCAGGAAAGTGCGGTGTGTGTGGTCTTTTCAATTATATAAAATCTTGAGATATTGGCTAATTGGTTATTTGAATAAAGGTATTGTTATGTGCTGAAAGAAATTAACCGTATACGATATGGAAATAACCGTAAAAGCTTTTTTTATAAAAAATTCAGTCTATTTTGTTGCAGTCTTTTGGCAAATGGCCAAATTCCTTTTTAAATGCGTTTGAAAAGTTGCTGAGATTAACGTACCCGACCATTGCACCAACTTCTGAAACAGAATATATATTCAGGGACAAAAATCCCTTTGCTTTGTGCATTCGGTTTTTCTGATAGTATTCATATAATCCCATTCCAAAAGCTTTCTTAAAAATATTCTTAAGTTTTGTTTCACTCATCAACGCGATGCGTGCAAGTTTTTCAATTTTAGGAAAATCTGATGCATAATTTTCAACAAGAATTCTTTCAATTTTTGAAACGCTCTGAAAATCTTTTGATGAAAGCCCACTCGAAAATTCTGCAAGATTCATCCGCAACATATTTTCAAGAAATCCCTCTAAAAGCCGAAGAACCCGTGTATTGATATATAGCAAGGGTGCAACTGATTCCGAATTATGACTAAAAATTTGATTTAACAGTTTCTTTGCCTTGGCATTTAAAAAATGCCTGAACACCTTTTTTTCATCAAACATTTTATAGAGAAAAGTATCGGGATCATGTATTTTTTCCCGCAACCACTCTTCCGTAAGTTGAATTGTTAGTCCTTTTACGCTCGTGCCTTTACTCAATTCAAAAGTTTGGTGCGTATGACTATTGGTCATTAACACGGCACTAAAAGCATTTTCATCAGTATCGGCTATTACATCGTCATCTATTGATACAAAGAGCTTTTTAACATTAGTATATTGATAAAAATAAATTATCAGGAAAAATTTATCAGACGGTTCGCGGTTAAAAATAAAATCGGTATTGAGATCGTAATCAACGATGCGGTAGGAAAGTCCTTGTTCAATCGTGTATACTTTTGCGAACCCCGACGCAAAATTATGAGGATACTTAATCTCATTGTTACCGTGTTCCACTTTTAAATGGCGTGAAAATTTATTGAGCCATTCATCGAGGTCCCCAAGACCTGACCGGTAATTTAAAGGAGTATAATCTTTATCGGGGTTCATCAATCAGGCGATAGGATTTGAAATAGAAAAGCAAAGCTACATAAACGGATTCACAATTATTTGTTGAAGGCAATTAACATAATTTCCCTTCAAAAAGCGCCGCGGAAAAAATCTATTAAATTTTAATTACCGATTGCAGAATCTGATTCACTTTTTTGGCAAATAACTTAAAACAACATTCTTATTTTATTCATTTAGATAGTAAATCTCTAATTTGATCTTAGTTAAATGATAAGATAAATTCAAACAAAACAAAAATCACAAAAGTTTTATTATAATTTTGCCCCCTCAAAAGCGATTGCATAAAATGAAATCTTTGCATAAATGAAATTTAAGTGGTGGAAAATATTGTGTATCCTTCTTTTGTTTTTCACATTTACCCGGGGATTTTTAGTACCGGTGCCCATCATTGGCAATCTTCATCAAAGCATTAGAAATTTCTTCTTCCATGTACCCATGTGGTTTGGGCAAATCGCTTTACTTTCTCTTTCGCTGGGTTATTCTATTGCCTACCTGCGCACACAAAACGTAAAACACGATATTTATGCATCTGAATTTGCAAAGACAGGGGTGGTTTTTGGAATCTTAGGTTTAGCTACCGGCTCTATTTGGGCAACTTATACCTGGGGCGAGCCCTGGAGTAATGATCCAAAACAAATTGCCGCGGCAATAGCAGTATTAATCTATCTCGCCTACCTGGTACTACGCAGTTCCATGAACGACATTGATAAAAAAGCCCGCATAAGCGCAGTCTACAATATTTTTGCTTACTTCATTTACATACCGCTAATAATGATTTTACCGAGGCTCGTTCAATCTCTTCATCCCGGGGGAATGGAAGGCGCCAAAGGCGGTGGCAATCCTGCTTTAGGAGGTGACAGTCTGGATGCAAGAATGGCAACAGTATTCGTGCCCGCAATTCTCGGATGGGTACTTTTAGGAATTTGGATCAGCAATCTCAAAATAAGACTACATCTCCTGGCCAATAAAAATCTGATTAATGAGTAAACTTTATTTTATTAAGCGGCTATGCCTCTCCGTTATATTTTCATTTGCAAATTTTTTGCTCTTCGCTCAATCTCCCACAGATTCCGCCAGACAGGATATGGACAGCATTATGAGGAGCAATGACAAAATATATGTTGTAATGGCTGTGTGTGTTACGATTCTTGTTGTTCTCATTTTATATCTCATAAGAATTGATATGAAAGTGTCAAAAAAAGAAAAGATTTCTTAATTGCGGATGAACAGCTATTTATTTAATCGGGATAAAAAATAAAATGTAAGTTTTACTCATTCACAAATTCAAAATATACTTTATGCCATCTCCAATACCATATAGCTTTTTCCAGAGTGTTGAAAGAAGTTTTGATAAGGCTGCAATTTTCACTAATTGGGATCCGGGAATTTTAGAGCAAATAAAACAATGCAACAGTGTGTACCAGATGAGGTTTCCCATAAAAAGAGAAAATGGTGAAATAGTAACCATTGAGGCTTACCGTGTTCAACATTCACATCACAAGGCGCCATGCAAAGGTGGTATCCGGTTTAGTCTCGCTGTAAACCAGGATGAGGTGATGGCGCTTGCAGCGCTCATGACTTACAAATGTGCTATTGTAAATGTTCCCTTTGGAGGAGCCAAAGGCGGAATAAAAATCAAACCAGGAGATTATACTCCATATGAATTGGAAAAAATCACCCGACGTTATACTGCCGAATTAATAAAGAAAAATTTTATCGGGCCTGGTATTGATGTTCCCGCGCCTGACTATGGAACAGGAGAAAGAGAAATGGCCTGGATACTCGATACGTACGGAGCGATGCACCCCGGTGAAATTGATGCTGCGGGCTGTGTGACTGGCAAACCTGTTACCCAGGGAGGCGTGAGAGGAAGAAAAGAAGCTACCGGCCTTGGAGTATTTTACGGAGTTAATGAAGTCTGCAAAATGCCAACAGTTATGGATAAGTTAGGGCTTCCCACAGGAGTAAAAGGAAAGCGGGTTTGTGTGCAGGGACTTGGTAATGTTGGTTACCATTCCGCACTTTTTTTCCAACAGGCAGGAGCGATAATTGTGGGACTGGCAGAATATGAAGGCTCCATCTGGAACAACAATGGACTTGATGTAGATAAAGTTTGGCAGCATCGCACCAAAACAGGGTCAATACTTAATTTTCCCGGGGCCGAAAATTTTGCAAAGAATACTGATGCCCTGGAAATGGATTGCGATATTTTAATTCCTGCAGCCCTGGAAAATGTTATTAATGGAGAAAATGCAGCCCGTATAAAAGCAAAAATTATAGGCGAAGCAGCTAACGGGCCTCTTACTCCTGAAGCCGACGATATATTGAACTTAAAAGGGATATTGGTGATTCCTGATATGTACCTGAATGCAGGCGGCGTCACGGTTAGTTATTTTGAATGGCTGAAAAATCTGAGTCATGTACGTTATGGAAGACTGGAGAAAAGATTTGATGAAAACATGAACCAGCATATACTTGGGCAAGTTGAAGAACTTACAGGCAAAAGTGTAAGTTCAGCGGAAAAAGATTTTATTTTACGGGGTGCCGATGAAATAGATCTTGTTAGAAGCGGGCTTGAAGAAACGATGATCGCTGCAACCCGTGAAATTGTTGATATCTGGCAAAAAAATCCGGCCATCCCCGATATGCGAACGGCAGCTTATGTATGCGCTATCAATAAAGTAGCCACATCGTATGCCGAATTAGGAATATTCCCGTAAGGATTTACTTTTCTATTTTAAAGTATTTAAAAATCAGGTTTCATAAACCGGAAATTCATTTATTTCAATAAATTGATCACCGGTTTTTTCAAAACCAAAACAATAACTCCCGTTGGTTATCATCAGGTATTTTGCCGGTAGCGTAATATGATAACGTAAAACCTGGTTTAATGCCTTTTCTGAAAGTGATACTTTCATTTCCTTGCATTCGATTATCATAAAAGGTTTAGTATTTCTATCGTAAATAACAAGATCACATCGCTTTGATAATTCGCCCAGCTTAATTTCTTTTTCCACAGCTATTAATGATGCAGGGTATTCTTTTGAAAAAAGAAAATGGATCATATTCTGCCGCACCCATTCTTCAGGTGTAAGCTGCAGCCATTTCTTTCTTACTACATCAAAAACTTCGTTTAATCCTTTCCGTTGCCTTAAAGAAACCTGCTGTTTCGGAAATTCAATTTTTATCATGTTGAGCTTCGTTTCCTGAAAATGAATAAGATTTTAGTTGCAATCAAATAAGCGAAATTTGCACATGGATATTCACAAATTTAAATCATCAGCCTAAAATTGTATTTTTATTAATATCAATTGAAACTTTCGACGTCCAGGATTATGAAAACAAAAAAAGATATAGTAAACAACTGGCTTCCAAGATATACGGGCGAGAAGCTGGAAAATTTCGGGGAATATATTCTTCTTACCAATTTTAGCAACTATGTAAAAATGTTTGCTGATATACACAAGGTAAAAATTGTAGGGACAGACAAAGCAATGCAATGTGCCACAGCCGATAATATTACTATCATCAATTTTGGCATGGGAAGCCCGGGCGCAGCCACTATTATGGATTTACTTAGCGCAATAGACCCTAAGGCCGTGTTGTTTTTAGGCAAATGCGGCGGATTAAAAAAGAGAAATAAAATCGGCGATCTTATTTTACCTATTGCGGCTATAAGGGGAGAGGGAACTTCTAACGATTACTTCCCGCCGGAGGTTCCTGCATTGCCGGCTTTTGCGTTGCAAAAAGCCATATCAACCACTATTCGCGATTATGCTGTTGATTACTGGACGGGGACTGTTTACACAACTAACCGAAGAGTTTGGGAGCATGATGACGACTTGAAAGCTTACCTGGAAAAGATAAGAGCTTATGCAATTGATATGGAAACTGCAACGATTTTTATTGTTGGGTTTTTTAATAAAATACCGACAGGCGCTTTATTATTAGTTAGTGATTCACCGATGGTTCCTGAAGGCGTTAAAACTGAGGCAAGCGACGCAAGTGTTACGGCTCAGTTCGTGGAACGGCATCTAAAAATTGGAATTGATTCTTTAAAACAATTGATTAATGACGGCCTTACGGTGCGCCATCTGAAGTTCTGATATCTACTCATAATTTTATTAGATGTATTTTTCAAATAATAATTGCTGAAAAGTTAAAGCCTTGCATATAATTTCGTTTAATGAACGAACCTCTTCTCCAAATAAAAAATTTGAGTATTGATTTTGTAACAGGCTCCGGCAGTACTTCTGCCGTAAAAAATATTTCCTTTAATATTAATAAAGGCGAAACGGTTGCTATTGTAGGTGAATCAGGTTCAGGCAAAACCGTAACTTCTTTATCAATATTGCAACTGTTGGCTTCTCCACCTGCTCAATATAAAAATGGGGAAATTCTATTTTTGGAAAATGATAATTCACAAATAAACCTTCTCGGACTTGATGAAAAATATCTTCGTAAAATAAGAGGCAATAAAATTTCCATGATCTTCCAGGAGCCAATGACTTCTCTTAACCCGGTGCAAACTTGCGGCAACCAGGTTATGGAAGCCATATTGTTGCATGAAGGAGTAGCTCACAAAGAAGCGAAAGAAAAAACCGTTCAACTTTTTAACCAGGTTAAGTTACCCGATGCTACAGGTATGCTTCGTCGTTATCCGCACGAATTAAGTGGTGGACAAAAACAAAGAGTTATGATTGCAATGGCTATTAGTTGCAATCCCTCACTGCTTATTGCTGATGAGCCAACCACGGCCTTAGATGTAACTGTTCAAAAAACAATTTTACAGCTTATTAAAGAGTTGCAGCAAAAACTTCAAATGGGCATTATTTATATTACCCACGATCTGGCTCTCGTTTCGGAAATCGCCGACAGGGTAATTGTAATGTACAAAGGAGACATTGTTGAAACCAATACTGCGAAAGAAATTTTTTCCAATCCCACGCATCCCTATACAAGGGCGTTGATCAATTGCAGGCCATCACCCGCTTCTAGAGGAAAAAGACTTCCTGTTATTAATGATTTCATGAATGAATCGATTAATATGAATAAACAGGAAATAGTTAATAAAGAAAATATTCAGAAAATTATTGAACCCGCAATTGAATTATTGAAGGTTGAAAATCTTAAAGTGTATTTCCCGATAAAGAAGAGTTTCACCGGCAAAATACTAAAAGAAATTAAAGCAGTGGATGATGTAAGCTTTTCAGTAAAAAAAGGAGAGATATTAGGCTTAGTTGGTGAAAGCGGTTGTGGGAAAACTACTTTAGGGAGAGCGCTGATAAGATTGATAGAACCCACATCGGGCAATATTTTTCTCAATAAAAAAAATATAGCGCATATACCTAAAGATGAATTAAGAAAAATACGTAAAGACATTCAAATTATTTTCCAGGACCCTTATGGTTCACTCAATCCGCGGATTACAATTGGAGAAGCGATTAGTGAACCAATAAAAGTTCATCGCATACTTTCAACAGAAAAACAGCGCAAAGAAAAAGTAATGGAACTGCTTTCAAAAGTGGATCTTAGGCCTGATCATTTTAACCGCTACCCGCATGAATTTAGCGGAGGGCAACGACAACGAATATGCATTGCAAGGGCGCTTGGCCTCAATCCTGAATTTATTATTTGCGATGAAAGCGTTTCAGCGCTTGACGTAAGCGTGCAGGCACAGGTTCTTAATTTGTTGAACGATCTGAGAGAAGAACTTGGATTTACCTGTATTTTTATTTCTCACGATCTTGGCGTTGTTCATTATATAAGTAACCGGATCATGGTGATGAACAGTGGAAAAATTGAAGAATCAGGTTCAGCTGATGAAATTTATTTTAATCCTAAAAGAGCATACACACAAAAGCTAATTGCATCTCTCCCCAAATTTAGTTTTTAGATGGCTTCACGAAAAACTATTCGTTACCGAAACGGCCATAATGATCATTTAAATAAAAATTGCTCCCGCCCTTACGCGATAAAATCATCATTTTATAAAGTTCGGTTTGAAATTGTGTTTCGATGTTTTCATCATCATTTATTATTTTATCAGTAAGTTTTGTTAGCTGTCCGACAGTGCTTATTTCATTTTTATTTAAAGGCTGAATACCACTGAGGCCAATTTTCCAACTTCCCTCTTTTTTCTCCCTGTATTTAAAAAAATAAACGAGCCCTTTGCTCCCATCATAATCCGCAGTTGTCGTCGATATGAATTGAATTGAATCTATGTTATTATATCCGCCATTATTTACAAGAATGCTTCTCGCGATCCCCTGCTGATTTCGATAAGTATTTGGAAACTTTTCTTCCAGGTCTATTTTTTTGATTGCCTCATAAAAATCCGCCCTGTATTCATCCGATTTTGCCAGGAATAGTGAAATGCTGTCTGGAACATTTATTTTATTTTTCAACAATAAAATTGCTGTACTAAGTTGCAGGTCTCCATCTTTAGAAGTAAGAAGTTTATCAATAAACTTTACAACGGAAGCATTCTTATAGTAAAATGGCATAAGCAGTTTCGCATAACCACTGAGCTTAGACGCAGTAATTGAAAATCGATCATAATTATTATCGCTCGCATTATCATCATAGCTGCTTTCCTTCCGCATAGCCTTTTCATCTGCAGTTTGCTGCTTTTTTAATTCTATCTTAGCGTCAAAATAAATTTTTGGTAAATAATTTTCATACATTGCTGCGCTAATCAAATTACTATCAACAAGATCTACCAGCAGTGAGGTAACATTATCTTTATAGTCTTCAATAGATAACAGTTGCAATATTTCGGGAAATAATTTTTTTGCCAGTAAAAGGGAGTCCTGTATATCACTAAAAAATTCTGCATAATCGCTGCTATTCTCAAACACAGGCGGATCTTGTATTAGCAAGCGTTTTAATAAACTGTACGATTCTTTTGTTTTATTTTTTGCCAGTGCTATTATTGCACTGTTTTGGAAAGTTGATGTGTCTGCGGTATTCTCATAGACGTTCTTCAAAACTTTTACAACAGGTTCAGCAGCGCCTGACTCCTTGATATATCCAAATTCTTCAATGGCTTTGGACTTTGTGTCAAAATATTCTTTATCTCCATATTGGAGGCTTTCAATAAGAGCTGAAAGTTTTGGAATATCCTTTTGGGTGTAATAAATATTAGGTAGTGCCTGCAGCGCTTTTACATGAGTTGCACTATCCTTATTATAAAAATCTTTAAAGAAAACATCATTCTTGTTTGCATAAACATTAAAGTCAGTTGAATCATCCATTGGCCTAAAACTTGAAAGAAAAGCTTTTGTAAATGTGCTTTCTTCTCTTGTTGTATCGCCCATTACCGCAATTCTGTACAACCTGTCATTACTAATAATTAGAATACGTTTTATCGAGCGTGAACTATTGGTATCTGTAATAGTAAAACTGTAAGCCTTTATATTTTTATTAATGGCAAATGAATCGGTTGAAGAAAGAACCATATCATTATTTTCGAGATAGTCTTTTATTTCTTTTTTGCGAAAATCGGTTCCGCTTTTTATCTGGTAATACTTTGGAAATTGTCTCACTCCTACCGAAATTACTTCGCCTGTGCTATCACTTTTAAAAAAAGCATTTTTTGTCCTGGGCCAATAAGATCCCGAAGAATTGGCACTAAAGAAATCTCCGCCTGAAAAATTTTCCAGCAAAGCCCTGAAGTTGTCATCAAGTTCCGGAACCACTGGCGTGGTAACCGCAAAATGCAGGAAGGTGTCGGTAACCGGTTTAGGAACAGCATAATGAAATGGCACGAATTCAAATGAAGAAAAGAAAGAAGTGAAATCTGCCGCTGAATCGATTGCTTTTGCTGCCAGCAAAAAATATTGCGGGCCATTGATAATAATTCTCTCTTTAATGTAGCTGCTATCATTCGACTTAAAAGTTACGTCCATGCAGAGATGTCCTTTAAATAATCCATGCCCGGCACTTATTTGTTTTAAAATAAATTTTGATGTTTTAAAAGATTCATTGACCAAATCGAGATCAAAAGTATCCGCATCGAGAAAACCAAAATTGTTTACTGTCTTTTTAAGCAGTAGAAATGAATGACCTGCATCTTTATCAACTGCTTCATATTCCCACCTGTCAATATCATCAACACTGGCAGTATTAAAAAACTGATGTGGCTGCTGTGGCAAGTTGATCCTGAACCCTCCTGAAGGTGGTTCAAAAGTTACAAATTGGTTTTGGCTTTCGGGCAACACTATTGATCCAAAAAAATTTTCTGCCTCAGGGCCCTCTACATAAGACTCTTTACCACTCATTTTAAAGATTAACACTTCGAAGGGCGTTACGAAAATCTCGCAACGCTGTATATCTCCGCGACGGGTTCTGTTGGTTATATCAAAACCGTTATATCCGTTTAATTTTATTGATTTTTTTTCAATAATTTTTCCCGGAATATTTTCATATAACAAACTATCAATTTCTTTATAAATTTTTTGGGCCGGCTTTCCTCCAAAAGCGCTATAGGTCTGTACCCTCGTAATTATATAGTAAGTCCCATTACTCATGTCAGCAAATTGGCTTCTGTCAAGTCCTGAAACATCGGACAACATCTTGTATAGAGTACCGGGAACAGAAACTGTGTAAGCTCCGTCGGGACTTTTATATGGATAAAAATTTACAGGGACTTTTAATTTGTCGATTGGGTTTTGCTGGAACGCATTTTTATTTAGCAGTTTAACCGGCCTTAGTCGGTAACCTTTTGCCCTCAAAAGCTCAATAACGCCTCTCTCACCCGGCAGATGAGCAGCGCCTACCCCCACAAATAAAGAATTCTTTTTAAGAATAGTGTCGATAGAATTAGCCTGTATCTCATTTCTTTTTAGTAAGAATTTTTCCCGAAAAGCTTTGGAACCTTCGAGTATAGTTTCCAATGAATCAAGTAAATCAAGATCGCCGCGTCGATAAGCGTCTTCAATTTTTTTCTCAATTTCATAAGGTGATTCGCTTACATTAGTGTTACTTTTCTTCTTTTCTTTGGCCATATCGGCGTAAGCTTCCAAGACCATTTTTTGTGTTGAAAAATAATCTTCTACACCGGTAGTTATTTTGCCTAACTTTTTTGCCGCTTGATAAATGTACAAATCGAGGAAAGTGTCTTCTTCAAAATCTTCCTTAGATTTATAAGTGCGATAAAGAAGATTATTTACTATTGTAGGTTCTGACTGAAGCGCCTCTCTGAGGTTATCTTCATAGTTTTCAAGTTGAAATGATTTTTCATTCAGATAATCGTTTGGCGTAGCCTGGATAAAGGTTTTATAATTATGCTGAAGCTTGTCAAGGTTTACCATTTCCTTTTGCCAGATAGCAGGATTAATCTCAAGCGCTACGGCATCCACATTTTTCAGCGCATAATAAAAAGAATCTGCAAGGTGAAAAACCATTTTGCTGCTTACATGCATGGTACCAAAAAGATAAGAAGGGTGTTTAAGTCCATTTCCACTTATCTCCCATAAAAGACTCTGGTATTT
>Ga0134126_10011278_pt1 | contig 11271 bp, 11 predicted proteins | sample KB31752_FD_96881 | JGI IMG/M metagenome (GOLD analysis project Ga0134126, IMG submission 96881) | Terrestrial soil microbial communities with excess Nitrogen fertilizer from Kellogg Biological Station, Michigan, USA - KB3-175-2 | ecosystem: Environmental > Terrestrial > Soil > Unclassified ... | reverse complement strand
GACTGTGATTGCACGCAGCTTGCAGTGTCTCAGCCCGATCGCGAAAGACTAGTGACGGCGGCGGCCAATCTGATTGTCGATGCCTACAATCAGGGTGTGCGGGAACAGGTTGTGCTCGTCCGCCACACCCTCGACGCCCTGCGGAAGGTGAAAAACGGCCGCCAGCCGCACGGTTGAGGTTGGGCAAAATCTCAGAGGGATCGAGACCGGGAACTTGAGCGGCGCCCCACCGGGGCCCGCAGGTTGGCTCGATGACCCCACCAGACAGCTCGGTGAGACCTCTATCTGCGGGGAAGCTCAACACAACTCGTTCGGAGCCAGAACGCGGGCCAGGTGCGCCCAGACAAGGCTGAACCTCATTCGAATTGATGGACACCTCCTGGCTCTTCGAGCCTACTACAGGTGTCCATCAATTCGGAGGAGGTTCATTGGTTTCGCACCGAGTTGACTAAGCGGACAAACCACGACCGGCCATTGTGGCAAAGTATTACCAAAATCGGTGTCCGCGTCGCGACAATCTTAGAGGCCCAAACGGTGGCAGCCGCCCTGATGAGAGTCTCGGACGACTGGACGTTGGCGTGGATGGTGGAACTCGAGGAACGAGACCACGAGGCACCCGACTGGTCAGCGCGCGCTACCATCCACGCGATTTATCTGATCGATCCGCGACTTGGCGCGTGTTTGGCCAAAGCAAGGATGTGCCCTGCCTGTCGAAGCCGTCCGAAGTGTTAGGGAGCTTGAACTCCGCATCGCCGCTGGCGGCAGCCCAGATGATGGGCATGGGCTCGCAATCGATGATAGCGGCCGGCTTTCAGGCAGAGCGGGAAAACAGGATCGTTCGCGGCTGGCTTTTCCATGCCGCACAAAATGCCGGGCAGATCTTACCGGGCAATTAGAAAATGTGCGTAGCAGGCCCGTCCGGAACTTAATCCACGGGGCAACGTTTTGTTGGGTTGGCAAAATATCCCGCGCTGTTCGGCGAAGCATAATGAACGAGGTCGACGAGCTGTTCACCGCAATGTTGGCAATACTGTTTGCCGGCGTGATGCTGATTGCTGGGGGATTGTATATCGACAATATGCCGGTGCAGCCTCCGACCGTCCCAGCCGCGCAAATGGCTTCCGCGCCATGACGATAGAATACCGAGAGATTGAATACGCGCTGGTGCAAGGCATCGGCGGCCATATGTGGAAATGGTCCGCGTTGGTTGCTGGGGAAATTGTCTCGGGCCAAGCCCACAGCAAAGCGGCAGCGGTTGCCGCCGCCGAGAAGGCCATTGATCGCGCTCTCGCGGTAAAAAAGGTCCGGCTTGTTCCGCCCGCACGATCAGATTGAAAACCCATTTACTTCGGCGGCTGCAACTCGGACGAGGATAGCCATTGATCGACTTGGGAAGCGGTTCGCAACCGCCTAGCTTCTCTGACAAGGCCCTCTCGACGTTTGCCGAACGGCAGGTTTTCGGCCTCTTGCCGCGCCGCTTCCGCTTGTTGGCGCCACAGTTCCTGGGTCGCCATAATGACGTGCTTGTTCATCATGGATTGCCCCCTGATGTCTCAAAAGGCAGATTTCTGAGCGAAATTTAAACCCGGTAACTTTAACCGTCTGTCCGCTTTCGGACAAAAAAGCCGGCAAAATCTTAGCTGTGGATGGCGGTGAAAAGGAACAATTTGTGGTTGACCGACAGGACGAAATAAAACAGCCCCAGCGCAGGGAAGGACGCTGGGGCCGTCTCGACTACAGGGCGACCTGTGCGCCGGGCAATAGGAAGGCGCATGGCCTCATAATTCGGAAGGCAAAAAATCGTTCCTAAATAGGGTCTGGCGAATTGATTAATTTGAGCGGTTGGAAGATCACGGCGCGCATAGTGTTTTCTTGCACGGTGACGGTGCTTGCCATCGTTGCAATCTATTTCACGATTAGATGGTTGGCCGGTATTTGAATCAGGCCAGTGACAAACGGACAAAAAATCACTCGGGCGAATGTGCGCATCAGGCGTTCGCGGCATCTTGGTGTATTGCTCTGATTACAAGTGCAGCCACCATGCGGCGATCAGCGCCGATCAATGGCCTGATGATGTCAGACTGTCTGATCTAGAGCCGGGATTTCCTGTCAGGTGTGCGGCCCGGATTTCAGTATTGATGGGACCCAGCCAGCGCGGCGCACAGCAACGGATGACCGGGAAATCTAATGAAACTAAGTGTCACCGGGCTAGCGGTTGCGGCCTTTATTTTGTTCGACGGTATGGCCGAAGCAAACCAATGCCGACGAAGCCATCGCAATCCTCAAGGACGCTACGGGAGTGGCGGGCCTGATTTGAACAATCGAGTCCAACACAAGCTTGAAAGAAGACTGGAACCGGACCAGAAGCTCTAGCTTCTACCCTCGAACACTCTAAAGCCAAAGCGGCGCTCGATACCGGAATTGCCTTCCAGGGCGGTCCGGAGCCGCCAGCTGAACCATGACGCATTGCTCGGACTCTATGCCTGGCGCTTCGACCTGCAAGTAGAGTGGGCCCACGCGGATGAAGTTCTGGAGATATGGAAAGTCCAGAACGGGTTTTCGGCCTCGCAAGCTTTTTCGGCAGTGGGGCGATCCACCGATCCAGAATTTGAGTGCCCGTGCGCAATCCGAACAGGCCGAGCTGAAGCGCTAGCTCGTAGAGTCTCCGGCCTGGCTCGATCAATCAGTGCCAATCTTTTCTTGCACGGCAATACCCAACGTGCGGAGAGCGCCGTAGAGATCTTCCGCGCGGTACGGTTTGCCCACGAAGGCGATATGCTCTGCGCCCTGGAATATTTCGCGGACATCCTTCGTACCTTTGCCCGTCGCCACGATAATCGGCAACGACGTATTCGTCGATTTGATTTCGCGCACCAGATCATCACCAGTTCGATCCGGCAGCCCGATATCGACGATAACGGCAACGTATCCGCCCGAGACCAAGGCCAGTTTGTTTAATGCCTCCCGGGCGGTTCCGGCTGTATCGACTTTGAATCCCGTATCTTCCAAAAAGTCCGTTGCCAGTATTTGAATGAGCGGTTCGTCTTCCACGAGCAGAATGCGCCGTGGAGCTTCGGTTGCATCCAGCATTTCTCTCAATTTCGTTGATAGCGCGGCCTGGGCGTACGGCTTTGTGATCAGCTCGACGCCGGGATCGAGCCGACCATCATGCACGATCGCGTTTCGAGCATAGCCTGTAGTGAATAGCACCCGTAGGTGGGGTTTTCGCCTGCGCGCCTCATCCGCCAGCTGCCGTCCATTCATGCCCCCAGGCAAACCGACGTCGGTGAAAAGAATCCGGATTTGAGGATGAGCATCCAGCAACTTTAATCCGGCGAGACCGTCTTTTGCCTCAAGGACGTTGTATCCAAGGTCTCGCAACGTGTCACAGCTGTAACTCCGGACATCCGGGTCGTCCTCTACGACCAGGATAGTTTCGCTTGGGGATCCACGGGCAACCACCTGATTCTCAACCTCATCATGCGAGATCGCAGCGTGGACGCGCGGAAAATAGAGTTTAACCGTCGTGCCTTCGCCGGGTTCGCTGTAAATCTTGACGTGGCCACCTGACTGCTTGGCGAAACCGTACACTTGGGACAGACCTAAGCCAGTGCCATGTCCCACATCCTTTGTCGTAAAGAACGGATCGAAAGCTTTAGATATCACATCCGGCGTCATCCCGCTTCCACTATCCGTAACAGCAACCATGACGTACTGACCGGGGGCAACCTCGACCTGACTTGCCGCATAGCTTTCGTCGAGATGGACGTTTGCGGTTTCAAGCGTGAGCTTGCCACCTTTTGGCATCGCATCCCGTGCGTTGACCGCCAAATTGATGATGGCGACTTCGAGTTGATTGGGGTCGACATTGGCGCGCCACAGTCCTCCGCCGAGTACGGTTTCAACTGCGACCTGCTCGCCCAATGTTCGCCGAAGCAGATCCGACAGTCCCCCGACAAGCCGGGAGACATCGATCGGCTTAGGAGCCAAGGGGGTCTGGCGAGAGAAAGCAAGGAGCCGTTGCGTCAGCGATTCGGCGCGGCGTGAGCCACGCATCGCGTTCTCCGCCGATCGCTTCAGCCGATCAACCGGTAGGGGCACTAAATCCAGGTTTCGTTGCAGCGTCTCGAGATTTCCGATGATGATGGTGAGCAAATTATTGAAGTCGTGCGCAATGCCACCGGTTAGCTGTCCAATACCTTCCATCTTTTGCGCCTGCCGAGCCCGCTCGTCTGCGGCGCGTCGCTCCGTCAGATCGCGGGTAATCTTGGCAAAACCCAGGAGTTCGTCCTCGGATGACTTGATCGCGTTAATGACGACGCCCGCCCAAAAGGTGCTGCCGTCCTTGCGGACGCGCCAGCCTTCCGCCTCGTATTTGCCGGACGTTGCCGCAATCGCCAGCGCCCTTGCGGGAATTTCCTTGGCGCGCTCATCCGCCGTATAGAACATCGAAAAGTGATGGCCGACGATCTCGTCTCGCGGATATCCCTTGATCCGTTCCGCTCCCGTATTCCAATTGATCACATGACCTTTTGGATCCAGCATGTAGATCGCGTAATCGGTGACGCTCTCGACCAGCAGCCCGAAGCGGCGCTCAGTCTCCTCGAGTCTTGTCTGGTTGGCGGCGAGTTGTACGGCGCGCTGTTCTGCGCGACATTCGAGCGTTTGGTTCAACCGTTGAAGCTCCAGCTCCGCTTGCCGACGGGATTCGATTTCTTGCTGGTTGGCCTGATGCAGGCGCGTATTATCAATAGCAACGGCCGCCTGGGCCGCAAGCCCTGAGACGATCCGCTCGGCCCGATCGGTAAACACGCGAGGCTGCGAGTGCCCAAAGAAAAGGCCACCCAGAACGTCACCGGACCGCGAGACGACCGACACCGCCAAATAGCTTCGAACCGGCAAATGACCTTCCGGCATGCCCTTGTGCGGCGCGTTCTTGCCATACCGATGATCGGCCAGAATGTCATCGGAGCGCAGGGGGCCGCGTCCCCGGAAAGTCGGTTCGAAAATCGCGGTGCTACGAGGCATCGGGAATTTGGCGCAGGCCTCTCGCGGTACCCCCGAGATTGTGTAGAGAGTGTAAGCCTCGCCGTCTTCCCTCATGACGTTATAGAAGAAGGCACCGAACTCGGCGTGGGTCAATTGCACGCCGGCATCCGTTACGGTTTGCACCAATGCCGCGAGATCGCGTTCGGCAGCGACAGCGACGCCTGTGTCGTTGAGAATCTCGAGGTATCGAGCCTCTTGCCGAAGTTCTGAAACGCGTGCTTCCAGGGTTTCGTTCAAAGCCAGGAGACGAACTTCCAGCGCCTTTCGTGCGGAAATTTCGTAGATGGCCCCGCGCAACAAATTCTTTGAGGACCCGCGCGCGATCTGTCCGTTCGCCGCGATCCAGTGCAAGCTTTCGTCACCGTATTTTACGCGAAATTCAACATAGAAGTTTCCGCGCTCTTTTGCCGCCTCCGCCGCGGTCCGAATTTTTGGAACGTCGTCGAAAAACACCGCTTTTTCCCAGCGATCGAGGTCGGCCAATCCAAGGATGGCAGCGGCTTGCGCAGTCCAGTTCCAGGTATTGTTGTCGTAATCGTATTCAAAGGTTGCAATTCCGCCGGCAATCTCACCAAGCCGAAGCCGCTCCTCCGAGGCACGAAAGCGCCCCTTGTAATCCTCATCGCGATCAGTGTTGGGCATCTGGTTTAATTGGTTCCGATCAAAATGGATTTGGCTTCCGTCATCGCCCGAAGTTTTCCGAGCGCAACATGTCTTGGCAAATGATTGAAGCCACAAGAGCTGGTTATGATGGTTTGCTCCGGTTCCAGCCAACTATGTGCTGTGATCCGGTCGGCGACCAGTTGGCCACTTTCGACGTTCGGGGCTTGCACATCGACGGCGCCTACGCCGAGCTGTTTGTTGCCGAGCAAACCCTGATAGTGGGGAGTCATATCATGTTCGATGAGATAGAGATCGCAATCAATCTTGCAAATAAGATCGGCCTTGTAACGACCTGTGTCGAAGTAACGATGCCCGATCTGTCCATCGTAGTCGGGTCCGACGGCATAGTTTCCCTGGCAGATATGTACGCCCACATGGACGTCGTCCGGAAGATCTTCGATCATTTCGTTGATCACATCGACGGCCGCAGCAACCTCGCCCTCCCCGGAGGAAGTAAAGTAGGGCTCGTCGACCTGGATATGCTTGCATCCGGCCGCGGTCAGCTTCTGAAAGTTCTGCCGCAGTAACTTGCCGAAATCCGCCATCATTCTGGGCGTATCGTTGTAATATTCATCATAAGCGACCGCCGCCAGCAGATGTGGACCCGTCATGGTGACCTTGACCGGCTTGCGCGCGAACGAAGATACTGTCTGGAATTCCTCAACAAGTCCTAGATCAATGGAGTCGACAATCGGCCCTCTGCAGATCGCCGCTGGATGAAACACGTGGGGATCATGCGGCGTAATAGGTTTGGGCCTGGTCTCTCCCTGAAAGGAAGGAATCATTTGCCAGAAATGATTCAGCATCGCATTGGGCGGCGAGTGCCGATTATGCGTTCGCCGATGCATTTCACCGCCGGTGATCACGTCGATGCCAGCGATCTCCTGTTCCAAAATAGCGGCTTGGGTGGCCCTCAGTTGCGCATCCGTGAAATCCCCGGGGGCCAATTGACTGGCGCTAACCAGTCGATCCATGGCTTCATACCATCGCGGAACGCTATGCGCGCCGATCACCGTGGTCGTATATTTATCGTAATGCGGCACGCCTGATCCTCCCGTGATGCGTTAACAGGCACCTCATTGGCTGCCAGCATATTTCCACCTTACAAATGACGTCGACTGAAATCCAGATGCGGATTTAAGGGAGAATCGGGAGGGCGAAACAACGTCAACGACCGAGTTTTGTTCCGCCAAGAACGGTCTTTTTGGGCCAGGTTTTCTGGCAGGCGAGGTTTTCGGCAGCAAGATGATCGCACCGACCTGAGCATCAATCCGAACACCGCCACGTCGTGAGGCCGTGAGTCACGGAGTGTGACCAACGCAATCCGAGATCGATCAGAATCCGGTCGGGCCGGCTCTACGAGGCGCGGGCAAAAAATCCCGATACCCACGGTCAACCGGTTAGTTACGGCTTGGCGAGACTGAGTTCGGAAGGGTTATTCCGCTGCTGCAAGTTTCGTTGGGCCGTGCGCTACTTCGCTGATCGCCAACATCACCTGATCTGTGGCTGTCTGCTGGATCATGTGGCCGTTGCCAGGAACCCGATGGAACCTGCTCTGGGAAATCTCGGAATGCAGGCGGGCCGACTGCGTGTCGATGTCGACTAACCTATCTTGCTCACCTGCAATGATGACGACCGGCATCTTCAAATCGGCGTATTGGTCCCGGAAGTGAAAAGCGTCCGGAATCATCAACGCCGATTCAGCGGCGGATGCCCGGATCTGGGAAGGACGAATCGCCATCTCCTTTGGAAATGCTTCGAACTTCTTGGGTACCGATCGGGGACCAAAGATTTTCGCCACCATCAGCGGCCATATCGCTCGGCTGATCAGCGGCGACAAGGTATGGCTCAGGATATCGCCGATGAGCGGCAAGGACGGTGCGCCCATCGCCACGACGTCGGGCCGCACGGTCGGGAAATAATACCCTGAGGCGAGAACCAGTCCGCGGACCAAATCGGGATATTTCAGGGCCAGCGCGACCGCAACCGATGCGCCCCAGGAGTGCCCGAGAACGAGCGCGTTTGAAACGCCGAGCCGCGCAAGAGCGCGCTTGATCAGCTCGGCCTGGGCATCCGGCGTCCAAACGACGTTGCGCGGCCGGTCGCTGTGGCCGAACCCGGGACGGTCGAAAACAATGACCCTGAAGTCCTTAGCAGCAAGATCGATCAGCCCGCTGGATTCGAAATCCTGTATCATGCTGCCATTGCCATGCAGTAGAACCAGCGGGTCACCCGCGCCACGCTCAACGTAATGAAGCCGAACGCCGTTGATATCGAGGAAGCGGCCAGCAGGCGGATTGTCATTCTCCGCTTTCTTCGCAAGATGACGATTGACCAGAGCAATTGCGGCCAAGGTTCCTATCGCAACCGCTGAGGCCACCAGGTAGGAAGGCGCTCTTTTGTTGTAACGTTGGCCTGGGGCAGATCGGCGAAGGCGTCTAATAGAATGGGCTGCGGTCATGGATCACACTCGGGCGGCGCATGCACGAAATCCAGATGATCCTGGGAAATGTTGCAGCGCTGAGTGAACCAACGATACCCAGGTTCGTTCCTCGGCGTCTTGCCGAAGCCGAGATTGCCCGATCACTGGCCGTGATCCGACAGGACCTGTCAGCACATCACGGTGAGTTTTGCCCGATGTTGTTGAAGGCAGGCCAACACCGCAAAATCGGCCTGATCCAGCACGGGACGGCAGTACCTCTGGATATTGCCGGCGCACGCGCACTGCTCCTGCTCGGATCCACTGTGCTGAGCTATGGGGGCACCGGAAGGGATAAGCGACAGAGCGCCGCCGACGAGGATAGACTTTTTCATAGGAACCTTCTTATGCAGCGAAGGGCCCTACGACCGTTGCTTATAAGGACTGCAGCCACAAGCCGAGTCTGTGCAAAATGGTTCGCTGTAGGCTGCGGGTCTTGGGGCGGATATCGCGTGGTGGTGTTCTCTTCAGATCATTGATCGGGCGATCTTCAGTATTTCCTTTTCGAGCAACTCTGCTATTTGCTCGATCCTGTTCCATTTTTGACGGAAATAGCGGCAGGGTGTCGTAGGGTTGGAACTTTGGTCCTCGGGCTACCAGACCGGTGGAGGTCGATGGGGCGGTAGTCCCCTGCAACGGAACGGGGTCTAATTCGGAATCTGCATCGGGGGGGGGCAATGAAAGCAAGCCGGGTTTTACCTTGGCGGCTTAAGCTCTGGCGAGGAAAGCCATTGATTAATTTGCGAGGCGGTCGCTAGCTGCCGGGCCTTCCTTACGAGGGCCTCGCGCTTCTTACCGTGAGGGAGCTTTGCGGCTTCCGTCTTGGCCGCTTCTGATTGTTGATGCCATTTCTCTTCAATCGTGATCTTGCGCATGGGTCGCTCCGCTCCCTGAGGGTCCAAAAGACAGGGGTTTGAGGTCGAGGAAATATGAGCCGTAACTCACAATTGTCTAGCTGGTTCCCGACTCAAATTTAAACAAAAAACGGCCAGCTGGAGCGACCTGGTCGCGAGCCGTAAATCACGCGCCTGGTCCAACCGAAGCGAGGTCAGGGCTGCTGAACAGTCGCTTGGCTGTACCCCAGATTATCCAAAATCGGCCGGTCCCGAAATCCCAAGGACGACAGCGGCGCGGCATCTCTGGGTGCTTTCGGATGAGGAGCGGCGAGCCGGCCGGTTCAAGCCCAATCGGCTTCATCCGGTTCTTCGAGCCATTCAGGTATCTCCATTGGGGCGATGGTCCGTTTCGGCAGATAATGATTGAGCGTGCCCGCACTAATATTTAGCGTATCGACCAATTTCGCTCTCGCGAATTGCGTTGCCTTTCGCTCGTTCGGAAATGTTTCGGTCGCCCTTGCAAAGGATCGCTTTCCCCGTCGTGGCAGTTCAAAGGAAACGTACCACATGCCTTGCGGCTTATTAGCCATGATACCCCTAGTACGGCCTATGGAACGGAAACTCAACCTGAGGCTGACGAAATAGTTCCGTGCTACCCGCCGGATCGCAGGTCGAGCGTATTGCCAAAGGCCCCGCCCGATGGGATCACCGGACGGGGCGGAGCCAACTTGGTCTAGGGACGCGCGGCACCGCGCCACGCCCGAGGTAAGACTAACCGAACATTGGCGCAAAAGGAAGCGCACTACGCCGAGGCACCGCCTCTTACGGAGCGCGGTTGGGTTACGATAGTCGAGACTGAAGTAGAGGAAGCGCTATTTCTCACAAATTTCGCGTCCAAGGTGACGGTGGTGCACCGCCGCGATCACTTCCGCTCGGAAAAGATCCTGCAGGACCGGCTGTTCAAGAATCCGAAAATCGACGTGATCTGGGACACCGTTCTCGACGACGTGCAAGGCGCGGAGAACCCGCTCAAGGTCAACAAGGTGCTCCTGAAAAACGTCAAGACCGGCGCGATCACCCAGAAAAACATCGACGGTTGTTTATCGCGATCGGCCACACGCCCTCCTCCGAATTGTTCACCGGCCAACTCGAGATGAAGCCGTCGGGCTACATCATGACCAAGGGCAATTCGACCGCGACCTCGGTGCCCGGCGTATTCGCGGCTGGAGACGTAACCGACGACATCTACCGCCAGGCGGTGACCGCGGCGGGTCACGGCTGCATGGCGGCGCTGGAAGCCGAAAAGTTCTTGGCGGCACATAAGCATCAACACTCGCAAATGGGTTTCGAAGCAACACCTGAGGTGCTGCTTGCATGATTGCCCTCAAGAATGACGAATATGCCGCGCGAACGAACGACGCGGCCTTTGATCCCGGGAGGTCGTGAGATGGCAAAATGGATCCGCTTTGAGCAGGGCGGCGAAGCCGGCTTTGGCACGCTGGAAGGCGACAACATTGCAGTTCACAGCGGCGACCTGTTCGCCGGCGCGACGCCGAGCGGCCGGACCGTCAAATTGTCCGACGTGCAGCTTTTGACGCCGTGCGACCCCTCGAAGATGATCTGTCTGTGGAACAATTTCCACCAGCTCGCCGCCAAGAACGACTTCACGCAGCCGAAGGAGCCGCTCTGGTTCCTGAAAGCGCCGAACGCCTATTGGCCGGCGAACCGGCCGATCGAACGCCCTTCCACCTATGCCGGGAAGATCATCTACGAGGGCGAACTCGGCGTCGTGATCGGCAAGAAATGCTTCAACATCTCGGAAGCCGAGGCCGGCGATTACATATTCGGGTATACCTGCGTGAACGACGTCACCGCGGTCGACCTCCTGCGCAAGGACAAATCGTTCGAACAATGGGCACGTGCCAAGAGCTTTGACACGTTCGGGGTGTTCGGCCCGGTGATCGCGACCGGCCTCGATCCGATGAAGCTGTCGATCAGGACCGTGCTGAACGGCAAGGAGCGGCAGAACTATCCGGTTGCCGACATGTTCTTCCCGCCGCACAAGCTGGTCGCAGCCATTTCCAGGGACGTGACGCTGATGCCGGGTGACATCATCGCCTGCGGCACCTCGCTCGGCGCCGGCACCATGGGAGATGCCCACAACGTCGTCGAGATCGTCATCGACGGCGTCGGCAGCCTCGGCAATGTGTTCGACCAGGTGCTGCCGAGCCCGTATCTGCTGGG
>Ga0134126_10011277_pt1 | contig 11271 bp, 7 predicted proteins | sample KB31752_FD_96881 | JGI IMG/M metagenome (GOLD analysis project Ga0134126, IMG submission 96881) | Terrestrial soil microbial communities with excess Nitrogen fertilizer from Kellogg Biological Station, Michigan, USA - KB3-175-2 | ecosystem: Environmental > Terrestrial > Soil > Unclassified ... | reverse complement strand
GCGCCGGCCGGCAATGCCGATATTGCCCCGACGTTGCTCGCGCTGCTCGGCCTACCCTGGCAGCCGCAGGGCGCGCTGCACGGTCGGGTGCTCGCGGAGGCGCTCATCGGAGCGCACGCATCGGCCGTTCCCGGTGCCGAGTACTGTCTGGCGATGTCGGCGCCGTTGGCCAACGGGCGGCGCACGCTGCTCTCCTACGAGCGCGTCGCGGACAGTCTCTACCTCGACACCGCCGATTTCCGCGCGGCGCAGGCGCGCGAGCGGACGGGCTGCCAAGCCGGCAAGCGCGGCCGTTCGCACTGAGTGTGAGTCACCAGGCCGCACGCCGGGGCTCGAGCGCAGCGCTACGCGCTACAACAGCTCCCGCTCGCTGGTCACGCTCGTCTCCTCGGCGACCATGATCTCCAGTCGCTCCAGATCCGGCACCCAGGGGGTCTCATTGAGCAAACGCACCTGGCAGATCACCGGCGTGCGCTCGGGAAAGCTGCGCGAGTTATCCGGGCGAACGACATCGCTACCGACGCGCACCAGCTGCGGAAAGCCCTGCGATACGATCGCGACGTAACCGGCTTCCAGCCGCCCGAGTAGCGCATGAAACACCACGATGCGCGAGCGGCTGCTCGGCGCGGGCGTTGCCATGCCGCAGACCCCCTCGAAGGAGACCAGCGGCAGGGAACGGGCGTTCCAATTGACGATGCCCAGATACCAGGGCGGCGTGCCTTCGACGGGCGTGGGGGCCTGATAGCCGATGACCTCTCCCACGCAGGCGCGCGGCACCAGCACGCGCGCATCGGCGAGCGGGATCAGCAGGCTGTACACCTCGGCGACGCGCTCGGCCATGATCGATCAGCCGGACGAGGCGCGCTGCGTCTGGGCGCGGCGCGCCACCAGCGGCGCAATCGCATCGATCAGCTGGCTCTCCTGGTAGGGTTTGCCCAGGTAGTCATCTACGCCGAGTTCGATCGCGCGAGCGCGATGCTTCTCGCCCACGCGCGATGTAATCATGATGATCGGTATATCCGCGAGGCGTGGATCGGCTCGCACATGCGCCGCCACCTCGTAGCCGTCCATGCGTGGCATCTCGATGTCCAGCAGGATGATATCCGGGATGTGCTCGGCCAGCATCGCCACGGCATCCATGCCGTCGCGCGCAGTCATGACGCGCATGCCGTTGCGCTCGAGCAGTCGCTGCGTGACGCGCCTGACCGTGATCGAATCATCCACCACCAGCGCGAAGGTGCGCCGGTCGACCTTGTCGCGCGGCACGGTGGGCGCGGCACGGCCGCGCCACTCGGCGCGTACCAGGGCACCGATGTCCAGGATGATCACGATGCGCCCATCCCCGAGGATGGTCGCGCCCGAGATGCCGCGAATGCCGGAGATCTGCGGCCCCACGGGCTTCACGACGATCTCGCGGCTGCCGATCAGCTCGTCGGCCACCAGGCCCGTGGAGTGCTCGCCGGCGCGCACCAGCACCACCGGGATCGTCACGTCCTGCTCAGGCAGCGGCGAGGACTCCATGCCCACGTAGTTCGCCAGCGGCTGCAGTCGGTACTTGTGCGTGCCGTAGCTGAAGCTCGCGCTGTCGGCGCGCAGGTGTGCGGCCACCTCGTCGCGCGTCAGGCGCACGACGCCCTCCACCGTGGGCAGCGGCAGTGCGTAGTACTCATCGCCGGTGCGCACCACCAGTGCGTGGCTGATCGCGAGCGTGAAGGGCAGTCGGATCGTGAAGCGCGTGCCCGCACCCGGCGTGCTCTCCATGTGCAGCGCCCCGCCGAGCTTTTTAATCTCCACGGCCACGACGTCCATGCCCACGCCGCGGCCGGCCTGTTGCGTCAGTGTGCTGGCCGTGGAAAAGCCGGGCTCGAGCACCAGCTGCATCACATCCTCGTCCGAGAGCGCCTGCTCCGCGCGGATCAGTCCGAGCGAGAGCCCCTTGGCGCGAATGGCCGCCAGATCCATACCGGCGCCGTCATCGGCGAGCTCGACGATAAATTCCGCGCCTTCGCGCTTGAGTGACAGCGTGATGCGCCCGGTCTCGTCCTTGCCGGCGGCGCGCCGCCGCTCCGGTGTCTCGATGCCATGGACCACGGCATTGCGCAGCATGTGCTCGAAGGGCGGCAGCATGCGCTCGAGCACCTGCCGATCGAATTCACCGGCGGCACCCTCGACGATGAGCTCGGCGCGCTTGTCCGTATCGGCGGCCGCCTGACGCACGATGCGCCCGAGCCGCTGCACGTGGCGCTGGAAGGACACCATGCGGGTGCGCATCAGCCCGTTCTGCAGCTCAGTCACGGTGCGCGACTGCTGCTGCAGCAGGTTCTGCGCCTCGCCGATGAGATTCTCGAGCAGCCCCTGGATGCTCGCGACGTCGCTGGCCGATTCGGCCAGGGCGCGCGAGAACTGCTGAATCGATGAGTAGCGATCGAGCTCCAGTGGATCGAACTGCGCGCGATGACCGGGCTCGGAATCGTGCCGGTGCAGAATCTGCGCCTCGGTCTCGATCTCGAGCTTGCGCAGCTGCTCCTTCAGGCGCGTCACCGTGCGCGACAGCTCGCCAAGGTTGAACTCGATCGAGCCGAGCTGCTGCTCGAGCCGCGCTCTGGCGATGCTGACTTCCCCGGCGCTGTTCAGCAGCGTATCCAGCAGCTCGGCGCTGACGCGTGCCATCTCGACACGGTCGGCGGCAACCATCGGCTCGCGGCCCGGTGGCAGGGGCGGAATTGTCGGCGTCGCGCCAGCCGCAGCCCGCTCCGGCACCGGCGGGGTGACTGCCGGAGTCGCTGGCGCCGATGGTGCAGGCGCACCTGCGGGCGACGCCGCGGGAGCAGATGCCGCTGCGGATGCGGATACGCGTGCAGGTGCGGGTGCAGATGGCGCGGCGGCGGTAACGACCCGCGGCGCCGAGGGGGCTTTGATAGGCGCCGCCGCGCTTGGGATCAGCGCAGGTTTGGGCGTCGCTTGGACCGGCACCGGTTGCGCCGCGGGACGTGGGCCGGCGCCACTCATGGCGCGCAGCCGCGCGATCAGCTCGGGAGCCTCCGGTGTGGGACGGCCGCCGGCGATGGCTTCGCGCATGCGTGCCAGCTCATCGATGGCCTCCTGCGCCACCTCGCGCGCCTGCTCATCGGCGCTGCTGATACCGCTCTCGATGCGCGACACCAGGCTTTCCAGCTCGTGTGCGAGCTCGCCCATGGCGGACAGTCCCGCCATACGCGCACCGCCCTTCAGCGTATGCAGCGCGCGGCGCAGCGCGCCGACATGCTCGGTGTCCTGCGGCGCGGCGTTCCAGGCGGCGAGAGCCGATTCGGCGCTTTCCAGCAGCTCCACCGCCTCCTCGCCGAAGATTGCCGCGATCTCCGGATCGAGCTCGGCGCGCTCGCGGGCGCCCGGCTGGGCTGGTTCCTCGAGGGATACCTGCAGTGGCGGGGCCATGAGGCTCACGCTGCTGCGCGCCGTGAGCTCGGCATTCTCGGAAATGCGCCGCTCCAGGGCCTGGTCGGCGCGCGCGATGCGCGCTCGCAGCGTGTCGTGCACCACGAAAAAGCCCGTGGCCTCATCCAGGTGCGCCGCCACGCTCTGCATGGCGGTCATGCAGTCGCCCAACAGCTGCAGATCCGAATCGTCCAGTCCCACTCCACTGTCGAAGGACTTGCGCAGCCAGCGATTGAGCGCCTCGGCCAGCCGCACTCCGTGACGTGCCTCGGCCATCGTCGAGCTGCCGACCAGCGTGTGACAGGCGCGGAACACGGGCTCGGGCAGCACGTGCGGCGCCGGCATGAGGCTCTCACGCTCGATCCAGGCGCGCACCGTGGCCACATGCCCGGCAGTCTCGCGCGCATAGATGTCGCGCAGGGCCTGATCGCCTTCGAGCGCGTGGCTGCCCGTCGGCGCCTCGGAGGAAATCTGCGCATCCGCGGCCTCGGGCAGCGGTCGCGCCACTGGCGCGGCCGGCGGCGCAGATGCGGATGTTGCCGCCGCGGGGCCTGCCGTGGCGGCACCGACCGAGCCGGTTGCGGGCGCTGCCGTCGAGGTGGCAGTGGGCTGCTCGCGTCCGCTGGCATAGGCATGCGCGCGCGCCACGAGCTGTGAGACGTCGGTGCCGCCCGGCGCGCCGGCGGCAAGCTCGGCCACCAGCTGCGGCATCAGGCCCACCGCGGTGCGCAGCACCTCCAGAATCGGCGGCGAGCGTTGCAGCGTGCCGTCGATGAGCCGGTTGAGCAGATTCTCCACCGCCCAGGCAAATTCGCTGATATGGCGCGCATTGACCATGCGGCCACTGCCCTTGAGCGTGTGGAAGGAGCGGCGCACCGAGAGCAGCGCCTCGCTCTCGAGCGGATTCAGATCCCACACGGGGAAGCGCTGCTGAATCTTGGCCACCTCCTCGCTCGCCTCTTCGATGAACAGGCGCGTGAGCTCGGGATCCGGCAGCGTCGCCTCGTGCGTCGAGCTGGCCGCGGCGGCGGCGAGCACCGGCGGCTCGATCACCTCGGCCGGGCGGGCGATGCGTGCGGTCTGCCCCGCGGCATCCGCCGGCTCGGCTGCTCCCGAGGGCGGGCTCGCCGCGACGCCCATATCCTGCAGCGCGTGCCGCGAGAGCGGCCCGGCCGTATCCTCGGCGCCCGGCGTCAGCAGCACCGTGCGTGTGTGCGTGCGCGCCGACAGCGGCACGACCGTCGGCACCACACGCTCGGGCGCGCGTGCCAGCGCATCCAGGCATGCGCGCGCATTATCGAGCATGTACCAGGGATCGCTGCGGCCGCTCTGCAGCGTCTCGATGTAATACTCGAGACTGACGATCGCATCGGCGAGTCGATCCAGGCTCTCGGGCGGCAGCGCCGTGCCACCCGGCTGCATCACGCGCTTCAGGTGCTGCGTGATGCCCTCGATGATCTCCACGGCGCGTGTCTTGCCGAGCATCAGCAGCCCGGCCTTGATGCCACGCATGAGCTCCGGCCAGTTATCGAAGCCCGCCGTATCCAGCGTCCCGCTGACGTTCTGCGCCACGTACTCCTTGACGCGTGCCAGATTCACGACGCATTCGCGCAGTACCGCCCCCTGCACCTGCTGGAAATCGTGGTCCTGCTCCTCGGTCTCCTCGGGGGCCTTCTTGCGCGGCAGAATCAGCCCGACGAGTTGATCATCCAGCCGATCCTCGACCTGGATGAGTCCCGCGGCGACCTGCACCAGCTCGGCCTCGCCGCTCGGCTCGCGGCCGGCGACCATGGCCTCCAGTCTCTGCGTCGCCTCCTGCACGCCGGCGCGCAGTTCGCCCAGCCCGAGCACCCCGAGCGTATCGCCGATCTTGCGCAGCAGGGCGACCTGGGGCGCAAGCTCCTCGGCGGCCTCCCCGCCCCGGCGCACGTAGATGTCCAGCACGTCCTTGACCTTGGAGAGGTCCTCGCGGATCGCCGCGGCCACCGTGTGCATCAGCTTGATCGAGGGCGCCGATAGGTTCTCGCGCTCCTGCTCCACCGATTCGTCCACCGGCAGCAGCTCGTTGAGGCGGAACGAGGCGCGCACGGCGGCCACGCGCGGACCGGAACTGCTCGAGCGCGCGATGTAATAGAGCACGTTGTTCAGCAGCTCCACCGGCGGGTGCTGCGCGTAACGCGTCTCACCCTGCTCGTAGAGTCGCTTCAATTCCCGGTCAGCCAGTCCCAGCAGGCGCTTGACCGAGATGCTGCTCTCCACGCCGTTCTCGCGCAGCGCCTCGAGCAGTGCGCCGACGACCCACCAGAGCTGGAACACCGGCTGCGCGCTGGCCGCCTGCTCGAGCTTGCCGGCCACCGACGACAACGTCTCGAGGTGCTGCTCCGCGCGCTCGCCGCGGATCCAACCAATGAGCCCGGTCTGATAGCGCGAGCGCAGTCGCCGTGCCCACTGCGCGACACTCAGCGGCGCCTCGCCGGGAGCCGCCGGCAGCGGGGCCGGCTGTGCCTGCCGGTCGGATTTGAGATTCAGCAGCAGCAGCGTGCCTTCGGACAGCAGCGCACTGCCGCGCACCGCCCGCAGGTCATTGAGCAGCGGCAGCAGCACCAGCGCCAAGTCGCGACCGCCGGCGAGCACGCGCTCCAGGTAGCCGGGCAGCTGCACCATGGCGCGCATCAGTGCATCGAGCGCCTCAGCCTGATTCTTGCGCTCGCTGCCCAGGGCAACGAGGTACTGCGCGACCTGCTCCATCTCCTCGGCCAGCAGCGCCGCTCCATAGATCTCCATCATGCGCAACACGCCCTGCACCTGATGCAGCTCGTCGCGGCAGCGCTCCAGCAGCGTCATGTTCTGCGGCTGCTCGACGTGCGTCTCGAGGGCAGTGCGCCCGTCGGCAAGCGCGGCGCTGATCTCGCGCGCCACCGTGTGCAGCGTTTGCGTGGCCAGATCGGTCATGGCGTGGCGCTTGAAAGTATCTGCAGGGTTCCCCGGTGCTCCACGTCAGGAGCCGCCGAGCACCTTGACTTTGGGGTTGGAATAGCCGCCGCCCGGCCCCGAGGCACCGGGCGGTCCGTTGCCCGGCGGTTGCGTGCCAACGCGCGTGCCCGCATGCGCAGCAGCGGCGGCCGCTGCCCCGCCCAGCACCAGCGTCGCGGAGGAAGCGCCTGCCGGCGAGGACTGCGTGGCGCCGGCTGCCCCGGACAGCTCGCGCGAGGCGCTCTGCGAGAGCGTGCGGTGCATGCCGGAGGTGTCGGTTCCGCCGGGCAAGCGAAAGCCGGCGATGGACTTGCGCAGCGCCGCGGCCAGATCCGCCAGCTTGATGATCGATTGCGAGGTGGCGCTGGTGGAGTCGGCCGATTGCGTGCTGATCTCGCGCAGTACCTGCATGTTGCGCGCAAGTGCCTGCGCCGCGGATGCCTGTCCGCGGGCACTGGCGGAGATGTTCTGCACCAGGCTCGCGATCTGGTTGGACACCTGATCGATCTCCAGCAGCGCCGCGCCGGCGTTCTCGGCCAGCAGCGCCCCACCCACCACATCGGTGGTACTGCGCTCCATCGACACCACCGCCTCGTTGGTGTCGGTTTGAATGGTCCGCACCAGCACCTCGATCTGCTTGGTGGCATTGGCTGCGCGCTCGGCGAGCCGCTGCACCTCGTCGGCCACGACCGCAAACCCGCGACCGGCCTCCCCGGCCATGGACGCCTGGATCGAGGCGTTGAGCGCCAGGATGTTGGTCTGCTCGGCGATGTCGCTGATCAGCTCGACGATGTTGCCGATCTCCTGCGAGCTCTCGCCCAACCGCTTGATGCGCTTGCTGGTCTCCTGGATCGTCTCGCGGATCGCGTTCATGCCATCGATGGTGCGGCGAACGGCGTCGCCACCCTTATGGGCGACGTCCACCGAGTGGCGCGCGACATCGGCAGCGCGCTCGGCATTGCCCGACACCTCTTCGATGGAAGCAGCCATCGCGCCGATCGACTCGCTCGCCGAGCCGATCTGCTTGGACTGCGCACTGGTCGCGCGCGTCAGGTGCGAGGCCAGCGCCTGCGTCTGCCGCGCCGCGGCGTCCAGCTGAATGGCCGACTGGGCGATCGTCGCCACCAGCTTGCGCAGAGCCTCGACCGCGTAATTGACCGAGTCCGCGATCGCCCCGGTGATGTCCTCCGTGACCGTCGCCTGCACCGTGAGATCACCCTCGGCGAGACTCGACATCTCATCGAGCAGCCGCATGATCGCCTGCTGATTGCGATCGGTATCCAGGCGCTGCGTCTCGGCTGCCTTGCGCGCATTCTCGGCCACCTGCTCCGCGTGCCGCAGATAGGCGAGCAGCATCCACAGCGGCGCGAGCGCCAGCAGCGCGGGCAACGCCGCCCAGAAAGCCGCCACGTGCGCCACCGAAAGCCCGATGGCAACCAGCGCGGCCAGCCCCGCTAGCGCGAGCGCCGCGAGCGCCAGTGTCTGCGGTCCGCGCCTCACGCGCTCGCCTCCAGGAATGAGACATCCTCCACCAGCGAGCGCAGCCCGAGCACCGGCCACTGCTCATTGGCGCGCTTGAAGGAGCCGGCGATGTAGCGCGCAGAGTTTACGATGGTCGGGGGCACGTCCGCGGAAAACTCCGCATCGGCGAAGCGACGGAATCCGAGCACCTCGTCGACCACGAGTCCGGCGGGAATGTCGCGATGGTTGACAACGATGATGCGCGCAGTGCGCGCGGCCGGGGTCTCGCCACCCCCCAGGTAGGCACGCAGATCGATGATCGGCAGCAGCGCCCCGCGCACGTTGGCCAGCCCGAGGATCCAGCTTTTCGCGCCGGGCACCCGTGTAAGGGGTGAAGGCACGCCGAGCACCTCGCGTGCCTCTTCGCGTGCCACCAAGTAGAGCTCTCCTGCCATCTTCAATGCCACGCCGACCCATTCCCCGGCGGCTGCCGCCTCGGTGCCCGCGCTGGCGGTGACCGCCCGGCCACGACGCTCGAGCTCGGCCAGCAGCTCGAAGGGCCGATCCCGCATCGCTCTGAGCGTCGAGGTGCTCTCCTGCATGTCAGGCTGCGAGCGTCGCCTGAGCCTTCTCGACCAACTGGTCCGGCGACACCGGCTTGACCAGGTAATCGATCGCACCCTGGCGCAGTCCCCAGACCCGGTCGGCCGCCTGTCCCTTCGAAGTCACCATGACGATCGGAATCGAGCTCGTGTCCGGATCGTTCACCAGCGCACGGGTGGCCTGATAGCCATTCACGCCGGGCATGACGATGTCCATGAAAATCAGGTCCGGATGCATCTGGCGCGCGAGCCGCACACCCTCGGCGCCGTCGGTTGCGGTGGCCGTGCGGTAGCCGTGACGCTCGAGGGCCTTCTGCATCACGTGCACCTCGGTCGGCGAATCGTCCACGATGAGGATCAGCGCCATGGCGTCATCTCCGCGTCACTTCCGCGTCATCTTCATCGCCCGATGTGCGACTCGATCGCACTGAGCAGCTCGTCCTTCGTGAAGGGCTTGGTCAGATAGTGCTCCGAGCCCACGATGCGTCCGCGCGCACGATCGAACAGCCCGTCCTTGGAGGACAGCATGATGACCGGAATCGAGCGGAATACTTTGTTGTGTTTGATGAGCGCGCAGGTCTGATAACCGTCCAGACGCGGCATCATGATATCGACAAATACGATGTCCGGCTGATGATCCGCGATCTTGGCGAGCGCATCGAAGCCATCCACTGCCGTGAAGACCTCGCAGCCCTCCTTGGTGAGCAGCGTCTCGGCCGTGCGGCGAATCGTCTTGCTGTCGTCGATGACCAGCACCTTCAGGCCGCGAAGCGAAGACGCCGGCGGCCGGGGCGCCGTGGCCGCCAGATGGGTGGTGCCGCCGGCACCCCCGCCATCGGCTGCGGCGCCACGCTCGTCCATCGTCGATTCCATGCTCCACACCCTCCGGCCCGGTCCGGCGGCCGCCCTGTGTCCCTAAGCTTGACTCGCTCCCGGCGGCGATACCCTATACAGACGAGGCTCTCCTTGGCGCGGTGCCAAGTCCCGCCTTCTCGAATCGGTCTGCCTCGAAACGGTTTGCCTCGAGCAAGTCCCGTCGGCACAATCGCGGCCGGCAGCGAGTTCGCGCCGCGTGCCGCGCGTTTTAACATATCGGCACACCCCCCGCTATGCCGCCCCCGTCACGGTTTTTGAAGGCCACGACGCCTCTTCGCGACCCCTGGCGGCGATGTGGAACATAATCCCACCGGCGCGTCCTGCGAGGCTGCGCTCAGGCCGCTGCGCAGCCCGAAGTTGGAGGAGCGAGAGAGAATGGCTACATCCGTGCGATCGGCCCCCGTCCGACTGGCCGTGGTCATGGACCCGATCGGGCTGATCAAATACCCCAAGGACACGACGCTCGCGCTGCTGCTGGCGGCGCAGTCGCGCGGCTGGTCGCTGCACTACCTGGAACAGAAGGACCTGCGTCTGCGCGACGGCGTGGCGGAGGGCCGAGTGCGTGATCTGAGCGTGCGCGCCGACCCGCAGCAGTGGTTCACGCTCGGTGAGCCGGCCACGCAAGCCCTGGGCGACTTCGACGTCATCCTCATGCGCAAGGATCCGCCGTTCGACACCGAATACATCTATACGACCTATATCCTCGAGCGCGCCGAGGCCGCCGGTGCCCTCGTGGTCAACCGACCGCGCGGTCTGCGTGACATGAATGAGAAAGTGTTCACCGCGTGGTTCCCGCAATGCTGCGCCCCGACCCTCGTGACGCGCGACATGGCCGAGATGGCGGCCTTCGCCGCCGAACACGGCAAGGTGGTGGTCAAACCCCTGCACGGCATGGGCGGCCATTCCGTCTTCGTGCTCGACCGTGCCGACAAGAACGCCCGGGTCGTGTTCGAGACCCTGACCGATGAGGGGCGTCGCTTTGCCATCGTGCAGAAATATCTTCCGGACATCGTCACCGGCGGCGATTCGCGCGTGCTGATGGTCAACGGCGAACCGGTGCCCTATGCGCTGGCGCGCATTCCCAATGCCGAGGACAACCGCGGCAATCTCGCCGCTGGCGCCAAGGGCGTGGGGCGCCCCTTGACCGAGCGCGACCACTGGCTCGCGGGACAGATCGGTCCGGCGCTGCGCGAGGCCGGCATGCTGTTCGTCGGCCTGGATGTCATCGGCGGCTATGTCACCGAGATCAACGTGACCAGCCCCACGGGGCTACGCGAGCTGGAAAAGCAGTTCGGCATCGACATCGGCGCACTGTTCATGGATGCCGTCGAGCAGCGTCTGCAGCGCCACACCGCACGCGTCGCATCAGCATGACACTCGCCCGCCATGAGCCTTTGCCCGCCATGAGCCACTGCCCGCCGTGAGTGCCGCTTCCTCCATCGCACGCGGCAACGCGAACCCGCGCCTGCGCGAGGGGCGCGCCCCAGTGCGTGAGCGGCTCATGGTCATGCTGTTCCTCATGGCGTTGCTGCACGCCATCATCATTCTGGGCGTCGGCTTCTCCAGCGGCGCGCGCAGCAGCGGCGGCGAAGTCCCGCAGCTCGACGTCATGCTGGTGACTAACGATGTGCCCGAGGCGCGCAGCAACCGCACCGCCGCCTACCTCTCGCAGCGCACGCAGATCGGTGCCGGCGACACCGATTCGCAGCAGCCGGGCAGCCCCGCGAGCCGCGGCGCGCAGGCCAGCGCCGCCGAGCCGCTGCAGGGCGATGATCCCAGCGTCCATACCGGGGCCGGCCACACCGCCCAGGAGCGCCTGCTCACCAGCACCGGCGCCAGCCCCGACATCCGCTACTTCGGCGAGATCGAGACCTCCTCCGCGCAGGCGCTGCCGAAGATGCTCGGCGAATTACCGGGTGCGCCG
>Ga0134126_10011274_pt1 | contig 11272 bp, 7 predicted proteins | sample KB31752_FD_96881 | JGI IMG/M metagenome (GOLD analysis project Ga0134126, IMG submission 96881) | Terrestrial soil microbial communities with excess Nitrogen fertilizer from Kellogg Biological Station, Michigan, USA - KB3-175-2 | ecosystem: Environmental > Terrestrial > Soil > Unclassified ... | reverse complement strand
GGCCGCCCAAATCAAGGTAGTGGATGCCGGCGGCCAGCGCTGCTTTCATGACCTCAAGATTCCAGTAGTACTGAGTACAGTTGAGAACCGCGACAGAGCCCGTGAGCAGGCGTACGGTATCGGCGGTCTGGCGCACGTCGCAGAAAGCGGCGCGGGCTTTGCCGTTGCCGAACTCGCGAGCCGCCTGCTGGGCGCGCGACTGGTCGTAATCAGCCACAACGATTTCAGAAGCCTCGCGCGAGCGGGCGAGATCGTAGAGCGCGGCGTGGCCCATGAGGCCAGCACCCAAAACGACAAAGCGCATGGAAATTCTCCTTTCGTACGGCTATGGGTCACCCCGTGGCTCGTTTCCAGGGGGATAAAGTCCTTTTCAACCCTCCACATGGCCCGCAGGCCCGAAGCCCTGCGCTTCCACGGTTGAGCAAACGGCATCTCCACGGTGGAATAAAGCGGATCAGTGAGGCGTGTTACGCTCTGCGGAACTGTCAACTCCCGGCGGCAGCGGTTTCCACCCATTCGGCGCCGAGCTCGGGCTGCCCCTCGGCGCGCGCCCGCAGGCGGTACCAGAGCACAATCGCAACCAGCGAAAAGACGAATATCACGGTGGAGATGGCGTTGATCTCAGGGGTCATGCCGCGGCGCAGGCGCGACCAGATTTCCAGCGGAAGCGTGTTGTCGCGGCCAATGAGGAAGAAGCTGACCGCGATCTCATCCATAGAGAGGGTGAATATCAGCAGCGCCGCGCCGATGATGGGCAGACGAAGGTTGGGCAGAGTGACGCGCCAGAAAGTCTGCCAGTAGTTCGCGCCGAGGTCGAGGGAGGCTTCCTCCTGGGCACGGTCGAGTTTCTGCAGGCCGGCGAAGATATCGGTAGTGGCCACGGAGATGAGCGCAGTACCGTGGCCCAGAGTAATGGTCAGCAGGCTGAGACGCATGCCCATGTCCACGAACAGCATGAGTAGAGATAGGCCGGTGATGATCCCGGGCAGAATCAGGGGCAAAAGAACCAGGCGCCGGAAGGCCGCTTTGCCGGGAAAGCTGGCGCGGTCCAGGGCCAGTGCCGCGGGGATGCCGAGGAGCAGGGAAATGGCCATTGCGGCAAGTGCCACCGCCAGGCTATTGAGCACCGATTCCCACATGGCACCGTCTCCCAGCAACATGCGGTACCAGCTAAACGTGAAGTTGTGTGGCGGGAATCCGCCCACGCCTCCGCCGTTAAAGGAATAAACGATGAGAACCAGGATAGGCAAATACAGAAAGGCGAATACCAGCAGGGCATAGATGCCGAGCCAGCGCGGGTTGTGGGTGGTGGCGCTCACGAGAAGCTCCACTTCTTCTCCAGCCGCTCAGATAAAAACAACAGGCTGATCACGAGCAATAACATGCATAGGGAAATAGCCGCGCCCAAGGGCCAGTTATAGGCGGCGCCGAACAGGCTGACCACGATGTTGGAGATCATGATGCCGCTCGGTCCGCCCAAAAGCAAAGGGGCGAGGAAGTCGCCCAGGCTGAGCACGAAGGCAAAAGTGGCGCCCGCGAGCACGCCGGGAGTGGAAAGCGGCAAAATCACGCGCCAGAAGGTTTGTAGCGGCGAAGCGCCCAAATCATGCGAGGCTTCCACCAGGTTGCGCGGAATGTGTTCGAGCGAGGCGTAGATAGGCAGAAATGCGAAAGGGGTGTAGATGTGGGTGAGCGTGAGCACCACGGCAAACGGGCTGTAGAGAAGGAACTCCACGGGATGGCGCGTGAGGTGCACATATTGCAGCAAGGTGTTGAGCACGCCGTCGCTGCCCAGGATGGTTTTCCAGGCATACGCGCGCACCAGGTAGCTGACCCACAGCGGAATGATCACCAATTGGTAAAGCAGGTCCTTGCGGGCACCGGCGTGGAAGGAGACATAGTAGGCCAGCGGATAGCCCAACAGCAGGGCCAAGAGCATCACGCGGGCGGCAATCCACATGGAGCGCAGCAGGGTCTGAAAGTAGACGTGGACCTGCAGCAGTTCGCGGTAGTTGCCCAGGTTCCAGTGATGGACGATGGTTTGCGCGGGGCTGACCGTCCAGAAGCTGTAGCAGAAGAGCAGCGCGTATGGGACCAGCAAGAATACGGTGACCCAGAGCAGAGGAGGCACGGTCACGGCGGTCTTATAGGCGCGGGAGAACACTCAGGGCCTTTCCTCGGAGTCGCGCACGGCGAAGGCGTCAGCGGCGGAGAACTCAAAATCGCGCTGGCCATTCAACGCGCCGTGGCTGGGCACACTCACGCTGAGCTTCAACCCGTCGGCGCACTCGACCTGCAGCAGGTCAGTGGCGCCATGGAAAGACTGGGCAACGATGCGAGCTCGGAAGTGCACACTATCGCCGCTGGCGGACAGAGTGGTGGAGGCTAGCCGGATGTGTTCCGGGCGCACAGAGAATACCGCCGGGCCATCGGGCACTGACGTGCGAAATTGGAAGCCGCCACAACGCGCGACCCCGCGCTCCACGTGGCAACGAAGCAGATTGGTGTGGCCGATTAACAGGGCGGTATAGGACGTGGCAGGCCGGCTATAGATTTCGCGCGGAGTGGCGACCTGTTCCAGGTTGCCGTTGCGCAGCAGAGCAATGCGGTCAGACATAACCATGGCTTCTTCCTGGTCATGGGTGACAAAGACGAAGGAGATGCCGACCTCGCGCTGCAGCGACTTCAACTCCAGTTGCATCTGGCGGCGAAGATTGGCGTCCAGCGCGGAAAGCGGTTCATCGAGGAGCAGAAGGCGCGGGCGGTTCACCAGGGCGCGAGCCAGCGCAACGCGTTGCTGCTGGCCGCCGCTGATCTTCGCCGGCTTGGAAGCGGCCAAAGCGCTCATCTTGACCATAGCCAGCGCATTCTCCACGCGCTTGTCAATGTCGGCGGGAGCGATCTTCTTCTGCATTCGCAAGCCGTAGGCCACGTTGTCGCGCACGGAGAGGTGAGGGAAGAGGGCGTAGCTCTGAAACACGGTGTTGACGCGACGGCGATAAGGAGGCAGCAGGTCGAGGCGCTCGCCGGCCATCCAGATTTCGCCGGAGTCGGCGCGCTCGAAGCCGGCGATCAGGCGCAGCAGAGTGGTTTTGCCAGAGCCGCTTTCGCCCAGGACCGTGAGGAATTCGCCCTCGTCCACGTGCAGGGAGATGGCGCGCAGCACCGCGAGCTTGCCGAAGCTCTTGACCACCTGACGAATGGAGAGCAGAAGTTGCGGCTTGGCGGCGGGTTGGGTGGTGGGCGAGGTCATAAGAATGAGCAGTCAGGAGTCGGGAGTCAGCTGTCAGCGGCGAAGCATGTGCAATCGTGAATGCGCGCGGTGTTCATGTGCTTCAGGTCCCTTAGGGACTCCGTGTCAGCCTGGCCCTCTACCCGCCACGGAAGTGGCGGGCTACTTTCAATCGCCTCCTGACCGGGGCTGGTTTGTCCCACGTTATCATCCAGCCAGACAGTTCTCGATGGGTGAGGCTTTCGCTGACTGCGGACTACTGACTTCAGGGTTTACTGCGCTGCTTTCACCTCGTTCCAGATTTCGTTGTACTTGGCGCGGCGGGGCACATCCTGCCAGAAGTAGATGCGCTTCTGATAGGCATCCACGTCGTCGAGGTGCAGACTCTTTTTCTCCGCCGCGGTCATGAATTGCGCTGCCTGCGGATTGGCCGGGATGTAGCCGGTGACGTCGGCGACCTTCTTCTGGGTTTTGGCCTCAATCATGAACTCCAGAAACTTGTAGGCCAGGTCCTTGTTGTCGCTGGCAGACGTGATCATGAGGTGGTCAATCCAGCCGGTAGTATTTTCCCGCGGAATGGTTTCCCCGATGGGGAAGTTAAGCTTGCGCAACTGGTTGGTCATGAGCGGCCAGCCCATGGCGGCAACGATTTCGTGATTCTGAAACAAGTTGGTCAGTTCGCCGCCGGTGGACCAGATCTTTCGAATATTAGGCTTCAGGGCCAGCAGCTTGGCTTTGACCCCGTCCAGTTCCTGGTCGCTCAAGTTGTACAGATGGCTTGGGTCCGGCTTATCGAAGCCCAGAACTTGCGCCGCCATATAGAGGGTGGAGAGGTCGTCCCACACGGAAAGCCTATTGCGATATTTCGGATCCCAGAACACGCTCCAGCTTGCGGGCGGCTGCTGGAAGGCGGTGGTGTCGTAGAGCAGCGGGTTGGGACCCCAGGTGAAGGGCACCCCATAAACGCTGCCATTCGCTCTGACCAGCGGCATGGAGGTGAGCTGCGGCGAGAGCTGGGCGTAACTGGGAATGCGCCCGAGGTCGAGGGGCGCGGCCAGTCCGGAGGTGGCGATCATGGTGGCCACGTCGCTGGAGGGCGAAATCACGTCGTAGGTGCTGGCGCTGCCGCCGCGCAGCTTGGCCACCAATTCGTCGTCGGAGCCCATGTAGGACGCGGAAACTTTGCAATGATATTGCTGCTCGAAATCGTGTACGTAAGAGGGATCGGCGTAGCCTTCCCAGACCAGCAGATTGAGTGTGGGCTCCTTTTTGGAACAGGCGGAGAGGAGAAGAGTAGCCAGGAGTAGGAGCGCGAGGCAGGTGCGGAGAAAGATTGGGCATGGGCGGGACGCCCATGCGACAGCTGGCGAGACGCCGGCGGAATCAATCGAGGGGAGGACCGCACTACGACGCGGTCGAGCGCCGGCGCGGCGGTGACGAATCATTTCGCACCTGCCGGCACGGGGCTGCCGGTGAAGGCTGGGCTTTGGTAGACCACTTTGCCGCCCACGATCGTCAGCAGCACCTGAGTCTTGTTCGTCTGGTCGGCGGGCACTTTGAACAGGTCCTGGTTGAGAACTATCAAGTCGGCGACCTTGCCCGCTGCCAAGGAGCCTTCAGTCTTTTCGCGATGGCCGGCGTAAGCGGCGCCCAAAGTATAGGCTTCGATGACCTGCGGCAGGGTGATGCGCTCGCTGGGAACGAAGCCGCCGGCGGGCGTGCCCTCCGCGGTTTTCCGCGTAAGGGCTGTCTGCACGCCGGGCCACGGACTCAGCGTGACCACCGGCCAGTCGCTGCCGAAGGCGAGATGGCCTCCGCCGCTGGCAATGCTGTGCCACACCCAGGCGCGGGTGGTGCGCTCGGGGCCAATGTTGGGCGACCACACCTTCAGCGTGTCCGCGTCAGGATAGGCGTGCAGGGGTTGCATGCTGGCGATGACGCCCAGTTGGCCGAAGCGTGGAATATCAGCGGCGCTGATGGTTTCGATGTGCTCCACGCGGTCGCGCGAATCCTTAGTCCTATTCGCCTGGTGGGCTGCCTGGTAGGAGTCGAGCGCAAGGCGCACAGAGCGGTCGCCGATGGCGTGGGTGAAAATCTGGAATCCGCGACGATCCAGTTCGGCCACGGCCTGCTTGTACTTCGCCGGATCCCAGAACAGCTTTCCGCTCTGGCTGGGATCGTCGGTGTAGGGCTGCAACATGGCGGCGGTGTGCGATTCGATCACGCCATCAAGGAAGAATTTCACGGCACCGCCGGAAATCCAGCCGTCGTGATATCGGGCGCGGGCCTGCTCCAATTGATTGATTTCTTCTGGAGTCAACTCCGGCGGGCGGACAATATCGCTGACGTAGAACCGCACTGTGAGTTGGCCCTGCTGGCGCAATTGGTCGAAAAGAGGGAGGAACTCGAAATCGCCGCCGGCACTGTGCACGCGCACTAATCCGGCCTTGTTGGCTTCGTACATACCGCGGCGAAGGGACTGGAGGCGTTCTTCGCGCGTGGGCTGGGGAATCACGGGCTCCACCAGTTCCGCCGCCGCATCTTCCTTCAGCGCGCCGGTGGGCTCACCCTGGGCGTCGCGAACAATCTTGCCGGTGGGCGGGTCGGGCGTGTTGCGGGTTATGCGTGCGGCTGCGAGCGCCTTGCTGTTGGCCCAGTAGGTGTGACCGTCATAGCCTTCCAGGAACACGGGGCGATCCGGCACAACCTCGTCCAGGTATTTCTTGTCAGGCAGGGCGGCGGCGCCGAACACGTCGTAGGACCAACCTCGGCCGAGAATCCACGGGTCCTTCGGGTGCGCGACGGCAAATTCCTTTACCCGCTGTTGGATGCCGGAGATGGTCTTCACATCCTCCAGGTTTATGCGTTGCAGGCTGAGGGAGCCGCCCATGAAGTGGATGTGGCAGTCGGTGAAGCCGGGGAGCACCAGGCGGCCACCGGCATCAATCACCTTCGTGGAAGGGCCGCGGTACTTCTGTATCTGCGCCGCCGTGCCCACGGCCACAATGTTGCCGCCGCGAACGGCCAGCGCTTCAGCCCAGGGCTGGCGCGGGTTCACGGTATAAATGCGGCCGTTGAGCAGCACAGTGTCGGCGGAGCTGGCGTGTTGCGCGACGCCAATTGCGGACAGCGCCATAACAACGAGAAGCGAAGCGGTAATCCGTCTTGCGGCCGAACCGAGCCGCCGCGAAATCCGCGGGGATTGTACCGATTGCGAAGATGGTGGCATGCAGGCCTCGTGAAGCCGCTTAGAAGGTTGGCGGCGTATTCACCCATAGCACCCAGGTTTCCGTCTTGCCGGGATTGGACCAGGTGTGCGGGGTAGCGCTTTCAAAATAAAAACTGTCACCACGCTTGAGCAGGTACTGCTCGCCGTCGAGAGCGATTTTAAATTCGCCACGAAGCACGAAGAGGAATTCCTCGCCCTCGTGGGAATAGGAATCGCCACTGCCAGCGTTAGGCGCGATGCGGAACAGGTGCGGTTCCATGACGGCGTTGCCCCAGGCCAGCAGTTCCATGCGCACACCCGGGCCAGCCTCCAGCACCTTGCGGCGCTCGGGGCGGACCAAATGGGAATTCGCCTGAGTCGGATCGAAGGAATCGAGAATGTTGGTCTTGTAAAAACGCGCTAACTTGCGCAGGGTGCCGATGGAAGCGCTCATCTGGCCGCGCTCGATGGCGCTAAGGAAGCCGACTGAGATGCCCACCGCCTGAGCCACGGAGGCTAGCGACAGGGTGCGGCGGGTGCGAAGGTTACGCAGGCGCAGGCCAATGCCGCCGCCCGCGCCGTCGGGGGAGGTGCGGACCATGCCGTTGCGCTTCAGCGTCTGCACGATGGCGGGCGCATTCAAGCCGCGCACCCGGCGCAGAAAGCGGGCGCGCTTGAGCAGTTTTACATCTTCACTGCTGTAAAGACGGTAATGGCTGGCGGTGCGCTCCGGGCGGGTGAGGCCCAGGCTCTCCCAAGAACGAATAACCGACGGAGAGACACCCACGAGGCGGGCAACATCGCCGATTTTCAGGTAAGGCTTGGGCTTGGCGCCATCCATTTTCGTTTTGGGAGAAAAAGGTGGTATTCCCTCTCGGCAGCCGCATGTTTTCGCTTGACAGCCTGAGGTAAGTTCAATAACCTTGCGCGATTATAGCAAGGTTTGTAGTCCACGCAAGCTGATAGTTGGAGCAATTGTTCCAATTCTTCTCCCGCATTCTGGAGGTTGCATGAATCCCCGCAAAGCCTTTAGCTGGCTGTTGGTATTGTGTTTTGCAACCGCATTGTCGCTGTTCCTCAACGCCCAGGGCACGGGCGGCAGAATTCTGGGCCGGGTGAGCGATCCCACCGGCGCGGTGCTGTCCGGCGTGCAGGTGAAGCTGGTCAATGAACAGACGGGCGTCAGCCAGACCACGCAGACGGACAAGACCGGCTATTACGAATTTCCCGCCGTTCCGGTGGGCAATTACCACCTGGAATATGAGCAGGCCGGCTTCAAGAAAGTGATCAAGAAGGGCCTTACGCTGCAGGTGAACCAGGTCATCACCATGAACATGACCATGCAGGTGGGTGGGGCGCAGGAGGTGGTGGAGGTGACGTCGGAAGCGCCCCTGGTGGATACCACCAGCACGCAACTCGGCGCCGTAGTCGACGACCGCTCGGTAGTGCAACTGCCCTTGAACTCGCGTGACACCTACCAGTTCCTGCAGTTGCAGCCCGGGGTGCAATCCCAGTTGGGCAGTTCGCTCATTTACGGGAGCGATCAGGCGGGCGCAGTTTCGGTGAACGGTGGGCGCGGCCGGTCCAACAACTTCAGCGTGAACGGCGGCGACGCCAACGATGCCTTCGTCAACCTGCCCACGGTGCAGCCTTCGCCCGACAGCATTCAGGAGTTCCGCGTGCTGACCAACACTTTCGACGCCGAGTACGGGCGCAACTCGGGGTCGGTGGTCAACGTGGTGACCAAGTCGGGCACCAACCGGTATCACGGCGATATGTACGAGTTCTTCCGCAACAAGGTGCTGAACGCGCGCAACTATTTCGAGTCCACGCGGCCAAACTTCCAGCAGAACCAGTTTGGCGGGACGCTGGGCGGGCCGATTAAGAAGGACCAGACATTCTTCTTCGGGTCGTACGAGGGGCGGCGCATTCGACGGCCCACGACCTTTCCGGTAGCTTCGGTTCCGACGGCTGCGGAGCGGCTGGGAAACTTCTCCGAAGACGGCACGGCGGCGCCGTTTTCGGGAACACTGAGCAATGCCTTTGCTCTGAATAACAGGCCGGGCTGCGCCGCTGCAGTCAGCATGGCTGGCGGTATTCCGGATGGTACTTCCTACGCCACGCTGTTTCCCAATAATCAGATTCCGCTAGCCTGTATGGATCCCGTTGCCCTGGATTTGACGCAACTGATGCCCATGCCGAACCGTCCAGATGGCACCTGGCAGGGCACCGTCATCGGACCTACGCGGGGGGACCAGTTCACCGGGCGAGTGGACCACCGCATCAACGATCGCCAGAATCTCAGCGTTTATTACTACTTCACTGATAATCACACCGTGCAGCCGTTTGCGAACTTCCAGTTCGCCGGCGCTAACGTGCCGAATTTCGGCAGCATCGTTAATCAGCGTTTTCAGCAATGGAACCTGAGTCACACCTGGACAGTGAGCAACACAACCGTAAATGAAGCCCGTTTTACCTATATGCGCGAAGGAGAGGGCACCTTCCAGCATCCCCAGAGCACCACTTCGGTAATCAACTCCTGTCCGCCGTCGTTGCCTGGTCAGCCGGTTGTCACTACGGGACCGAGCGGGAATTGTTTCAATGATCCAGCTAATCCCAGACTGGGTATTACGCCTAATCTTGGTCCCAACCGCGAGGGAGTCCCGTTTATCCAGATCAGCGGCGGCGCTGTAATCGGCAACAACTCCGAAGGCGAGTTGCCACAAATTGGCAACTCGTTTCAGTGGTCTGACAGCCTGACGAAAGTGGCGGGCAAACATACCTTCAAATTCGGCGGCGATGTGCGCCGGCAGCGCTTCGACCAAACCCTGTACTTCAATGTCAGCGGCGAATACTTCTATTTTGGGGGCGGGCCCAACGATACCCAGTTCCAAAATTTCTATCCCAACTACCTCCTCGGGTTCCCGGACGAATACGGACAAGGTTCCGCACAAGTGGAGAATGTGCGCAGTACGGGCTTGTATTTATTCGGACAGGACAGCTGGAAGCTGAAACCTAACCTGACGCTGAACTATGGCATGCGCTGGGAATTCACCACTCCGATCACCGACGTCAGCCACCACGTGCAGACTTTCCGCCCGGGGCAGGCGACCTCCGTCTTTCCTTGCCAGTTGGGCAGTGTGGGTGCCACATCCTTGGGATTACCCGTCGGGACCGGATGCAATCCGGGTCAGCCTGGCGATTCGGTGTTCCCCTTGGGATTGGTGGTGCCCGGGGATAAAGGGGTGCCCCCGGGATTGACCCAGACCTATCACAAAGCCTTTGCACCGCGCGTTGGATTGGCATGGAGCCCCGGTAGCTCGGGCAAGACCAGTATTCGCACTGGTTTTGGAATCTTCTACAACCCTATTGAACAACTGGTGCTGGAACAGTTCAGCGCGGAACCTCCGTTCGGCGGAAGCTCGTTCGTGTTCAACACTCTGTTTGACACGCCGTTTCTTGGGCAAGATGGCCAGACCGTAAATCCCAACCCTTTCAATGGAATCTTGAGTCCTAAGCCGAACACACCGATAGACTGGTCGGTATTTCGTCCCATCCTGCTGTTCGGTGAATTCCAACCCAAGATGCGCCCTCAGTATTCCGACCAGTACAACCTGACCGTCCAGCGGGAATTTGGCAAGAGCTGGGTAGCCCAGGTTGGGTATGTCGGTTCGCAAGGTCACCGGTTGCTGGCGTCGCGTGACCTTAACTTTGCTAATCCGCAGACCTGCCTCGACATCATCAACATCGCCAACGCTAATCCCAACGCAGTTTCCTCATTCGGTTCGCCGGCGAGCTGCGGCCAATTCCTGGAGGACAACCAGTACACCGTTACCGTGCCCGCAGGCTCGGTATTCCATATGCCCAATGGTTCGACGGTGACGGGCGCCGCTGGGGGCACAACCCTGAACTTCGTAGGGTTGCGGCCGTTCTCTTCGCCCCAGTGCAATCCGTTCACCGGAACCGGATGCCCGGTTGATGGGATTCCGGTGTTTGCGAACATATTCGCCCAGGACACGAATTCCAATTCCGCCTACAACTCCCTGCAGGCGATGCTGGAAAAGCGCTTTTCCGGAGGCCTGCAACTGCAAGCTGCCTACACCTGGAGCAAGTCGTTTGACCAAGCCTCGACCTTTGAGAACATCCTGAATCCGATTGATCCCCGCCAAAGCCGGTCTCTCTCCCTGTTCGACGCTCGCCAACGGTTTGTGCTTAGCTACTACTGGGAGATTCCGATTCCCAAGCGCAATGGGCTCATGGGGAAAATAGTCAATGGCTGGGCCTTGTCGGGCATTACAACCTTCCAAAGCGGATTCCCGATCCGTATTGAGTCTGCCGCCGATAACGAACTGATGAGCAGCTTTGACTTCGAGCCGGTGGGGCAGCCCGGCCAGCTCAAGCCATTCGCTGCTGGAAACGCTCACAACAGCGGTTGTGCTTTGGGCACCGGGCCCACCTCACTCGAGAGCGCTCCTTGCCAGCAGGTGTCAAACCTGTACTTTGATCCCAATATTTTCACCGAGAATACGGCAGTCGATCCCAGCCTCCTGGGCAGAATCGGAAATTCCAAGCGCACGATCTGCTGTGGGCCGGGGATCAACAACTGGGATATTGCCATTCACAAGAACATTCCCATCACCGAGGGTACGCACGCTGAATTTAGGGGCGAATTTTTTAACGCAATGAACCACACTCAGTTCCTCAACCCGGATGGAAGCACCACCGACGGTGCTCAGTTCGGCCAGGTATTGCAAGCCCGCGATCCGCGACTGGTTCAGTTCGCTTTGAAGTACATCTTTTAGAATTCAAGCCGGGGCACACTGGACTGGTGC
>Ga0134126_10011273_pt1 | contig 11272 bp, 10 predicted proteins | sample KB31752_FD_96881 | JGI IMG/M metagenome (GOLD analysis project Ga0134126, IMG submission 96881) | Terrestrial soil microbial communities with excess Nitrogen fertilizer from Kellogg Biological Station, Michigan, USA - KB3-175-2 | ecosystem: Environmental > Terrestrial > Soil > Unclassified ... | reverse complement strand
GCTCCGTCACGTCGACAGCAGACTTCCAGCCTGTCGCACATCACCTGGCGGACATGTGTCGCAGATCAGTTGTCGGATCACACGATGCAACACGCCTGTCGGGCTCCGCTTGATATGCGACACCGTGGCTTCGCTTGATGCGCGACATTCCTGCAATGCTTCGGGGAGAGGAAGGACAGGCGGACTAGAGGTTGCCGAGGCTGACCTCTTGCATGGTCCCGTTCGGTCCCATCCGGAACAGGCGCGGTGGACGCATGGTCCGTCGGGCCTGCTCGTACATGGCTTCACGCGCAGCCTGCTCCTCGCCGGACGGGTCGGTCACCCGGAAGCCGTGCAGGTGTACCGCTTCAGCATTGATGTCGTCGGGGTGGGGATAGCCCTCCACGATAAAGCCGAACAGCGCGCGCAGCGTTTCCTCGCCCAGATCGAGGGGATGGAACGGCAGCGGGTACGGCTCCTGGTGCGGCCAGCCCGGCACTGGGCGGACGGGATGCTCACCTGCCCAGTACGGCAGCTCGAAGTCGTACGGCTCGCCAATGTTTTCCTCGATGCCGCTGTCTGACAGGCTGAGCGACCGGACCAGGTCGCCATCCTCCCAGACTGCGAAACCAAGCCAGTTCACCACTGAATGCATTCCGTGCATGATGATCCGCCTGCCCGCGCCAGCGTCACGGAGATGTTCGGGGAGTTCAGACGGGCGGTCGAGCACGAGCCGCTGGTCGCAGAACAGTTCCGCTCCGGGTAGCACCGTGGCGTAGGTGATGTCGTCCGGCGGGTAGAGATCATCGAACAGCGTGCCATCGTCGGCGGATTCGACCAGGTAGCCGGGGTGGGTCCGGCGGACCAGCCGTTCGACCTCGGCTCGCTCCGAGTGCATCGCGGCGCGCAACGCGGGACGAAGGTCGCCATCAGCGAACGCCAGCAGTGCCGTCTTCGCGCCCATACCGTTCCTCCAGGGCTTCAGTTCCAGACAAGCTGGTGCGCACTTGGTGCCGACCCGCGGGCGATGCCAGTCGGGTTCGGGTCCGCTACGTATGGTCCATCGAGGATCTTAGGGCACGTCGCAGATCAAGCGGAGCCGATGAGCCTTTTTCAACTCAGTTATGCCTCGCGGATCTGCAGGACGTGGATGGCTTTGGCGAGCTGGCCGGCGCGCCAGGGGCAGCAGCGAAGCTTGCGGAGGATCCGCCAGGTCTTGAGCTGCGCATTTGCGCGTTCGCCGGGCGCGCGGAGTTTCGCGTGGGCCCGGTTGGCCTCTTTCTGCGATTGCGGCTTGTTCTTCCCGCGGTACGGGATCTTCGCGTAATTGCTGCCCAGGTAGCCTTTGTCGGCCAGGGTGACCAGGCCCGCGGCCTCGAGTTCGGCCAGCACGCCCCAGATCCACTCGGCCTTCTTATCGTGGACCGAGCCGGGCAGTGCGCCGGACACCCACAGGATGTCTCCGTGCGGGCTCGCTATGACCTGCAGGTTCATCCCGTGTTTCTTGTGCTTGCCGGAGTAGAAGGGCCGGTCCGCGGCGACCCGGTCGACCGGGATCAGGGTCCCGTCCAGGACGACGTAGGCGTGCCCGGCCTTCTTCGCGTCGCGGACCGCCTGGCGCAGTTTCGGCGCCCTGGCCGCGAGCAGCGCGACGGTCTCCTGGATGTAGCGCCAGGCGGTGGCGGTCCCGACCCTGAACCCGGCCGCGAGTTCGGCGAACGTCTCGCCTTTCCGCAGGTAGGCGAGGACGAGCAGGGCCTGCTGGCCCGCGTCCAGCTTCCGCCAGGTCGACCCGATTGCCCGGCGGTGGCGGCGGATGAGCCCGGCGGCGAAGGTGAGGGTCTGGCGCGACAACGGCAGCGCGGCACGGTAAAACAGCATGAAGAAGCCCCTGGACGGTCGAAGCAGGTGTGGTAACCGCCTCAACTACCAGGGGCTTCGCCGTCCCCGGCGTCAACACGCCGTTCCACGCTCAAACCGTGACCGAGCCGCTACAGCCAGGATGAAAAAGGCTCAGTGGCCGGGAGCCGTGCGGCGTTCGAATCTTTACGGGTAAGGAATCATCTTCGCGCTCTTGGGAGGGCGCGGGCCGCGTTCGGGCCGGAGTGGTCTGCCGAGCGGTCAGCTGGGGTGACCGGTGCGCGAGTGCGTAGACTCCCACCGTCATGATGGCCAGGCCGGCCGCCTCGGCGGCGATGTCGACGGGACGGCTGGCGATCTGCTCGTCCAGAAACAACAGCCCGATGCCGATGGCGACAAGAGGGTCGACGACGGTGCGTATCGCCAGCACTGGTGCGATTAGCGCGCTTTCCTGGAAGGCATTCTGATTCAGCAGGAAGCCGATCGGCTCGAGAATAATGAACGCGTAGAGCGGCCATTGCTGTGACGGGGGGCTGAATCCGTGGCCGATGGTCTGGGTTATCTCCTTGAGCAGGAAGGCAGTGACCCCGAAGACGGCACCGCAGGCGAACGCGGTCGCCAGCGGGAGGCCCTGCTTGGGACTGAAACGGGCCACGATCGGGCAGATGGCGATAGCCGCCGCCAGGAAAACTCCCAGCGGGATCAAGACCGTCGGCGAGACGGTGACCTTGCCTCCGGTCGGGCGGGCAGCGGCCTGGAACAGCGCTAGGCCGCCGGTGCAGCACAAGATCCCTGCGACTATGACCCGGTCGGGTCGTCGGCGGGCCACCGCGGCGGCCATCAACGCCGCGAACAGCAGGTCGCAGACCAGGATCGGCTGCACGAGGGACAGCGGGCCGAAGTGCAGCGCGACGGCCTGCAGTCCAGACGCCGAGATATCGACCACGATCCCGGTCACCCACAAACGGCTGGCCAGCAGATCCGCAAAGAGCCTGGGGTCCAGCAGTTTCCGCTCCGCTACCTCATGCGTGGCGCGCTGCTCGATGACATCGGAGGCACCGAAGGTGATGGCCGCGGCGACGGCAACCAGGACAGCGACGAGTTCGTTCACGGCCCCCCTCCCCGGTCCTGAGCTGTAGTGACTGCCGACCGTCCGGGCCAGGCGGCCCGGAGAACACGAGTTGCGTCGACGCCATCACCCACCGTGATGATGATCTCCCGGCAACTACATTGCATAATGCTCCTGACACGATGCGTTAGAAAACGGGCTCACACGCGCTTAGGTGAGCGAGGACAACGCCGGAGGGGGCAGGCAATGTCTGAGACGCAGTTGTTCAGGCTGGGGGCCGAGGTCCGCTGCGCCGACGGGGAGTGCGGCGAGCTCAAGAGCCTCGTTGTCCGACCCGGTGACGACGTGGTCACCCACCTCGTCGTTGAGCAGAAGCACGGGCAGGTACCTGGCAAGCTGGTTCCGCTCGGTCTGGCCGGCACCGAGCCTTCCGCTAGCGCCAGCGGCCAGATCCAGCTCGGGTGCACCATGGCGGAGTACGGACAGCTCGATCCCGCCGAGGAGACGTACTCCTACCCGAGCAACGAGGAATACCAGACCCGCCCCGAGAACTCGGGGGCATCGTGGCCCTACTACGCTCCCCCGGGAGTCATGGGCGCGCCTGGCTTGCCGTCGGAGCCCGGGATCCCTCAGGACTTTACTGTCGACGCCGTGCCCGATGAGCTGCCGGGTGAGGAAGAGGTGTTCCGCGGTGAGCACGTACACGCGAAGGACGGCAATATCGGCCACGTTCAGGGGATCGCCGTTGATCCCGCCACGGGCCGCGTGACGTTCGTGCTCCTCCGGACTGGCCGCCTGTGGAGCCACCGGGCGGTGCTCGTCCCGCGGTCCGCTGTGGCCGAGGTCGGCGCCGACGGATTCCACCTCGACATCACTGTCCAGCAGGTGCGGGACCTGCCGCCCGCGGACACCGACCATCCGGCCGGCTAGCACGCGGGAAGCTGTGCCGGACGCCAGACTCAACCAGCCACAACTCACCCGCTCAAGGTGATGCCCCGGGTCAAGGGTGGCGCTGGACTGTAGGTCTCACCGAGCCGCGGAACGGCGGCTCGCCGTTCCGCGCCCACGCTGGAGGACCTGTGAGTACCGACACGCCCGTCCTGGACACGATCGCCGACATTACCGCCGCGTCGATTGACCACAGTTCCGGTTCGCCGCGCGAGTTCATGCTCGCCAGACTGGCGGCCCTCATCGCGGTCGACGCCCCGCCTGCCTCCTACCTGGCCAACGCCCCGGCCCTGGAGGAAGCCGGACTGACCGCCGACGATATCCAGCGCGTCATGATCGCCATCGCGCCGGTCGTGGGCACCCCCCGGGTGGTGTCGGCAAGCGGTCACATCCTGCGCGCCCTTGGCTTCGCGATCGACGTCGGTGCCGCCGGGATGGGCGACCAAGCCGACGGCTAGCATTCACCCCCGAACCGGGCGGACCGCCCGAAGCCGACAGTTGCCTGACCCATCCAGATCCGCGTACGCTCCGAACACCCCGTATGACGATCTCTATGTCACGGAGGGTGTCGGTGACACCGGAGCAGGAACGGACGTTGCAACATACGCGACAACCAGCCCCACCGGACCTCGACAACCTGATGTGCCGCGTCGCCGCCGGCGACCAGAACGCCTTCGCCACCGTCTACGACGCGATCGCCCCTCGCGCATACGGTCTGATCCGTCGCATCGTGCGCGATCCGGCGCTCGCCGAAGAGGTCACCCAGGACGCGCTGGTCGAGGTGTGGCGCACCGCCGCCCGCTTCGACAAGGAGCGCGGCTCGGCGGTCGGCTGGATCCTCGCCATCGCGCACCACCGCGCCGTCGACTGCGTCCGCGCCGAACAGGCCGCCGCCGACCGCGAGCGCCGCACCAGCACCGCGAGCGTCCCGTTCGACGAGGTCGTCGCGGAGGTCACCGCCCGGCTGGAGCAACAGGCCGTACGCCGTTGCCTGCAAGCCCTCACCAGCATCCAGCGGGAGGCGATCCTGCTCGCGTACTACGGCGGCCTCACCTACCGCGACGTCGCCGAACGCCTGGGGGCTGCCCTCCCCACCGTCAAGACCCGGATGCGCGACGGTCTTATCCGGCTCCGCGACTGCCTGGGGGTGACCCTGGGATGACCGACATCCACACGCTCGCCGGCGCTTACGCGCTCAACGCCATCGACGACCTGGAGCGGGCCCGCTTCGACCGCCACCTGGCTGAGTGCCCATCCTGCGCGGCCGAGGTTGCCGAACTCACCGAGACCATGGCTGCGCTCTCCGACGCCACCGCCGAACCGCCACCCGCCCGGTTGCGCGCCGCGGTACTCGCACGTGCTGCCGCGACGCCGCAAACCCAGCGAGCAGTACGCCGCCAGACATTCCGCCTTCCGGCGGTGCGCTGGCAGCGATTGGTAGCGGCGGCCGCTACGGTAATCGCCCTAGGCGGCGCTGGTGCGGTCGGGTATGAGATTGCGAATCATCCGGCACCCCTGAACAACACGCGGGTTTCGGCCGAGGACAAGCAGATCGCGGCGGTAGTCACGGCTCCCGACGCCCGCCTGAACAGCGCGACGGCGACCGGGGGCGGGAAGGTGACCGTGGTATCGTCCCATTCGCTGAACGAGGCGGTCGCCGTACTCGCCAAGCTGCCCTCCCCCGGCGCGGACCACGCGTACCAGCTTTGGGTGATCAGCGACGGTACGCCACGTAGTGCCGGAGTCCTCGCTGTCGACAGCACCGGCGCCACGGAGCTGGTATCCGGGATACGTGGAGCGCAGCTTATCGGCGTCACTCGCGAACCCGCGGGCGGTTCCAGGACCCCCACTCAGCCCCTTGTCGCCCAGCTCTCGCTGACTTGACGCCGGGGATGTGCACGGCACCCTAAGCGCCGACGCCGCGCGGAGCAACGTCGAATAGTCAGATCAGTCCGAGCGCGGCACGGCCGGCTAGGCCAAGGCCGACGCAGAGTACCAGCGCGGCAGTGCCGGCGGGCGCGAGCGCCGTGAGCCGGGCCAGTGTCCGGCGCGGGCGGGAGGTCCAGCGATCGCGAACGCGGACCAGCACCAGCCCCGCCGCCGTAAGCGTGGCGGCCATCCCGACTCCGTAAGCGACCACGAGCAGCACACCGAAGGCGGTACGCCCAAGACCGACTGCGCCCAGCAGCACGATGAGAGCGGATGGACTCGGCACCAGACCGCCGGCGATACCCATCCCGACGAGGCTAAGCCGCCGCGGCCGGCGGGACGGATGAGGGTGCGAGTGCCCATCGTGGTGGTCATGGTCGTGATCATGCGCGTGCCCGTGGTGGTGGTGATGGTCGTGATCGTGAGCAGAGGCACGGCGGCGGAGGGCGCCGACGAGCATGGCGACGCCCACGGCGGCGACCAGGACTCCGCTGGCGACACCTAGCCACGAGAGCACGGCCTCGCCCGCGAGGCTCGCGCTAGCGGTTAGCAGTATGCCCAGGACGAGTACGCCGCCGGTATGGGTGAGCGTCACGACCGCGCCGACGGTAACTGCGTCGCGTGGGCGGCCGCGGCGGCCAGCGATATACGCCGCCATCACCGTCTTCCCGTGCCCCGGCAGCGCCGCGTGGGCCGCGCCGAGCGCGAGCGCGAGAAGCACCGCGAGAGCCCCGACGAACGGGGTGAGGTGCCCGCCGACCAGCCGCTCCAGCGCCCGATCCGCTTCCGCGACCCAACGGCTCACCGGGTCGCCGCGGCTCGTGTGGATGGTCGCGCCGGCGCTCGGCCCATCCCCTGGCTCGACCTGTAGCCGGGCCGAACGCTGATCGAGCGGCGAGCCGAGCAGGTCGGTCGGGTACGACCGCAGCGAATCGCTGACCGAGCGCGCCGGGACCGAGGGATTCACGATGTGGACCCCGTGCCCAGCAGCCGTGATCTCCCGCCAGCCGACCCGATCGGCCTGGTACCCGTTGACGAGATCCACGACGGCCGGCCGGGTCAGGTGGGCGCCGGCATCGAGCGTGCACGAGATCCGGCTGGTATGCAGGCCGGCGCTGCCGGGACGGTACTCGAACCCGGCCGGACGTACCGACCACTGGACACGATGGTCGTCCACGTGCAGCGCGACCTCTCTGGCCATCGCGTCGCATACACGGCTGTTGTACGCCGCCGACTCGGCGGCACTGACGGTACCGTCGCCATTGGCGTCCACTGTCGAGCGATCTTGCAGCGTCGGCAGCTCGGCAAGGTCAACGATCGCGGTGACGTCGACCCGATCCGGGTACAGGTCAAGCCCGATCGCCTGGTTCACCGAGAAGTTGCCGAGCGGGTGCAAGGGTTGCGCCGACGCGGGCCGCGCCCGGAACGCCAGGAGAATACCGATGGTGCCCAAGGCGACCAGCCCAAGGGTGACGAGCCGTCTCATCGCGGGCCGAGCCGGTTCAGAACCGCCGTGGCTACCGGCGCATCGAGGGGTGAGAAGTGCGGGTTCAGTGCCAGGGCGGCGCTCAGGTCGCGGCGGGCGTCGCCGTTACGGCCGAGTGAAAGTTCGATCATGCCGAGGTGGAACCGGTACCCGGAGTTGCGCGCGCCGAGCGCGTCGGCCTTCCGCGCATAGGAGATCGCCTCGGCGTTGGCGCCGCTCTGGTGCAGCGCCCAGCCGAGCGCGTCGGCTACGTCGGCGAAGTGCCGCCGGGACCACTCGCGCTCGGCCGCGAGTACCGCCTCTCTTGAATGGCCCTGGGCTAGTGCGAGCTGCGCGACGCCCAAGTCGTCGGTGCCGCCGTTTGCCGTGAACAGCCGCAGCGCCGCTGCGGCGAGAGCGAGCTGCTGGTTAGCGCGTGTCGGCTGGCCGGCCGCGCGGAGCAGATTCGCGTACTCCATGAGGTACGCGGGCGACGGATAACGCGCTGTGAGTTCCGCGTAGTCGGCAAGCGCGGCGGCTGTCTGCCCGTGGGCTGCGGTGACCCGGGCCTGACCAGCGAGCAGCGGGAGGTAGGCAGGGTCGGCGGCTTGACCGTCGGCATACTCGGTCTCGGCATCACCGAGCCGTCCGGTGCGCCAGGCGAGCTCGCCGAGCTGGTAACGGCAGAACGCGATGTCGGCCGGGTCTACCGCGTCGCCGAGCGCACGCCGCATCAGGGCCGCCGCGTCACCCAGGCGACCCTGCTGTTCGAGGTCGTAGGAGGCGCGGGCGTAAGCGGCGAGGCCGGGGCGGAGGTCGAGCATGTGCTGGATCGCATCAGTTGCTGCCGGTGGGTTGCCGAGCTGGGTCTGCGCGTCGGCAAGGACGCCGTACGCATCGGCGGAGTAGGGGTCTATGCGAAGGGCACGGTGGGCCAGATCCCGCGCGGCGGCGAACTCGTGGCGGGCGTTGGCGAGCGCCCCGAGTCCGACGAGGGCGGCCGGATTACCCGTGGACCGCAGTTGGAGTGAGTGCCGGAGTGCCCCCTCGGCCTTCGGGTAATACGTGGGATCGGCGGTAACGCGGGCGCGCTCGATGTATGCGGAGCCGAGCGCAGCCCACGTTACGTAGTCACCGGGGACCGCGCGCAGGCGCTCCTGTGCGCGGGCGACGCCTCCAGCGAGCTGGTCGGCGGGGGCCTGCCCGGCGGGCGCGACAGTGCCCGACGCCTGGGCGGTGTCGGCCTTCGGTGATCCGCCCGGGTGCAGCCCGAACACAACGCCCACGCCAGTGAGCAGGATCGCTGCCAGTCCGATGATCAGAATCCGGTGTCGCATCGTGGTTACCTCCCTTAACGGCCAGCCGGGGGGCACGGGAACATAGCCGGCGTGCCCCCCGGGGGTCTTGCGTACTAGAGCTGGACCGTCGGCCCGTCCGGGCTGCTGGCCGCCGAAGGTGGCGGCGGGTTTTGCGCTGACGGAGCCGTGGTGCCCGGCTGGCGCCGGTGCATCCGCCGTCCGACGATCAGCATCGCCGCGAGGGCGACGGCGACCGCTCCCACAGTGGCGGTGATGGCCGTGTTCAGAGTGTCGCCCGGGGAGTCCGCGATCGCCGCGGCCCTGACATTGCGCTCAGCTGGGGGAGTCGAACCCGGCTGCGGGTGGACGATGGCGGACGACTGGGCTTGGTTGCCAGTACCCCCGCCCTTGTTTACCGCGCCCTCATTGGGCAGGGCGACGTACGGGAACGACTTGCCGAATGGGTGGTCGTTCGCGTTGACGCCGTCACCGGCGGCCAGCGCGCCGACCGGCTGGCCGGTCGGCGCCGCACCCTCCAGCGCCTGCAGCTCAATGTCAACCACATCGTCGGTGAGCCGACGGCCGTCCGGGAAGCCCTGCCGGTCACCGCCGAGCACGCCGAGCCGGTTGGGCGCCGCGGTCGGCTTTACCGACAGGTTGAGCCGGAGCATCTCCGACGGGCGGAAGGTACCGGGGTTAACGTCGGCGTTGTTGAGCTGGGAGTTGAGATCGGCCTTGATCGGGCCACCGGCCTTGGTGGTGATGCCGGTCAGGAAGATCTCGGCCAGGTCGTTGCGCGGGGTGGCCGGAGCCTTGATGCCATAGATGCCCTGGATCAGCTTAGGCACCTCGGGGTCCTTGACCCGGGCCACGACGGGGGCGATCGAGGCGTCTTTGACGGGCGGAAGAGCGTTAAAGGCGTCCTTCAGGTTGGCCGGAACGACGACCTCGTTGACCAACGGGTTGCCGAGGCGGGAGACCTGGACCCAGTCTGTGGCGGATGTGGCTGTCGTGCCGGTGATGCGGACCCTGTGTCGCTCGGCCGTGGACCAGATGCCGATGACCGGGTTGCGGGCCGCGTTAGCGTTCAGCGCTACATCCTTGAACGGCACCTGGATCGCGATCGTGTTCACGTTGTAGCCGGCCAGCGTGTCCTGCCCGACCTCCTTCAGGTGACCGCCGTAGAGCAGGTCGAAGACACGTAGATCGAGAAAGAACGGGTCGTCGGCCTGGCCGGCGAAGATCTTCCAGCCGCCCGGAAGCGTGGTGATGGCCTGGTTGCGCAGCTTCGCGTAGTCCGGCATGGATGCCGGTCCAACACGGGACGGGGCGACCGGGGCGTTGTCCACGCGGGTCCGGAACGGTTCGCCGTTGAAGGACGACTGCAGCGTGTAGGTCTGGCGGAACAGCAAGTCCCTGTCATTGATCGAGGTGACCGGGCCGCTGTTGTACAGAAATGTATTGCCGCCCCGCCTGTCGATGTTGTGGAACGTCCAGCGGAACACGGCGTCCGGCTTGGCGTCCCCGTTGTTGTCGATATTGACCTTGTAGACCGCGTCCGTCGCGAATGGATAGAAGTTCGGTCCGCCGTTTGGTTCTTCAAACGGGATGAAGTTCGCCACGAATGTGACGTAGCCCGGGCGGTCCGGGCTAACGAACGCGTACACGTCGGTGTTGTCGACCGCAGGGTCGGCCGCGATAAGTGGCGCCTCGCGGTGGCTGGACGCTCTTGCGCTACCGGGGCTCAGGACTGCGACCCCGGCGGCCAAGGCGAGCCCGAGCGCGGCGAGTGCCGCGCCCGGGCGGCGTGTTCTCGTGATGCGCATTGTTCCTCCTTTGGGACTCTGCTGGCCAGGGTTCGGTCTTGCCGCATCCGCGGATGGGTGGCTGTGAGATTCCGCTCACTGACCCATCCGCGGCGCCGCTTGCTCCGAATACGCCGACGTCGCGGTGGTCGAACGTCTACTTGGCTCGAGTCAGTCCGCGGCGAGGCCGAGTGCCGTCATGCCTGCGGTGCGGCGAGATGGCGGGGAAATGAGCACGTCCTCCGCGCGCCAGCGTCCGTTCAGGACAGCGGAAATCTCCGGAGCCGGGCTGCAGACGGTTGACGCGCTGCGCCCGGGAAGATCAGCCGGAGGTTCGTGAGGTAGAGCTGCCCGCCCACTGCCTCGGTGCCCGTCATGCCAACGGAACCTAGCGAGCCCCGCACGGCGGCCCGCGCCCCAATCATCCAGTAGCCGGGTGGGCCGGTCCGCGCAGTCAGGCCTTGCGGGCAAGCCCCCCGTAGCAAGCCACGGCCGCGTCGGACGGCGGGCTCACCTGGCCGTTGGCGGGCCGCCACCGGGCGGAGGGGCGCACGCCCGGCTCGACGAGGTCGAGGCCGACGAAGAACCGCTCGATTTCCGCCTTCGAGCGCACCCGCATGACCATGCCCCGCTCGGCGTACACCTTGGCGACGCTGTCCCACGCCTGCGGGTCGAAGTCCCCGGACAGGTGGGACATCGCCAGGTAGCTGCCCGCGGGCAGCGCGTCGAGCAGGGCCTTGACGATCTCGTAGGGCCCGTCCTGATCGGGGATGAAGTGCATGATGGCGATCAGCAGCAAGGCCACGGGCTGGCTGAGGTCGAGGCTGTCCCGCAACTGCGGGGCATTCAGGATGCGGTCCACCTCGCGCAGGTCGGCATCCACGTAGGCGGCCTTCCCCGCCGAGGTGCTCGTGAGCAG
>Ga0134126_10011272_pt1 | contig 11272 bp, 8 predicted proteins | sample KB31752_FD_96881 | JGI IMG/M metagenome (GOLD analysis project Ga0134126, IMG submission 96881) | Terrestrial soil microbial communities with excess Nitrogen fertilizer from Kellogg Biological Station, Michigan, USA - KB3-175-2 | ecosystem: Environmental > Terrestrial > Soil > Unclassified ... | reverse complement strand
CGCAAGCCGGCCCCGGAGATTTGAATATTGGTTTTGTTGACTGGAACCCTGAACCCGCGGATAATAACATGGGCATCTGGCGTGATGTTCACTTGCTGCAAACCGGCCCTGTTTCACTGGATCAGCCTTTTGTTATTACCGATGTAGATACTGCCACGCTTGATCATGCAAATATTACGCTGAAAATAAAACTCGAAAATAATTCAGCTAAAAATATAAACGGCGTTCTGAAAACAGCCATCGGTAACAACATTCATATCTCAAAGCCGGTTTCTTTAAATGCCAACGAATCAAAAGAAATTGTTCTCACGCCGGAAGAGTACAAAGCTTTAAGTATAGACCATCCCAAACTATGGTGGACGCACGATTTGGGAAACCCGAATCTCTATTCTCTTGAAATGAATTTTGAAGCGGATCATACAATTTCTGATAAGCAAAAAATAAAATTTGGCATTCGCACTGTATCAGGATATATGACTGATAAAGGCTTTCGTGCTTATCGTTTGAATGGTAAAAAAATATTGATTAAGGGAGGAGGATGGACAGATCCGATGTTGCTGAGAGCCACTCCCGCTTACGAAGAAGCAGGAGTAGATTATGCCGTTCACATGAATTTTAATGCCCTTCGCATGGAAGGCTTTTGGGGCGAGAACCAACACATCTACGACCTGTGCGATGAAAAAGGAATTTTATTAATGGTGGGTTTTAGTTGCCAGTGGGAATGGAAAGGACTCATGCGTACCGCCACAGATGATAAATACGGTGTTATTTCTACACCTGATCAAATCGATGTTGCTACAAAATCTTTGCACGACCAGGTATTATGGTTAAGAAATCACCCGAGTATTTTTTTATGGTTATATGGAAGTGATAAATGGCCAAGGCCCGAACTGGAGAATGATTATTTGAATGTTTTAGCCACTTGCGATAATACAAGACCTTATGCGCAATCAGCAAAAGAATGGACCAGCGAAATCACCGGTCCCACCGGTATGAAAATGCGTGGCCCTTATGATTATGTGCCACCGGATTATTGGTATATAGACACAACTTACGGCGGCGCTTTTGGGTTTAATACTGAAACCGGTCCCGGCCCTGAAGTGCCAGTGTTGGAAAGTTTGGAGAAAATGATTCCCAAAGATTCATTGTGGCCAATTAGCAGCTCGTGGTTGTATCATGCGGCAAGAGGAATGTTCCATAATCTTACCCGTTATAACAATGCAATGGATGGAAGACTGGGCACGTCTACGTCGTTGCAGGATTATGAAAGAAAAGCGCAGTATCTCAATTACGAAGGAATGCGTGCGATGTTTGAAGCTTTTGAAGCCAATCGCTTTAAGGCAACCGGCATTATTCAATGGATGTATAATGCTTCGTGGCCGAAGCTTTGGTGGCAGTTATACGATTATTACCTGATGCCTACAGGAGCTTTATACGGTGCAAGGGTTGCCAATGAACCTTTGCATGTTTCTTATAATTACGGGGCCAACTCCATAGATGTGATGAACAACACGCGGAAAACAGTTGATGAACTCTCCGCAGAAATAAATGTGTTGGATTTCAATTTAAAATCAGTTTTGAAAAAAACGTTTCCCGTGCATGACATTACATCAAAAGAAACCAAAGAGATTTTTAATTTACCCACTGGTCTTAATCATAGCAAAACTTACTTCCTCGATCTGAATCTGTTTAACCGGCAACATCAAAATATCAGTAGCAACTTTTATGTTCTTTCCGCAGAAGATGATTCGCTGGATGTGAAGAAAAGCACCTGGTTCGTAACGCCACAGTCGCATTATGCAGATCTAACCATGCTCCAGCAATTGCCACCTGTAAAATTGCAAACGAGTAAGACTACGAGTACGCATAACGGTAAGACAATAGTACATGTAAAAGTGAAGAATCCCACTTCACATCTTGCTTTTATGGTGTACCTGGATGTAAAGAAAGGCAACAGCAATGAATCTGTAGTTCCGGTATTCTGGAGCAGCAATTATTTTTCCCTTTTGCCTGGAGAAGAGAGAACGGTTTCCGTTTGGTTTCATACTTCAGATATTAAAGGCAAACAACCACTCGTGGTTGTGGGAGGATGGAATATTAAGTGATCAGTAAAAGCCGAGGTGAATTTATGGGGTGTCGTGTAAGGTAATAAGGTGGAATTATGATATATTGATCTGTTTCTTATGTTTTGGCGTCTATGGTAGAGCGTTATCCAATACAAATTTTATGAAGAAGTGTCCATGTTTTCAAATTTGTGCGAGTCCCTTCGGCATCGGGGTTCCCCAAGTAACTGTTTTTGATTTAGGAAATTTGGTTGTGCGAAACCCGCTGATCCACGAACAGCTTTAAACCGTTATCGCGTAGCAAACTCATAGTACTCACTCTGTGCGAAGGGAGGTCACAGGGTTACTCAACGCAGCCTTAATACTTTGATAACTCACCGTGAGCAATGCGATAAAAATAGTTACCACTCCGGCAACAACAAACATCCACCACTCAATGGTAATCTTGTAGGCAAAGTTTTGCAGCCAGTGATTCATAGCCCACCATGCTACAGGGAAGGCCACGAGTATGGCTATCCCAACAAGTTTTAAAAAGTTCCCTGAAAACATAGTAACGATATCGGTAACGGATGCACCTAATGCTTTGCGCACACCAATTTCTTTTGTGCGTTGTGCCGCTACAAATGTTGCCAGGCCAAACAAGCCAAGACATGATATTAAAATAGCCAGGAATGCAAAGTAATCGGAAAGCTTACTCACCACCTGTTCACTTTTATAGAGATGCGCAAATTCAAGATCAGAGAACTGGTAAGTAAAAGGAAATTTAGGATTCAATGCTGTGCAGATCTTTTGCAATCCCGCTATGGCGTCTTTCGCTTTGCCCGCACGACTACGGATCAGGATGGTGCCCCATGGCAATTTTTCATCAAGCCTTACAATCAACGGATCAATAGGATCGTGCATGGAGCTGAAATGAAAATCTTTAATAACACCCACGATGGTGCCAGGATGATTGCCCCAGATAATTGGTTTGCCAATGGGATCTGTATAACCTATTTTATTTACGGCGGTTTCGTTTAAAATATAGCTTGTTGAGTCAGCATAATCTTGGGAAAAATCACGCCCCTCTTTTAATTGTAGCTTCATGGTCTTTACAAAATCATAGCCCACTACTCCATCGGCAAATGATACATTGCTGTTTGGGTCTTTGCCCGGCCAGCTTATGCCGTTAGTATGGTGTTCGATGATCGTAGGCGAATTTCTCATCTTTGAAACATCCACGATGGAAGGCATTTTAGCCGCTTCATCTTTGAACACTTCATACTTATTTATCAACTCCCCTTCTATTGGAATATAAATAAGGTTCTCACGATCGTAACCCAGGTTTTTATTTTGAATAAAATCCATTTGACGGTAGATCACAATCATCCCCACAATAAGAATAATGGAAAGCGCAAACTGGAAAACCACCAGCCCCTGCCTGAAGAAAGTTGCGGCATGGCTAAACTTAAGCGTGCCTTTCAATACCCTTACCGGTTTTAATGAAGACAGGAAAAATGCAGGATAGCTACCTGCAACAAGACCAGTGACAACAAGCAAGCCAACCAAAGCCAACCAGAAAGCAGGCTGACTAACGGGAAGGGCTAACTGTTTTCCCGTAAGTCCATTAAATGCCGGCAGTAGCAATGTTGTTGTAATAAGTGCAATGATCACTGAAAGCACTGTAAGCAACATCGCCTCGCCAACAAACTGCCCGATCAATGAAGAACGTTTCGCCCCGATCACTTTGCGTAGCCCCACTTCTTTAGCCCGCTTTGATGCCCGTGCCGTAGCGAGGTTCATGAAGTTGATACAGGCAATCAGCATGATAAAAATAGCCACCAGCGTAAAGAGGTTTACATATTCAATACGGCCGCCATCAACCTTGCCATTGGTAAAATTGGAATGCAGGTATTTTTCCGGGAATGGCTGCAGCGCCAGCTCCATTTTAACAGCGGGATCTTTGTCAGCGTAGCGATACAAAAAATCTTTGATCTTTGCCTCAACAGCCGCGGGGTTTGCATCGGCACGAAGCATTACAAAAGTCTCCGGGCTGGTATTACCCCAGTTATGCACCCAGTTATTTTGCTTTACATAATCTATCCAGCTTCTTATAAAATCAAATTGTTGTGAGGAGTTTGCAGGGATATTTTCAAACACACCGGTTACCTGCAGGTCTTCTTTATCTTCAAAGCGAAGCGTTTGCCCGATAGCGTTAGCAGGGCTTCCGAAAAAATTATTCGCCATGTTGCGGGAGATCGCGATGCTGTTGGGTGCATTTAAGACTGTTGCCGCGTTGCCTTGCAAAAGCGGGTAGCTAAACATGCGAAAGAAATCGAGACCGGCAAACTTACCAGAGTTTTTATTTACTTTATTATTTGCTTCAAAAGTGCTTTGTGTACCCGGGGCCGCTGCATAATCTGTAGCGGCGGTATATTCAATTTCAGGAATTACTTTTTTCAATTCATCTGCCAGCAGCCCTTGTGTAGGATAGCTTGCATCTGTTTTTCCATTAGATATCCATCGCTCGTACACCTGGTACAGTTGCTTGCCGTTTTTATGAAAAGCATCCACACTGCGTTCGTCCTGTATCCATAGAATGATAAGCATACTGCACGTAAGCCCCAGCGACAGGCCCAATATATTGATTGCCGAAAATGCTTTGTTACGAATAAGATTCCGCCAGGCGACTTTAAGGTAGTTTTTAATCACGAAGTGTTATTTTGAATGATAAAACCGTTCAGCATACTTATTATCTAAAACCTTGCCGCAGATTTAAGGTTTTGTTTATGAGTGTTTTATAAGTTGATGATGATGGTGTAGTGTCCGGTTTTGATACGGAAGTGTGCGGATTCGGAAAGAGTAAGTTTAATATCAATTACTGTGCAAACGGGTTTTACACTCTGCAGTGTTCAAATGGTATAACCCCATTAATGTAACTACAACGCTTACACGAACTTTGTATGAAAGGAAAGCTTTGTTTCGAAGTTGTACAAGTCCGTTCGGCATCGGGTTCCCGGAAGCTGGGTTTAATTTTGGAGACTTGTTAATGGGAAACTCGCCCGAACAGTAACGGGCAAGAGCTATTTTACTTGGCACTACTTGTCACGTTTTACGGGAGGTATGTCTAACGCACTTAACCAGGCTACCAAACCTGCGCCAGCGATACTTATTTAAAGTTCGAGGGAGAGGTGAAGAGGATATACTGGCGCCAATGCGGGGCTGAGAATCTACAAACTCTTTGAGAGTTTACTGGAATAACGTTAATTTCAAAAATTCAAATGAAATTAATGCCCACGACAAATTTAATATTATCCTTTTTCGTTGCCCTTATTCTTGTGATCAGCGCAATAAAGGATGAAAAGCAGAAAAGCCGTTGGGGATGAACAAAAAAAATCAAAAAAGTTCAGTATTTTTTCACTTGGCATTATAGTGGCAATTGCTTCTGCTATTATTCTGATCTGGACGTCAATTATTGCGGAGCAAGCAAGTGCAAAGACTGACGAATACCAATCGAAAACCTTATCTCAGGATCCAGTAATTCAACATAAATCTGACCGCTTATTATTGCTTGCAATATTGTTGACAATCCTGTAATAAAAAATTACGACTTAAAGGGGCTCACCCAAACCACAGTCGACAATTTCATTTTAGACGAACAGGTTTTTTTTAATGAGCGCTATAATACCAAATTGTGGAACTATGTAACTTGGAGCATCTTTTCTTATGGATTAGAAATTGATATGAAAAAAACAGAGACTTTAAAACATAAGTATAATATAAAATTTCGTTACTACTTTAACGGAAAATCTTTCGACTCTATTAAGGATTTAACAAACGCCGTGTCAGAATATATGAAATTGAAGCATTACTAACGAGAGTTCACTCGTCCCCAACTCCGTCGTTCGGTGTCTCATGAAACACTTTTGTCTTATATTTTATTTAGCAGCACACACTTTTGTCCTCCTGTTCTGAGAACGTTTAAATGAAAAAATCCTCTTATTTGGCCATCTTGTACAATGTTTAAATAATTAGGGAAAAAGCAACTAACGGTTATGAGCACACTAAATGTGGGGGAGTCACAGGTGGAAATTCGCAAACGTTCGCTCATGCTTGCGTTACAAAGAAGTTTAAATAACGAAATTTAAAGCATGAAGTTTATATCATTTGTTTCCAGTAAATCAGAGTTTGTTTAACCGGGTTATAGTGTATTATATGTTACGACTTTTCCCCTTAATGGAAAGCGGAGGCTTGCGTCGGCATATCTCATGATTTAATTTTTTTAAAGGCCACCGGCAATGGTTACACAATGGCCTTCATTGTTTTAAAACTATATTTCGTTGGGTTAAAACTTCCACAATTAATGGTCGTCCCTATCCCTGTTTCTATCGCCTCTGTCCCTGCTTCTATCATCTGTTGGCGCATAGTCTGCCCTCCTGCCATTTTCATCATAATAAACTACATTTCCATTTCCAAAGGTTATTTCGAAAAGAACAGGAGAACCTTCGCGATCAATTCTGATAGCCCTGTAGTCAGAATGATATCTCCGGTCTAATCTGCGCCTAAGCTTATACGGTATTTCATTTTGATTATAGGCCTGGCCCCTGTTCCTGTCTCCATTGCGCATGTCTAACCTTCTGCCATCATTATCATAATAGGCATCATGATCCTTGTCATCCAAATCTCTGTAGGTTGCATGCCATTGACCATTATTATTTTGCCAGCGTGCATTGCGGCCATTGGGATGATCCTGCTGAAAAGAATGCTGAACATTATCAGGTACATTATAATATTGAGAATTATTTTGCTGGTCTTTTCTATCCTTGTCCCGGTGGTCATCATTATCCTGGGCAAAGAGTGCTATGGTACATAAAAGCAACAAGCCCGTTAATAACTTTTTCATAATATATATTTTTTAAGATTATGATTTCAACTATCCTGCCACTTTTATGAAAAAAGTCATAAACCATAAATTAGTATTCTTTTTGTTTATATATCGGGGTTAAAAATTCTTAAATTTTATTGGTATATCCCAACTCCGTTGTTCGTGTCTACGAAACACTTTTTTATTATATTTAATTTTGTGAATACACAAATAAGAAAATCTTACACTAGTTAAACAGCTTATACTAGTTAAACAAAATATATTTCTGGACAGCAACCATTCATGACTGGCTCCATTTGTTAGAGCCCGAAGAAAACAAAAAAGTAATTGTAAGTTCTTTAAAAAAATTGTCGGATGACAAATTAATCAGCGTGTATGCATTTATAATTATGCCAAACCATCCCGATAGCTACCAGGATTCATTTGACTTGCCTGCCCGCAGACAGGCATGGTCACAGGATGGAATGAATGGAAAGGAAAACTATGGGTTTGAGAAAGTAAAGTAACTTTTGAGAGTACTTATTGTATCTGTTGATCCTGCAGAATTGAATCGTTTATTTTCCTGTTTTTAAGAAGGTTTATATAGTTTAATGCCAAATGATTATTGTAGTTTTCATACGATTTCTGCGCCCATTGGATTGCTCCATCAACATCGCCATTTATCTCACTGATAATTGCCATATTGTAACAGGCCCGGCCTGCGATCTTGCGCTTGGAGTTGGTAACTTCCTGCTGCCATAATTTTGCTGCACCATCCCAATTGCCGGTACGGGCTTTGCGGGTGGCTATTTTAAAATTGCCTGAACCGCGTACATAATAATCTCGTGTAACTCTTGTCCATAAAGGGATTAGATCAAATGCATAGTCGTGGCCTGCAATGTTACCTACTTGTTTAACGGCTTCCCTGCGGTCGGTTAATGCCTGTGCAGCCAGCAGTGGATTCATGCCCTGTCCATGGAACATGATGTTTCGTCTTATTGCTTTTTCATCAAGAATATTTTTGCCCCTTACATCATAGATACGCCATCCGGCATTTACAATTGTATTCATGTTGGCCTGTTGTTCTACAGCAGGTATATTGCCCAACACAGTTTTGATGGTGGTCTTATTTACTGTATAATCTATTTGCGACCGGGTATCGAAAAGTTCGAGTGAAAAGAGCGCATCTGCATTGTTTTCGCTGCAATATTTTTCGACACTGTCCCACGCGAGCGGGGCAGGAAACATACCTGGTGCATCTGTAGTTAAACTTGTGTTTGTAAGCAATGTAACTTCATCAAAACGGTTATTTTTCTTTAGCTCATCTGATAGCCCCGTGATAGTTGCCTGTGAACCCTCCCGGTCAAGATTGGGACTTTCAAGGGAAAGGGCTTTGTTAACCACGTTAAATACGTTTGATTTTTTTGACACCTCAGTTCTGTTTACTACCACTACATTTTTTACATAAGGCGGCAGGGTAATGGGTGCCGGTTGCAAAACGCTTATGTGAACCAAATTTGTGGATGCGCATGAGGAAAATGCGATGATAACTATTACTGTATTAATGAGATTTTTCATATCGTGGAATTGTTGTATTTATGAGAACGAAATTCCGGCCATAATATTATTAGTAAGATGGAATCCACGCTTCGAATTGCTCATCGCCAGGCGAGGGATTGATAAGGGAAATGAACCTGCATATCTTGAGTTGGTGCCTTAATTCGCAAAGATGTGCTGGTTACAAACGAGGATTAGTTTGGAAACAATAGTATTAATTTAATTGGCGAATCTAAGCATGTATACTTCCATTTCAAAAAACCGGGAATATCTCAGCAAAAAATTTTCGATTTGCTTATAAAAAATTTCATTAATAGTTTTAGCGAATTATTTAACCATTAAAATAATTACTGAATATGCCAGATGTTTTTCACACCGAATGTTATTTTCTAAGTTCAGAAATGGCCAAATTATGCGTCGATACCAGGGACATTAAGGTCACTATTAAGGTAGCTTATCCTCCGGGTAAAGTACCTGAATTTACAATAGAAGCCAGCGGCATGACCGATGAGATAGAGGGAGGGGAGCCGATACCGGGTTGTCCCACCCCATGTCGTTAATACCATTTTTGGGAGCAAGTTACTTGCTCCTTTTTTTTTGCCTGCAGGTAGCCTTCTACGTTATCTTTAAAAAAATGGATTCCGGGTTTATTTTTTATTGGCGTCAGAATAGATAAGTCTAAATGCGTTTGAAACAGCCTGGTGCGTAATAGTGGCATGGTCCTCCTGTGGTAAATAGTCGAAGAATACCCGAATATTTTTGTGCTGCGGTGCTTGTATTTTTTCACTTAACAAATTGGCATCAACTTCCATTACCCGGGGAATTTTAGTTGGCGTTAGTCCTTCTTTGCCAACACCAATATAGATATCCGTTTGTTGCCTGAATGTACTATCTAATATTGCGGGATGTAGTTGTAACAGCGAGGCATTGTCCCACCATAAACTTGGACTTACGATGATGTACTTATTAAACAGCGTTGGTTTCTTAAATAAGATTTCTGTTGCTAAAAGGCCTCCTAACGATTCACCAATGATTGTCCTGGAGTTGTTTGTTTTATATTTCTTTTCAATAAATGGCTGCAATTCATTTTCTAAAAAGCGGATAAACTTATCGGAATGACCTGTTGTTGGGTAAGCTTTCTTATCTTCCGCAATTGTGGTGGGAAATGTAAAATCTCTTCTCCTGTCAACATTTGCAATACCAACCACAATTGATTTTGGAACACGGTTTACCCATTCAAAGCTATTGAATTGAACAAGCCCTACAATGTGAATAAAGTCTTCGTCCGCTGAACCGTCGAGCAAATAAATAACGGGATATTTTATCGTATCCTCCTTGTTATAACCTTCAGGGAGGTAGATATTCAAAATTCTTTTTTCACCGAGTTCTTTAGAATCCATTTCATCGATTACACCAAGTACAAAAGGTTTGCTGTTTCCCGGTTGGGTTGGCAAATTTACCTGGCAATAAATTGCATTAGCAGAAAAAACCAGGGAGAAAAGGATTAGTATTTTTTTCATTTTTGTTCGCATACTCGTTAGTCAACTCACGATGTTAATTGCGGCTGTCGCTGGTAAAATATTAACCAGCAGCTTCCGAAGAGATACAATTTGCGAATGAAGTTAAAGACAAAAGTCGACAAGAATTTCTTATGGGATCGAAAAGCGGGTGGAGTTATGAAGTCCTTTTTCAATCATCGAACTTCATTTCTTATTTCATCAATATATTAAATAGTAATTCTCCCTATTCGATTTCGACAGCCCAAGGTGTTTTTTAAGTGCGATTATTTTTTTCCAAAATGATTTTATAAACTTCTTTATCATAATATGCTTTTATACATAGACGATCGGGGAGGGCATATGTTTTAGAGATATTAATTTTTTCAGTCGCACTTGCGATAAATACCATTTTTTACACCCGCTAACTTGAATGCATACCCTAAGATAGCCTGCTAAAGTTAGTGTTTTAGATACTCAGGCCTGTAATACCTGCATATGGCGATATGCTCTCCATTCTAATACGGCGACGGGCTAACTGATGTCCATCCGCCGTCAATAACCAGGCTCTGGCCGGTAATATGTCCCGACGCAGGCGACACCATGAATAATGCTGCATTTGCTATATCACTTACCGTAGCCGGTTTGCCTAATGGCGTAATGCGACTCCATGTTTTTTCATATTCTTTATCATGTAATGTTCGTTCGGTTAATGTTGCACCGGGTGCAATTGTATTTACTGTGATATGATAAGGAGACAATTCAATGACGAGGTTTTTTGCAAGCATTTCCAAACCAGCTTTTGTAATAGCGTAAGCCGCGAGGTTTTTATGGGCCTGGTGGCCCACAACAGACGACATAAACAAAATTCTTCCGCCGGATTGTTGCATTTTCATTTGCTTCGCCGCAGACTGCGCAAGAAAAAAACTGCCACCAAGGTTTAGCCTCATCACTTTGTCAAAGGAATCGGGGGCGTATTCAAAAAAGTCTGCAAACAGCGTGATGCCGGCATTGGCAATGGCAATGTTTAGCTGACCAAATTTAACAACAGCTTCATCTACCATACTTTGAATAAAGCCAATATCAGAAGCATCGCCTGGCATTGGATAACAAATCCCTTCTTCGTTAGTAATTTTAGCGGCTGCTTCATTTGCCATAACGGCATCCACATCATTCAGAATAACAGATGCGCCATTGGCACATAATTGCCTTGCTATTTCAAAACCAATACCCTGGCCCGCGCCCGTTATAATTGCTGTTTGTTTGTCGAATGGTTTTAATGGCATGGTTAGAATCTTAAAATTGAATGTGAT
>Ga0134126_10011270_pt1 | contig 11273 bp, 6 predicted proteins | sample KB31752_FD_96881 | JGI IMG/M metagenome (GOLD analysis project Ga0134126, IMG submission 96881) | Terrestrial soil microbial communities with excess Nitrogen fertilizer from Kellogg Biological Station, Michigan, USA - KB3-175-2 | ecosystem: Environmental > Terrestrial > Soil > Unclassified ... | reverse complement strand
GTCGTGGGGCCAAACTGTTTCTGTACAGTGAAATTCCATTGATTTGCCACCGCCGGACGAACATTCGGATCCCATAGACGGATCAGAGCGTTGTGGTACGGATCGGTGGTCGTGGTTCCAAATGGAACGTAGCCCTGGTCGAGCGTCGAACCCGGCAATGTGGTTTTTTCCGTCGTATAGTTGAGCTGGTGTTCGGAAGAATACGGGGGGTTTAGCGTCAAGCGAAGATTCGTCCCGGTTCCTTCGAGGTAAGTAGAAAGTGTGTAGGCGCCACGAACCACGAAACTGCTTCCGGCCGGAGTCCAGGCGAACCCAATACGAGGCTGGAAGTTCGCCGCGCCTTGATACGTGTTATAAAGAGCGCGGCTGTTTCCATTCTGACCAGGCTGTTCAACAGCGCCGGAGATAAGGCCGAAGTTCACCTGGCGATCGTGGACTTCCACCCAGGGAGTGTGGAGTTCCCAGCGCAGTCCGAGATTTAACGTCAGGTTCTGCGAAACTCGATAATCGTCCTGGAAAAACGCCGCGAAGATGTTCGCGCGTTGTCCCCAGGTGCCGCCGTTGATGCCGCCGCCCACAATCGAGGGAAGACCCATCAAGAAATCAGCTTCGGCGATTCCGGAATACCGGCCGTCATAGGTGAACGTGCCCGCTCGTCCGTTGTTGCCCGAGTAGAAAGTATTGATTCGCTGGCGCCATCCTTGAAAACCGATATGCATTGTATGCTTACCCTTTGTCAGGATGGCCGTGTCGCCGTACTGGATCACTGTGTCGCCAAATAACTGGTAAACATCAGCGGTCCCGAAGTTAGAGGCAACGCCTCCGGTGAAGGCCTGCGAAGGCAAAAACGTGGACGGAACGCCCGGTATCCCAACCGTGTCGGCGAAATTGTTGAGGTTGTTAGCCGCTGCCCCGTTGTTCACGAGAACATAGTTCACACCAATCCTGGCATCGTTCACGAACGTGGGGGTGACAGTGCGGGTCCAATCAAGAACGCCATTATGGGTTGGATAATTCGCAAAAGAGTTGTACAGGAGCGGATAGCTTCTTGTTGTCGGATTATCGATGACGCTCTGGGAGTAACGGCCAAACATCCGGTCTTTGTCGGAGATATTCCAATCTACCTTGGCATCGCCCTGATCACCATTGATAGCGCTTTGCGTTGAATACAGGAAATTGTTGACCAGAAGATTGTTGTTTGCGCCGGGATAATACTGTGATGTGACAATTTTGAGGGCCGCCGGGCTCAAAAGGTTGGTCGGAATGAGATTTCCCGCGAAGTCTGCGCCACCTGCATAAGGGTTCGTAAGCTGAATCGCGGTCTTTTTTCCAGTCAAAGCTGGGTTCAGAAGCTGCGAGAAGTCCCCGACACGTTCCTGTGCCGTGAGGAGCGAAGTGGAGGTGAGACTGGTGGGCGTATCAAGCCGCTGCCCCTGATAATCGACAAAGAAGAACAATTTGTCTTTCTTAATCGGGCCGCCGAACGTGCCGCCGAAATTGTTCCAGCGGAGAGCCGGCTTTTTCGCGGCCTTGAAATTGTTCGCCCATTCGTTGGCGTTTAATTTGTCGTTCCGGAAGAACTCAAAGGCGTTGCCATGGAATTGATTAGTGCCGGACTTAATGGTGGTGCTGATAATGCCGCCCATGAAATTGCCGAATTCGGCCGAGGCGTTGTTTGTAATTTCGTTAAATTCCTGGATAGCATCCACACTCGGCGCATAGCCGACCAAGTTGTCTGAGACTTGGTTATTATCGACGCCGTCCAAAATGAAGTTATTGGCCTGCTCGCGGTTGCCGTTCACATAGGGGCGGCCGCTGCTCGCCGTTGTCTGTCCATTTTTGAAGGTGCTCGGATTGGGATGCACGCTGCCCGGCGCAAGCAGGGTCAACTGCACGTAATTGCGAGTCGCCAGAGGCAATTCGGTGTTCGTGCGGGAATCGATGATTTGCCCTAACTGAGCCGATTCGGTCTGCAGGATGGGAGCGGCCGACGTAACTTCCACCGACTGCGAAATGTTGCCGACCTGAAGTTGAAAGTCCATGCGAGCAATCTGGTTTAATTGCAGCGTCACGTTCGATTGCTGGCTGATCTGAAAACCTTGGTTTTCGACTTTGACATTATAAGTGCCCACCGGAATACGCGGCAGATTGTAAACGCCGTCGCCGTTCGTTACCGTCGGCCAAGCGGTTCCCCGTTGAGTGTCGATCGCCGTCACCTTCGCTCCGGCGACCGCAGCCCCACTTGGATCGGTAACGCGGCCGGTAATCGCCGCCGTGACATCCTGGGCGAAAGACAACGCCGGCGCCAGGACTAAAGCCGCGAGCAGAGTTACTAAAACGGTGGGGCGGTCAGGAGCCGTCCGTAGCAGTGCTTTTAATCGTGAGGTTATACTCATTCACCCTCCTGTTCTGACTAGTTATATGGGAATAAACTGCTGAGCGAAAAGTTAGTGCGATTGTAAAAAGGGATTTGTCGATTGTCAAGCCATAGGAAAATATAGGAAGACATATACTTTCCTATTGAATTCCATATAGCAATTTATCTCACATAAATTGGCATTTTACTGCCTTTTCCTGTAGGCCACAGAAAACGATAACTCACAAAGCTTCAAATGCTTGCTGTTCCGGAATCGCCAGCCAAAGGCCGTTGGAATTCAGGATCAATTTCGATTTGATAGCCACTCGCCAGCCGGTTCGTTTCATTTGCCATACCGACCACAGCCATCAATTCGGCGAACATTTTATTCGTCATGCCCTTCTTTTGAGCGGATACTGAGTGCGATGCAATACAATATCCACACTGATTTGTTACGCTGACTGCAACGTAAATCAGCTCTTTTGTCAGCGGATCGAGGGCTCCTGGCGCCATGATTTCCTTGATGCTCTCCCATGTCCGGCGCATGGTCACGGGGTCATGAGCGAGAGCCTTCCAGAAATTGTTGATCCAATCCGTCTTCCGGGTGGCGCGGATATCGTCAAACACTGCCCGCGCTTCGGGGCCGGCGTCTTCGTATTCAATGAGACCGAGAGTTGCCATTCGTTGCTCCTTGTCATCCTGTGGCGCGCGATTCATCGTGCCGGCGGGCAGTTCACTGCCCGCTAAAGTTTGCCCTCGCCTCACACCGTCGGCAGCACTTCCAGCATCCGGTCGATCTCGGCCGGGTCGATATAGAAATGCGGTGATGTCCTGATCCAGCCCTGGCGCGGGGCCGCGGCGATTCGCGCCTCGCGGAGTTTGGTGACAATCTCACGGGCATTTACCCGGGGATGCCGGAAACTCACAATGCCCGAGCCGGTTTCGAGTGTGCGTTCCGCAAGAACTTCGTAGCCTTTTGCGCGAACGCCGCGATAGATACGGTCGGCCAGGCGCTCCACGGACGCGGTGATGTGTTCGACGCCGATTGCAAGCAGAAACTCGATCGCCGCCCGCTGCCCGAAACAGCCGATGGTGTTCAGGGTGCCACACTCATACCGCCCGGCGTCCGGCCTCGGGGTCATGTCACGGGACGCGTAGTCGGCGTAACCGGCGGCGTTTGTCCAACCGAATTCCACTGGCTCTATTTGATCGAGGCGATTCTTTCGGACGTACAATATGCCATTTCCCTCGGGACCAAGCATCCATTTGTGACCGTCGGCCGAGAGAGCGTCGATCTGGGATCGCTCCACGTCGATCGGGAACGCTCCCATGCCTTGAATGGCATCCACAAAAAAGAAGCAGTTGTGTTCACGGCAGAGCCGGCCGATGGTGTCGAGGTCTACCCGGTAGCCGCTTAGGTAATTGACATAGCTGATCGCCAGCAACCGGGCTCCGCGAATCGCCTCGGCAATCCGATCAAGCGGATCATGGATGGACAGCCGGCTAATCTGAACGCCTTTGCTCTCTAAACGGAGCCAGGGGAAATAGTTAGCCGGGAACTCTTCCTGGAACACCACGATGCGGTCGCCCGATTTCCAGTCAAGCCCCAGGGCGATGGTGGCAACCCCTTCCGAAGTGTTCTTGACAATCGCGATCTCGCCGGAGGAGGCGTTAATGAGGCGGGCGGCGGCGCTCCGAAGTCCTTGGTAAGCCGCCATCCACTGGTCGTAATGCAGAGAACCGTAGTTCAGGGCATCATCGGCCAGTTGTTTCATGGCTTCGGCCGCCGGGCGGCAAAGGGGCGCCACGGCCGCGTGATTCAAGTAGGTAAGCTGGCTCGTGACTGGAAAGTCGTCCCGGTAACGCTCGTGCAGGGGCTGGGAGGCCGCGCCGCATTCTTTTGCGACCGAAGAGAAACCCATAGACATGAGCATACGTTAATAGATCAAAGGGCTCCATGCGGTTGAGGAGAGGTTTCCTCGATTCCAAAGCCGGATTTAGAGCCTATACTAAAAGAGCGGAGGAGCAAGGGCTGTATTGACAATCGGCCCGAGGCCCTGGAGGTACCCAATGCGGCGTTTGTTCTTAAAGTCGCGGATACGCAAGCCCGCCAGCCTGGCGATGGCTTACCTGCTTCTCGTTTTCACGATCGCGCCGGCGGCCTTCGCGGGCGACGACAAGACCGATAAAAGCGACAAGAGCGACAAGGGTAAATACAACGACCCGGCGGATATCGGCGACCGCAATGTCTCCGGGCACGTCAATTTCTATTCCCTCGAGAAAGAGATCGCTCTCGGCAAGCAGATGGCGCAGGGAGTGGAACGCCAGTCGCGGATTATTAACGATCCGGTCGTCGCCGAATATGTGAACCGCATCGGCCAGAACCTCGTCCGCAACTCCGACGCGAAAGTTCCATTCACGATCAAAGTCCTCGACGATGACACGGTGAACGCCTTCGCGCTGCCCGGCGGCTTCTTCTTCGTGAACTCGGGCCTGATTCTAAAGGCCGATACGGAGGCCGAACTGGCCGGCGTGATGGCGCACGAAATCGCGCACGTCGCGGCGCGCCATGGCACGCGGCAGGCCACACGCGGCGAAATCGCGAACCTGGCGACCATCCCATTGATTATGTTCAGCGGCGGCTGGGCCGGGTATGCCGCCTATGAAGGCGCTAGTCTGCTGATCCCAATGAGCTTCCTGAAGTTCTCGCGCGCGTTCGAAGCGCAGGCCGATTATCTGGGCTTGCAGTACATGTACAAGACCGGCTACGATCCCGAAGCCTTTGTCGATTTCTTCGAGAAAGTGCAAACGCTCGAGAAACGCAAGCCGGGTACAGTCTCGAAAGTCTTTTCGACACACCCTCCGACAGACGACCGCATTGCCAAAGCGCAAAAGGAAATCGCCGATATCTTGAAAGCCAAGCCCGAATACGTCGTGACGACATCAGAATTCAACGATGTGAAGGCGCGGCTTGCGATGCTTGAAAACCGCCGCAAGCTATCGGAGCCTTCGTCCGATCCGAATAAGCCGACGCTCCGCCGTAACCCCAATTCGACAGGGCCGATTGAGGATGAGACCGACGGCTCGAAGAAATCGAAGGGCGACGACGAAGACCGTCCAAAGCTGAAGCGCCGTCCGGACGATGGCGGTAGCAGCGACGACAACTAATTTCCTCCTGATCATCAAACAGAAAGGCTGCGAGAAATCGCAGCTTTTTTTTGGGTCCGTCGAAAAGGCGTGACTTCGATTCGCGCTCCGGCAATTCGCCAGGTGTGTAATAGAGCGGCTCGTCATTCACTCCTACAGCCTACCTGATTAAAAAATCTCCATTTCTAGCCAACCAAACTAGGAACTCTGTCGTCCTATAATCAGATTGTCTATGGGAAGCGAGAAACCGAAGGCCGACCTTTTACCGGGCACGCTCGACATGCTGGTTCTTAAAGTACTGATGCGCGGCCACTTGCACGGCTACGCGATCGCGCAACTGATTCAGCAACTGTCCGATGACCTGCTGCGCGTTGAAGAAGGCTCTCTCTATCCGGCTCTCCAGCGGCTAGAGATGAATGGCTGGATTGAAGGCGAGTGGGGCCTGTCGGCGAACAATCGGCGGGCTCGTTTCTACAAACTCACGCCCGACGGACGTAAACATCTGACTGAAGAGTCTGCCCGTTACCGCCAGGTCACGGGGGCAGTGGCCCGCATCATGGGATTCGCCTGATCGAAGCGAGCACACATGCAAGCCGGTTCCATTTGGAAACGTTTTCGACGCCGTTTACGGTATTGGCTGAATCAGAGCGAAAGGCAACGCCTGCTGTGGGAAGAAATGGAATTCCACATCGAGTCCATGGCGCAAGACCTGGTCGCCCAAGACATACCGGAGGCGGAAGCGCGCGCCGCGGCGCGCAGAAAATTTGGCAATATGACACAGACATCGGAAGACGCTCGGGTTGCCTGGACTACCCGCTGGATGAGTGATCTCTGGCACGATCTGCGCTATTCGTTTCGTGGCATGCGGCGCGATGCCGGATTCACGGTTTTTGCGATCCTCATCGCCGGCCTGGGTATCGGCGCCAGTTCTACTGTGTTCAGCGTTGTCAATGCCCTGCTGCTTCGTCCACTCCCATTTCGCGATCCCGTACGACTGGTATGGATCAGCAACGGCAACGAATCTACCAATACCCAAACCGAGCACTATTCGGACCTCCGGGCGTTGAACGGATCATTCTCCGATCTGGCGGCATTCGCCGATTGGGGCGTCGGCAATAGGGAGCTAACCGGGACTGGTGACCCGCAGCGTCTGACGAGCGTTCCCGTCACTGGGAACTTCTTCGCGATGCTCGGAGTTCAGCCTCTAATCGGAAGATCGTTCACCGCTGAGGAGTGCCGCGGTAGCTATTCCGCGCCTCCGGCCATGCTTTTGAGCTACAACTTCTGGCGGCGGCAGTTTCTATCGGATCCCGGTGTGGTGGGCCGGAAGCTGATATTGGACAATCATCCGGTGACCGTGGCGGGCGTACTGCCTGCATCTTTCGATTTCGGGAGCATCTTCACTCCCGGCACACAGATGGATATCTTTGTTCCGTGGCCGCTGACGGATCAAGCAAAGCCGCGTGGTAACACCATGAGGATCATCGGAAGGCTGAAGCCCGGGGTCACGGTGCGGGCTGCACAAGCGGAATTCACGGCTTTGGGAAAGCAACTCGACAAGCAGCATCCGGAGCGGAACGGCATTATTCCGCGGCTGATGCCGCTGGCGCAGCACGTGAGCGGGCGAGCGCGTCCAGCGCTGTTCGTGCTGTCCTGTGCAGTCGGCATAGTGATGTTGATCGTCTGCGCGAATCTTTCGAATCTGGAATTAGCGAGGTTGAGCGCGCGGCAAAAGGAACTGGCGATGCGGAGGGCCTTGGGGGCGGGACGTTTTCGGCTGGTTAGGCAGATGATCACCGAGAGCGTAGCGCTCTCGTGTTGTGGCGCCGCATTAGGCCTGATTCTCGCCGTGGCAGGCACGCGCGGGTTGGCTCACCTTCATGCTTTCGAGCTTCCTCTGCTCTCGACCGTTCAGATCGACGGAAGCACGCTCGTCTTCATTTTGTTGGCGGCGGTCGGCGCCGGCGTGCTGTTTGGATTGTTGCCGGCGTTGCAAATTTCAGAATTATCGCTTCGTGCAGGGCTCGAAGACGCTGGCCGCGGGTCGACCGGCGGCAAGCGGCACGCCTGGATTCGCGACGCACTCGTCGTTTCCGAAATTGCGTTCGCCTGCACCTTACTGGTCGGAGCAGGGCTGCTCATGCGGAGCTTTCTTCGTGTTCTGGACGTGAACCTTGGCTTTCAACCGGAGCGAGCGGCCGCGCTCAGAATTGACCCGAGTTTTCGCATCTCGAGGTTGGCGCAGCAGAATTCCTTTATCGATGATGTGCTACACCGCGCACGGTCTGTTCCCGGTATTACGACAGCCGGGATCACCGACGTCCTTCCGCTGCGGGACGATCGGATGTGGTCGGTATCTGTAAAAGGACAGTTTTACGAAAAGGACCGCCACCCCGAGCCATATATTCGCGTTGTGACGGACGGATATTTCGAGGCGGCCGGAATTCCGTTGCGGGCGGGGCGAGTGTTTACGGAGAGAGATCGCGCATCGAGCGAGCCCGTAGTGGTAATCAATGAAACGATGGCCCGGACAATTTCGCCTAGCCAGAACCCGGTGGGTCAAACGATTACCGATTACCGCCGGCAGCACGTCTTGGGCGTGGTCGTGGGCGTAGTCGCCGATGTTCGTCATGCATCTCTCGAAGCGGCGAGTGGGCCGGAGATGTATCTCGCGATGCGGCAAACCGGCGATTATGCAGCCATGCAACTGGTAGTGCGAACCGCGCTTCCACCAGACAGTTTGGCGGCAGGCATTCGAACGGCTCTTCGGCCGATCGACCCGAATCTACCCGTCCGCGAGTTTGTAACGTTCGAGGATCTCGTTGACAGAGCGGTGTCGCCACGGCGGTTCCTGATGCTGCTGCTGGCCGGATTCGCGGCTTTCGCTTTGGCGCTCGCTTCTCTGGGGATCTACGCTGTCATTTCCTATTCGGTCAATCAACGGGTGCAAGAAATTGGCATTCGGATCGCGCTTGGCGCGTCCGCCGCCGACCTGCAACGCCGCATCGTGCTCCGGACGCTTGGATTGGCCGCTTTAGGTCTCGCGCTGGGAATGGCAGGGTCTCGAGTTTTGTCGAGCGCGCTCGGAACTCTGTTGTACGGGATAACGTCCGGCGACCCGGTCACATTTATCGAGGTGGGAACCGTCCTGATCGCGGTTGCGGCGATCGCTGGGTATATTCCCGCATGGAAAGCATCCAGGATCGATCCGATGGTTGCCTTGCGGTCGAATTAACGGACACAAATCAGCAGATTCTGGGGCACTGACGCCTCGCCGTTGTGGCCCGCTCTCCGTCCTCCACAGTCACGGAAACCTCCGATATTTTCATTCCCTCTATGAATTTGAAAAAAGGCCCCTTACGGGCCGCGTCCTCCTGAAGCAAAGTCAAGGAGGCAGCCGCGATGGTTACGCTCTATCCGGGAGTACAAAATCATGCCTTCTCGCGTTGCGCTGCGTGGCAGTTACCGGCAGCATTCTCCGAAAGCGATCAAAATAGGCCGTCCTGCGATAAACGAACGACTGGAAGTGACGCTTGTATTGCGTCGTAAACAGGATGCGCCACATCCGTGGGATCTCGATATGTATCTGTCGCACGACGAGTTGACCGCCCTGCACGGCGCCGATCCGCAAGACATAGATGCCGTGGAGAGGTTCTGCTTCGAACGCCATTTCTCAATCGTGCACTTGGATGCGGGGGCCCGGACGGTGGTCGTTTCCGGCAGCTTTGGAGATGTGACTTCGGCGTTCGGAGCCGATGTCGAATTGCATCGCCTCGACGCGCGCACCTATCGCAGCCGGCGAGGGCATCTGTATGTACCCGAGGAACTCGCAGGCCGGGTCATCGCCGTGCTTGGGTTGGATACGCGGCCTCCAGCGCGGTCGTCCAAACAGTTTCAGCCGCGGGAGGGAAGCACAGGCTCATATACTCCTCGCCAGCTTGCCGGGCTTTACAATTTTCCTGCGAACGCCACGGGCAACCAGCAAACCATCGCGTTGATTGAACTCGGGGGCGGCTACCGCAGCGGAGACCTGCAGCATTACTGGAAGCAACTCGGGCTGAAGAACGTAAAAATTTCGGCGGTATCGGTGAACGGAGCGGTGAACAAAGCGACCGGTGATCCGAGTGGCGCTGATAGCGAAGTAGCCCTCGATATTGAGGTTGCCGGAGGAATTGCGCCGGGCGCGAAACTCGCGGTCTACTTCGCTCCTAATACCGACCAGGGCTTCCTGAATGCGATCAATGCCGCGATTCACGACCGGGTGCGCAAGCCCTCGATCATTTCGATCAGTTGGGGCGGACCGGAAGACCGGTGGACACGGCAGGCTCTCGACGTGTTTAATCAGGCGTTTCACGATGCCGCGTTGATGGGTATTACTGTGTTTTGCGCAGCGGGCGATGCGGGATCGTCGGATGGCGAGGCGGACGACAAGCCGCACGTCGATTTCCCCGCATCCAGCCCCTGGGTGGTCGCTTGCGGCGGCACAACGCTAATAGCAGAGGGCGGGAAGATTGCCCGCGAAACATCGTGGAACAATGACACACGGAGCGCAACCGGCGGCGGCATCAGCACGTTTTTTCCGGCGCCGGCTTACCAGGCGCAGGCGGGCATCCCCAGGTCAACTGTTCGGCCGAATTTTGCCGGACGCGGCGTGCCCGATGTGGCCGCATCCGCCGATCCGCAAGCCGGTTACTTTGTTATTGTTGGCGGGACTGCGGGCGTGGCCGGTGGAACCAGTGCGTCGGCCCCGTTATGGGCCGGACTGACCGCGCTGATAAACGAGGAACTTGGATACCGCGCCGGCTTCCTGAACCCGCTGCTGTACGGAACGGTAATGCAGCACAAAGCACTGAACGACATCGCTACGGGCACAAACGGCGCGTATTCGACCAAACAGGGCTGGGACGCCTGCACCGGGTTGGGATCGCCGAACGGGCAAGCAATCCTCGATGCCATCCGAAAGGCGCACGAAGAGTCAAAATAGGACTCCACGCTAACGGAACTGGCCGACAAATGCTGGATGCCGGCGCCTCTGCAAGTAGCTCATCGGTCGCGATGAACCACGCGCCGGCGCTTTCGCGCCAACCTACTCTGCGCGAAGAATCTCGACCACATCCATGTTGGCAATACGACGAGTGGCAACCCAGATGCTCGCCGCCGCAACCAGACAGATGAAGATCGTCGCGAGAACATAGGTCGCAACGTCAAAGCCTTTTGCTCCTTCAATCAGACCGCCCAACAGCTTCCCGGTACTCGCAGCACAGGCAATTCCGCCGAGAGCGCCAACGACAACAGTCGCTAAACCGTGGCGGACAAGCCTCGTGCGCAAGCGCGTGGGCGTTGTCCCTAGCGCCAGCCTTACACCCATCTCGTGTGTTCGCTGCGTGACGGCATACGAAACGACTGCGTAGATGCCGATAAGCGCCAGCAACAGAGCAAAACTTGCAAAGAAGGCCAGCGCCGTTCGATAGAACTTCGGACGGGCGAAGGCCCGATCCATCCGTTGCTGCATCGTTTCCACGCCGTACACGGGAACGCCGCTATCAACCGACTGCAAAGCGGCCTGGATCGCGGCTACTTGGTCTTCGGGCCGACCTTCGACCTTCACGACGAACGTCGAGTCAAATCCTCCGGGATTGTGCGCCGGAATGAACGTCTCTGGCGGATCCACATCGAAAACATCCGAGATGTACTGACCCATAAAATCAAGATTTCGGACGACGCCGACGATCTTTCGCACGGTCCCATCCGGACCTGTGACCATGTGTCC